>Ga0065721_10048686_pt1 | contig 152298 bp, 149 predicted proteins | sample Mesricmetagenome_FD_59108 | JGI IMG/M metagenome (GOLD analysis project Ga0065721, IMG submission 59108) | Mesophilic microbial community from rice straw/compost enrichment Sample: eDNA_1 v2 (version 2) | ecosystem: Engineered > Solid waste > Grass > Composting > Bioreactor | place: USA...
GGGGGAAAGCCGGCCAGAAACCGCTGTAGATATTGGCTACCACACCCAGGACGATCAGCACGATTCCCAACGGAAGGCGGTAGCGTATGATCCACGTATAAAACTTCATAAACCTTGCAATTTTAGGGATGGCAAAGATAACGTGTTTTGGGCAGGTGGCGGGAGGTTTATTGGGGGTGGGAGCGGGTGATTTGGCGTTTTTGGGATAAAATGAAGTAGTTTAAAGGTATAGTGAACCTTCGCTCAACCTATTGCCATGTATTAGTGAATTATTACCCGGCTGTTTTTTGTACTTTTTGATACGGAGGCCGGTTTAATATTTATCGTCATTGATCTCTATCCAGTACCCATCCGGGTCGGTAAAATAGATCTGTTTCACCCCATCTACCCGTTTGGTAATGGTATTTTTCTCTCCTGCCCAGTTTTCGAAACTGATATTATTCTTTTTCAATATGGCTGTAAACTCCTCAACGGAGGGCACGCTGAAGCAGAGGTGGGTATTTTTCTCGCGGCTGGGTTTGGTTTTGGCGCCGGAAATGATGTGCAGGTGGCCCTGGGCGCCAATGCTGAACCAGGTATGGCGGCCATCATGGAAGGGTTCGGGGATGGTATCGAGCCCGATGATATTTTGGTAGAAATGGGTGCTGGTTTTGAGGTCGGTCACATACAGGGCGATATGGTTGAGGACGGCGCGTTTTTTGGGTGGTTGGGCATGGAGGCTGCCGGTGAGGGCGGCCAGGATTGCGATGAGACAGGCTATCTGTTTCATTTTATGGTGATTTTTTTATTTTGAAGGTAGGGAATTGGGGGCAAAAAGGATTGATATTGATTGTGAAAGGTGGCGGGAAACTATTATTTTTGCGGCGTGGAAGGCGGAGGTGATTCGTCTTTTGCGATTTTGGTCCCGTAGTTCAATGGATAGAATAGAAGTTTCCTAAACTTTTGATACAGGTTCGATTCCTGTCGGGACTACAGCGACTGCCGAAGCCGTGGCAAAGGTGGTCTGAGATAAACTGAAAACCCGCATAGAATGTTGATCTTATGCGGGCTTTTTGTTGTAGTTTGACAGAGCCTGACAAATTGTGAACTCGGAGTGTAAGTTCCCCTTTATTTCGGCCCACTGACTGTTAAAGTTTTCAATGTTTTTTGTATCAAAAGGGCCCGGATTAAATATATTCCAGCGGCGGTGCAAAGCCCAGCGCCTGATGTGGTCTTGAACAGTTGTAAAGTTGCAACAAAGTAAAACAAGTCAAACCCAAATGTTTCGTTCAGAGCAGATTTTATCTGGTTTCCTTTCTCAATTCAATAACTGCTTTAGTGCAGTAACCAGTGCAGTAACTTAGCAGGTACATAATACTGAATCTTAAATTGCTCAATATCAATTAGAAGAATAAAAAACTTGCAGGTTGATATATGCAACTCGCACTTATTTGTTTTAATGGGTAATATTTCATTATTATTAAGATATACATAATCATATCTGTAATATGATGGACACTTTCTAATTTTTAGTGCAGTAAATACTGTTTTCAGTGCAGTGACTCATGTTTTTTAACAGCGAAGGTTCGATGGGGGGCGCTAAAAGGTGATTAAACTACGGATTGGTATTTCATTGTTTTGTCGCCAATAAGTAGCAGGTCGATCTTAAGTAACTCATTTTCAATTTGACTTAATATCTGAGCTCGCTATAAGAGCTTTTTTACAATCCTTTTATATAGAGAAGTTGGTAAGTTTATACTTGCAACCTGCAAGTTCATTAATAAGAAAAGCGATACTTAGTGCCTTTTTCGCCGATCAAAATCTTATTAATGTAATTTCAACACAAATAACAAAATCTGACCAACAATAATCAATAATTCAATAATCTTCACAATTGTCTGATTGTTTTGGCAAGATGATCGCCTGACTCTTTTTTTATCCATAGTAAAAAGACAACAGCTTTTTACGATTCACGTGACTGTTGTCGCTTTACTGACGAAATCCCTAATGTATATTTCATATACCCGACAAATTACCAAAAGCAATCAAATCTTTTACTAATTGGTTAGATAATTGTCCGCTTACGAGTACTAGCATTGTAAATTTATTGTAAATCAGTGCGTTTTTTTTACTCAAACAATTCAATCGGGTAAAGAGGGTAAGTTAAATCACAGACAAGTTAGATTGCCATAATGTGAGGTTTGAATCATTAATTGAGGTTTCGAAAGAGCTTTCGATAACTATTCAAAATCGCAATCTCACACAAGAGTTCCTGGTTCACGATTTCATAATTATTATTTTCTGCCGAAGTCTGCTGGGTTTTCACCCCAGGCCCGGGTTTCCCATTTTAAAATCGGCCAGTAAAACTTTCGATAACTGGTTAGATAATTCTCCGGTTAGCTCCCAGGCCAAACTTCGCGAAGGCATTTTTGTTTGTTGTAACCCTGAATTGGAAGCTAAAATAGGTTAATCAGTATTTCCACATCGATTGACTCCTTCTCTGCCGGTCCAGAAAAATCATTTGTCAGTGAAACGGGTGTTACCCATGAAAGCCGCTCATCGAGTCAAATATATTTTATCCGCTGACCGGTAAAACTGATCATATCCCGGTAAAAATGAACTGAGTCTGTTAGGCACCTGCAGGGTATTAGATGAAACTACTAATGGCTGGAACTTCGCTCTTGTCTATTTTCGTAAATTTGGTTGAATTTGGGGAAGTTCTTATTTTACTTATCCAAATGAATGCGTTAGCTGCAATCTTCATGAAAAAATTCCTGATAGCAACTTTCCTGATCCCAACACATCAGCTATTTGCTCAAATCGAATCTTCATCTTCTCTGCAGGATTCAAGTTTATTTAGGCTTAAAGTAAAAGGTCACATAAAGCAAGTAGTAAAGTGGGCTGATAAACTCGGGGTGAATTATTTAGTGTTGTCAGAAACTGATGAATATATTTCTTTCGCAGATACCAGCACCTGGGGACAAGATTGTAAAGAGGAACGGTGCCTTGACAAGGAACTATACGCATACCACTTCTTAAACGGTGATTCGCTTCTTTGGAAAGTCTTCGATTTCCAGCGGGCATGTTCTGCAGACAATATTGTTGAATTCAGAAAAAACGGAACACGAGTAACTGACCTTGACAACAATGGTATTGGGGAAACCTGGATCATGTACTCAATAACTTGCACCAGTGATGTCAGTCCCCGAACGCTGAAATTGATCATGCACCAGGCACAAAAAAAGTATGTAATTAGAGGAACAAGCCAACCAAAAAAAGAATTTCTCGACGAGGAATTTGGTGGTAAATACAATCCCGACGCTAACTTTTCCACATTATCCACGAGTTTTAAGAGTTTTGCAAAGAAACTCTGGGATGCGAACCTGTATGATATTTTGTAAGCATGCTATTCTAAACAACTCTTATTTCGGCAAACTTGCAAAGGCAAAAAATGGTGCAATAATCGGTTAGATAATTCTCCGCTTGCAACACTTTCAGGTTTTATGGCGTTCGTTTTGCATGCCATTTTTAGTTAAGTGGATACTGCAGCTCTTTCTCCAACACATCCAAAGGCCCCTTCATTATAACCGTTTTCAACCATAACCTCCCCGTCTCCCCCGGCTTAACCGTCATCACCGGATCAACATGATGGCAGGTCCTCTCCGGATTCGTCCATACATTCCCAGTCGTTTTTGTATATGTCGCAGCCACCCATTGCTGATCATGCGACACCGTAGCAATCATCGACCTGTCCACCTTTCGCGATTTATGATATCTTGTTATCCCATCCTCGTCTTTCTCCATCCGGTTGGCATTAACAGGCCACGTGTAAGGTACCAGGTAACGGCAGGGTAACCATTTATCGATGCCCATTGTTAACCGCTCCGGCGTTTCAGACGCTAATAGATCAAATCCGTCTGTATGATGCACATAAGTTCTTTCCAGCAACGTATCAGAAAAAGCAGAATACATTTTTACACAGGTTGGCGCCTGCAAATTTTCATAGGTATTGGTTGAATTATTAGTGATATGATAAGTATAAGATACCCCGTCATGCCAAAGTCGCGCCTCGGCAGTTAATTTTATAGTATTGTTGACCTTACATTCGTATATCACAGATGTATCTGTTACTTTCCACAATGGCAGACTTCGTTTATTTCGATTACCAGCCGTGATCAGGTAAAATCGTTCCACATTTTTGGTTTGTGTATTCACCCCGGTAATATGCTCGGGGAATTCGACTTCAATTCCCCGTTCGTTTGCAGTTTGGCCAGGAATCAGGATTTTTAATAAAGGAAACTTTTTGTCGACTACGATTAAGCGCAAACCTGATTCTTTGTTTACCAGGGTCAAGTCGTTTTGCCCGCAGGCGGCCGTGGTGAAGAAGAGAAAAAATGGGATAATGCTTTTCATGGCGAAGGTTGTCGTTGACAAAATTAGTGTGATACAAGCGTTTCCGTATAGAGATGTTATATTGTACTAAAAATCAATTAGATATCTCCTTGCAAAGATTAGCTTTTTACCCTAGCTTTGTTAAGCAAATAATTCCACTTTTTTACGTTCTGATCGTAATTTAATTATGAATTATAAAGACTATATTGAATCGAATGTAGAAATAATGTTAGGTAAACCGGTTGTAAAAGGAACCAGGATTACCGTAGCGCTTATTCTAAAAAGAATGTCGGAAGGCGCTTCTGCAGATGGTCTTATAGCAGCCTATCCAAATCTTACACATGCGTCTATTACCGCAGTTTTGGCCTATGCTGCTGATGTGGTCGCTAATGAGACAGTAATAGCTGCTGCATGATAATGGCTGATGAAATTGTTCATGGCCATATAATTAAAAATCGCGGGAAGCTGATTATGAAGTAGTTTCTGTACAGGAAATGGCTAAAGGCATTAAAGATCACAATGTGAACCAAATCGCACTAGAGCATGATTATTAGTTGCTAACAGAAGATAAAGATTTTGGCGAGTGGGTATTTGCTCATCATGTAAAAGACTGAAGTGTTTTGTCTCTGCGGTATTCTTTTCACGAATACATGTAAATTGCTCATGCGCTTGTGCATTTACTGAGAACACAAGTCTTAGTGCGCCCATTTTTTGCTACTATAACGACAAAGAAAATACGTATAAAGAATTTGTAGTTTTAATAAAAAATATAGGACAATCTACCTTAACTCAATATCATTTATTCATTTCAACATATCTGCTGACAATTAATCCGAAATTTGCACAGCGCATTTTTCGTATGCAGACAATGATAGTGTCGTATGCCCAACTATCTAAAAATAGAATGCCCTAAATGTGAGTGGCAACCTGATGGAAAAGTTTACTGGAGATGCTCATGCGGCCATGCATGGAATACTTTCGAAACGAGAGCGAAATGTCCAGCTTGTAATATGCAGTGGGATACAACACGTTGTCCTGGCTGTGCGAACTCAACTCCACATGAACAATGGTATGTAGATCCGGACATGCCTGATAAAGTTTATACGCCTTACCAGATGGAACTAAGAAAGAAAAAAAAGCAGTTTGAGAGCAGGCTAATTTCACTCGGCATTAAGAATTATCGTGTCAGCCATTTGGAATTTTTGGACCATTCGCAAGAAACTTTTCAAGAGCCATATGAGGTGGGTTGCAGAATGCTAATTTTATATGCACTTGCTTACGTTTCCCAAAATCTCGATGAACGACTTTCAATAGTGGATTGGTTTAAAAGAGAAAACATATGGGACAAGGTTTCAGACAATGAAAAGAACTTTCTTTATGCCCATGTACCTGAGGAAGAAAAAGCTATTGATATTTCCTGGGGTATTGAAGGTGCTCTAACCCTTGCATGGGTTCTTAACATAGTAAAGACGCTGCCGGAAATTGATCAGGGATCACAAGATGATGTATTCGATCACTTCTTTTCCAGTATGCCACAGATAGGAACGAATACGCAAGAATTTCTCCGGCATTTATCCTTTAGAAGTTTGGAAGAAATTTATGAAGAGAATTTAGTCAATGAAGCAGCAACATCTTACTTCAGAGATATATTGCTGTCAGGGCGGGAAGATGAAACAAATATCAACCGTATGATCAGTTTCGAACGCCATCGTGTCCTTAATTGGGTGAGGCAGTTTTTGGGAGTGAAAGATTGGGATGAAATTGGTACAGATACATAAGTTCATGGCAATTTTAACGGTGACCGGTCGGAACAGCTCTAAGCGTTTGTTTCCACGCAGATTTTTATAAAATATCCAATCTTGCCGCTTATTTTATTTGGCCGGTACGCCATCCTTTCTTAACAAAAGATATCAACCATAATCTTTATTTTTAGTTGTGTGAATCGTTCGGCCAAAGCCCTGACCACCTGACCTTAGAAGTTTTATGCCATGAATACCTTTTATTTGTTTGCTTTTGTCATCCATTCCCTGCTACCGGCATCCGCCCCTCCGCAGACCATTTATATGGGTAAAACAGCGTTATGGACAGTCTACTACGACGACCGGAAAACGCCTGCCATCGTTGAAGTGAGTGGCATCAAATACGGCCACCTCGATACGTTGCGAAGGATGGATGAAGCCACCGGAGGATTGCTGGCAGCCAGCGATAAGGGTGAGCTGCGGTTGAAAAACGGCGTCTTTATCTATAGTAACCGGGAATTGAAAATCAGGGTACGACTTAAGAAGGCAGACTATACGCCGGGAATCGATGCGCAAAGGGAAAAGCTCTTTGGCGTGTTTGCCATGCAGGTGATCAACAATCTGAAGCGCAGGCACAACAGGGAAAACTACCAGATGAAGCGGAGTGTTGCGGAGGACTATGTTTATTACAGGGATACTGAGCGGTTTCCGGAGGGATATCGTCCGGGGTTTGTAGTAGACTTTTATGAAAACGAAAAGATATCTGAATGAATATTCGATCTAACCTATCGGCCGCCGAAGCCAACCGCGGAATGGCGGGGCTGATATAGTTTCCCTGCCGAAAATGACCATTTGCCGGTATCCGGGAAAAAGTTTAAAAACAGTATAAAAAAACAGCGGCGCTATGGCCGCTGTTCTCAAAACTCTTAATACCCCGGATTCTGCATCGCCTGCTTCTCCGTAGAAGTCAACGCCCGCCCATTTGCCTGCACACCATCCAAAAACGTCTGTGGTATGGGCCTTAACAAATGCCGCTCCTGTATGTTCGGCGCTGCATCGGGATTAAATGCCTTTGCACGCGCCACGAGCGTTTTTGTACGCGATAAATCCTGCCACCTTAAGTATTCACCAGCCAGCTCACGCGCACGCTCATTTAATACAAAACAAAGTGCCCGGTCGTATTCGGAAGAATATCCCAGCGTGCTGATGATATATTCATCACCCGCAGGCAAACTACTCATATTGGTCACCGCCAGACTGGCCGACGCATTTGTCGTTACAGGAATATTGTTCGATTCGTAATAGGAGTTCTCCGGGAAGAAAGATGGCGGAATATTTTGCTGGTTGCTACTGGGGGCCGCACCGCCATCATAATACTCTGACCGGTTTTCGCCATCCTTATATCTTGCCCTGTCTCTTACGGCATTGATATAAGGCAGCGCATCGGCATAAGAGCCTGTACCCAATTTGGCCAAACGGATCTTCGCCTCGGCAGCTATCAGATAGGTCTCCGCCGAACGGGCCAGCGTGATATCGCGCAATCCATCCACATCATTAAAACCTGCCGTACGCGAACCGTCCATGAATTTACTCAACGATGGAAACTTACGCGAATCGGCCAGCAAGGCGCCATCGGTTGTTCTGCCACCGGGATAGGCTACATACACATGGGGTATGGTTTTACCGGTAGCGCTGTACACCACGGTATTATTCATGTATACGCTGGAAAAACGTGTATCACCGGGCTGGTTGATCACATACATGATACCCAGATCGCCATTTGCATAATACCCGCCCGATGCGCCATTTACCTTGTGTTTGGTACGGAAGCTTTTCCAGAACCTGGAGTCGTTTACCAGGTCGTATATCCTGTACATGTAATAAGTGGGTGACAGGCGGCTGTAAGGCCGGTCGCCGGTTAAGTCGCGTTGCATTTGTTGCACATCTTCATAACGCGATACATAATACAAATGCTGTGTATTAATACCGGTGGAAGACAGGTCGGATGTGAACTGTGCCGACAAAATGATTTCAGGCAGATTTTCATTGGCGCTATTAGGCGCGGTATACTTCCACAAATCGGCAAAGTTGGGCGTTAGTGGATGATTGGCGATCACTTCATCGCACAAAGGCGTGATGGCTGCGAGGTCGGCGGCCTTGGTGTCGCCATTCCACGAGTCGTTGATCTCGCTGGCGCGGCTCAGGTAGGCCTTGGCCAGGAAATGAGCGGCTGCATGCTTCGTTATTTTGGCCGGCGCACCGGCATTGTCTAACAGGTTGTAGGCTTTTGTAAAATCATCGATGATCAGGTCGTAAATCTCTTTGGGCGTAGCACGGGTGAATTCCAGCTCCACGTCTTTGCTGGGTGCGGTTTTTAAAGGCACGGCGCCGTATTGGAGTACCAACCGTAAATAACAATAACCCCTGAAAAAATGACCCTCACCCAGGGCCGTTTTTTTAATGGCATCGGCTGTTGAACTGCTTTTGGTAGCATTGTCGATGATGAGGTTGGCTTGCCCTATACCTATGAATAGGTTATCCCATTGCACATTGGCTGCAACGGTATTGCCGTTGTTCGGCGTAATAAAAGGCCCGAAGGTATTGCCATACGAATTGTACATGCCATTCGAAGGGTCGCCGCCAACACGAAACTCGTCAACACCATAGGCCATATGCGCATAGGCCATTTCGCCATTAAAAGGAACAGCAAATACATGATGATAGGTGCCATTGGCCAGGGCCTGTATGCCTTCATCGGTTTCATAATAATCCAGGTCCCTGACGGTTTCCAGTGTTTCGTCTAAAAAAGATTTTTTACACGACGAAGCAGCCATTACAACCAGCATGGCTACCAGGCTTATATTGATAATTTGATTTTTCATGTGTTATTTTTTAGAATCCTGCATTTATACCGAATGTATAGCCGCGGTTAGAAATAATAGATGCGGCATCCATATCCATAAACTTGATCTTTGAGAACAGCATACCAGGGTTGGCGGCCTGGAAGTATACACGCAAACTCGACATGCGCAGCGCCTGTAAGGTTTTACCCTGGAAATGATACGAAGCAGAAATATTCCTGATCTTCATGAAGGACGCTTTTCGATAACCTAACGAAGGAGAATAGGCATCACCGGAACCTACCGAGTAGATGGGTTTTTGGTATTCGCTGTTCTGGTTATTATCGGTCCAGTAATTGATCTGCCGCTGGTTGCCACGCGCGGTTTGTGCTTCGCCCCCTGTATTGTACCAGTAGTTCAACCGGCCGTAAATAAAGAACGACAACTCGAAATTTTTGTAGCTGAAACTATTGGTCATGCCCACGATCCAGCGTGGTCTGGTATGACCCACAATCACACGGTCGTTGTTTGCATCAATCTTGTTGTCGCCATTTTGATCCACAGGGCGCACATTACCGGGTGTAAAGTTGTTGCCGTTGGCCGAGAATTTGGCTAATAGGGCGGTATCGGCATACTGCCAGATGCCGCCGGAAGCAAAACCATAAATAACATTCAGCGGCTGATCGATAAACCAGTTGTTATTGATGTCGTCCTGTTTGCCATTGGCCAGGTTTACAATTTTATCTCTTTGCCACGAAGCATTCAGGTTGGTGGTCCACTGAAAACTTTTGGTCATGATGTTCACGGTGTTGATATTGATATCGATACCCCTGTTGGCGGTTTCACCAATGTTTTGATAGGTAGCCCTGAAGCCGGTAACGGTAGGTATATTACGCGCCATCAGCAGGTCGGTAGTTTTTGAAGTATACAAATCGATGGTACCGGAAATACGCCGGTTAAATATGGTGAAGTCGATACCCAGGTTGTATTGCGTGGTTTTTTCCCAATCCAGGTCTTTATTCGCCAATGTATCGGTGGGTAAAGAAGAGGGCGTCACCGCGGTTGTAAACGGATAAAAAAGCGGAACGGTCCTGCCCTTGGTGGCATAGGCAACAATGGCTGAGTTACCTGTTACGCCGGCGCCAACACGAAGCTTCAAATCGTTGAGCCAGGTGGCATTTTGCATAAAGCGCTCATTACTTACACGCCAGGCCAGGGCGGCACTGGGAAACACGGAGAACTTGTTGCCATCGTCGTACAACTGCGAGGCGCCATCGGAACGTACCGAAACCGTCAATAAATATTTATCATCGTACCCATAATTCAACCGCGCCATATAACTTACCAGTTGCCGCTTGATAAGATCTGATTGGGGTAATATGGAAAGATTGGCAGCAGGCAGTGTAGAAGAATTCAGGGCGTTCCATTTTTGACTGGCAAAGGGAATACCGGTACCCCGGATGGTATTCACGGGATCGGCCACAAATTTGGTGGCGCTTTGCAACAGCGTGAGACCAAAACTGTGCTGTTTGATATCCTTGTCGTAATAGATCAGGTTATCCAGGGTCCAGGAACGTGTTTTGGATTCGGTTAAGGAGGCGCCGTTGATGCCGCTGCTGGCGGTAGACTGTCCATCGATATAAATACCATTGGTGTAGTCAGAGAAATCGGGACCAAAGTTGAACCGGTATTTCAATCCCTTGAGCGCAGGCACCATATTGCCAAAATCAAGCTGGGCATACATGCTTCCAAATGCGCGCAGTATTACCCGCTGGTCCTGGGTATAGTTCCATTCATCCACCACCGATTTAATGGCCACATCGCCACCGGGATAAATGATACGGTTACCGGCGGAATCGTAGGGAACAGCCCATTTGAAAACACGGCGGGCCGATTCGTAAATGCTGGTAGCGGGCGTACCCACAAACGAACCAATGATGGTTTGCGACTGGCCATATTCCTGGGTGCTATGGGTGAGGTTTACGGTGAGCCCCATGTTAAACCAGTTGGTGGCCTTTATATCTACGGTAGCCTTGCCGGAATACCTGGTAAACTTTTGTCCGATAGAAGTGCCTTTGTTGTTCAGGTAACCAAAAGAAGCATAGGCTTTTATTTTATCGGTACCACCGCTCACGCTTATGGTATTATCGGTGGTGATACCGGTTTGCGATACCATACCGGTCCAGTCGGTATTGTCTACCCTCGACCCATCCCAGGTACCGCCGGCCCAACCTTTGGCGATATTGGCCCAGCTAAAAGGATCGGAGGTGGCAAGGAAGATATCGCGGTCGTTATCAATCGTGGGTTGATCGCCCCGGGGCCGGTTGGACGGGTTGCTGTAGTACATTGCCCAGCGCCGGAAATCGATGTACTCCGAGGCCGACATGATGGGCGCCCAGTCCCGGATCTTTTCAAATGTCACGGAGTTATACAAATTCACCTGCAGTTTACCGGCCTTACCCTGCTTGGTGGTAACGATCACCACACCGTTGGCGCCCCTCGACCCGAAGATGGCGGTAGCCGAGGCGTCTTTCAGTACGTCGATCGATTCAATGTCATTGGGATTGAGGTACTCGATGCCGCCGGTGGTCAACGGAATACCATCCACTACAAACAGCGGTGAGTTGGAGGCAGATAAAGAACGGGCGCCCCGCACATTGATACTATCCACCTGGCCGGGCCGTTCGTTGGAAACAATGTCTACGCCGGATACCTTGCCCTGCATGGCTTCCAGCGCATTCTCCACCGGCCGCGACCGGATATCGGCCTGGTTGATACCGGCCACGGAACCGGTGAGGTCTTTACGTTTAACACTCGCATAACCAATAACTACCACATCGTTTAACGAGGAGGTGGTTTGCACAACAGACACGTTTACTTCGGCCTTGTTGTCGATGGCCACTTCTTTTTCTACATACCCAACCGAGGTGATCACCAGCCTGGAACTGCCCGAAGGCGCTGTTAATGAATACAAACCCTCGGCGTCGGTGGCGGTGGCCAGTTCAGTGCCTTTGACCTTTACCGTGGCGCCGGGTACCGGTTTGCCGGTTTCGTCGGTTACCTTTCCTTTTACTTTGAAATTGTTTTGTGAGAATGCATACTGAACGGTGAGCAAAAGCAGCACAATAATGCATACGTTTCGCTGTGCGAAGGATGTGTTTTTCATATAGCAGTTTATTGATGGGCAATAGCAATAGCAACCGAATTTAATATCAGCCAGATAAGATTGCATCCTGCGCCATCCTGAGCTATACTGTTACCGTTAGACAGTGATACTTTTTTAACTCAAAGGCATACTTTTTTTACATGTTCGCCGTCTTTAACCCATGTGATTCAAATTACCAGTTTATTATTCCCCGCCTTCAACCGGTAAGTTTTCCCCTTCCATATAAATGTACCGCCAACATTTTCAGGAAGAGTAATATTCATATTCCATTTACCTTTTTCTAATGCATAACGCACGCGTACTTCCCCGTTAGGATGCGGCATTGCCCCACTCACTGTTGTCAACGCTCCCAAATGCGGTTCAATTTTTACCAAACGAAAACCCGGCGCATCGCTATCGATACCCAACACCGTTCTGAAAAACTCAATATTCGGACTGGCGCCCCATGCATGACAATCAGAACGGCTGTGCGGCAGATCCGACACCTCGGCCCAGGTGGTTAAACCCATATTGATATTGTCTCTCCACACATCCAGCCATTTGAGATAATCATTGCCCAGCCCGCCTTTTACCAATGCCCTGTGCAGATAATATTTAAAGTAAATGGTGCATTGGGTGAGGTCTTTGTCTTGTAACAAATGGTCACAAACTTCACGCATATACTTTTTATCGACGAGGCCGGCCAATACCGCAAGTGCATTGGCATGTTGCGAATACACGTCCTGCTCCTTTCTGTCGGCATATAGTTTCCGGGCAGCGTTCCAGTACTTGCTTTGGATGGTGTTTTTTAATTGTTGTGCTTTCTGGCGGTACACTGTGGCAAATTCTTTTGAACCCATGCGCGATTCCATTTCGGCCGCCCATTGATAAGCCATCAGTAATTGCAGATCGAGAATTGCAGAAGCTCCATCGCTGCCCTTGGGCGGCATGGCAAAGTCCCAGCCTGTACCGCCTACCCAGTCGATAAAATTCCAGTAAGGCAGGTTGTTTATCGAGCCGTCTGCAGCCTGGTGTTTGCTGAAGAAGTTTAATACCTCGCGTGCGCCCACCAGCTTATCTTTTATAAAATTACTATCTGCCCGGTACATCCAGTAATCGTGTAATACGCCAATATACCACAAAGAAAAGGTGGATATGATCTGCGTACTGCGCACCGGCCAGCGGCTTTGGGTAACGCCTTCGGGAGTACGGGAATGATCCATCAAATTGATGGCATTGCGCGCCAGCCGGTCGTCGCCGCTGTTGTAATAACTGATGAGTGCCTGTATGCGGGTATCGCCAATGTATTGCAGTTGTTCGTAATAGGGGCAATCCCAATAGGTTTCCATAGCGCAGAGGCGGGCAGTGCGCCAGCCAATTTTCAGTATGGTGTCTATCTCTTTGTTGCCTGATTGAAAAGAGGCATTGAGGCTAAACGGATAACCGGTAAACACGCCATAGATATCATCCAGCACCAGCGGCTCGTTTTGGGTTTGTACAATTAAGAGTATATACCGGAAGGTACGGCAATTAAGCGTGGTGAACGACTGCCCCTTGCTTCCATCAGAGACCAGGCTGTCTTTTCGCCCGTTGAATTCTTTTCCTTCCACATCGTTGCGGTTGCCTTTACGGTCGCCGTGTAGTTTTAAATTATCGTACATGGCTTCTGCATAGCGCAGTGAAATACCGGCATCCTTTCCGCCGCTAAAAAGCAGATGGATGTAAGCGTTGGTGAGCACCGTTTGATCGAGCAGAAGGGTGGCGGTAGTATTGGCAGGAATGGTGACTGGCGTTTTTGACGCGGGGAAGCCGCTGGGTGCAGCAATACCCGTGGTTTTGCGTAAAGCAGGTATACGCTGGTAGGTCATTTCCATTTGGGGTATGGGAGAAGGCACCAGCATCCAGCCCAATCCATCATTCTGGCCTTTTGCTTTGGCCTCGAATAACTGGGCGGCAGCGGGCCAGTGGCTGTCGTTGAAGCCTGGCGCCATCCAGCCCTTTATTGATTGATGCATATTTACGAACTCGCCGGTGCTGGCGGCAAAAAAGCCGGTGATGGGCTGGTAGCCTTTGTCGCGAGTGCATTTCCAGCTATTGTTGGTATTGAGCACTTCTTCGGCAGGCGTGTTGCCCTGTATCATAAAGGCGGTGCGTACAGAGATCTGTGCTTCGGGCCGGTTCCCGGCTTCGTTGTACACCAGGGCAGCCACGGTATTTTTGCCTGCAGTCAGCCAGGGCGCCAGGTCTACGGTTTCGTAATTCCAGAAATAGGTATCGCCACGGGCTGGCCCCAGTGATACCAGCGTACCATTCACATATAATTTATACCGGTTATCGGCCGATACATGTATGATAAAACGGGCCGGTTTGGCGGGGAGTTCGATATTCTTCCTAAAATAATAAATGCCATAGGCCGTGCCAGGTTCATTGGCAGGAACGATCCAATGCGCTTTCCATTGATTGTTGGCAGGTTGAGCTGCTACTGCCAGCGACAACACCATGGCAAACAGGGAGGCAAAAACATTCTTCATAAGCTGGCTAAAGTAATTGTTTAGCATGAAGAACATTTCATACCATCAAAATTGGATTTCACCCGGCTATAATCCCTTTCCATAACCCTTTGCATTGTGCCGCCGGTGAGTGAGCAATAGATTTGCGGGTAAAAGCTATTTATGTACCGTATTATAGGGTTACTGGGTCTGCTGGCGATGGTGTCTTGCAGCAAATCAGGGGATGATGTACCTCAGAAAGGTTCATTGGTGATCAACCTGCAACAATCTGTGATCAGTATCAATGACATCGATTCTGCTGAGGTGGTTTTTCGTAAAACGGGCACCAACATCAAAGAGCGTCGGGCATTTACGAAAAAAGCGCAGCAACTGGCGGCAACATTGCAAGGTCTTACACCCGGTACCTGGAATGCCGATATAGAAATATATACCAAAGCCAGTAACCGGTTAAGCAACCAGTACGTGATCATTAAACCTATACTTATAGAAGAGAAAATTGAGGATGTGCAGCTGGCGGGTCCGGGTACCGGCTGGATAAAGCGCAATGTAAAGGCAAGCGCCGGTAACGAGGTAGTGGTGATTGTTCCCGATGATGTATATGACTCTTATTTTGAGATCAGGTCCAGGAAAAATCAGCGCCTGTATGTGGGCATTCAGCGCGAAGCGATCAACGTGAATCACGAAGTGGCAGATAAAACATGGGTTTGTAACAATGACTGTTTTAATGCAGAAGGGCGTATCGTGGATATCGATCATTTTATGCCGTTTACACAAACGATCATGAATACGCCGTGGACAAAAAATGAGATTAGTATTGGTGTGTTGGATGAAAATAGCCAGGAGCTGGTGTTGTACGACCGTAGCTGGAATCAGTGATGTTACCACCTGGTTTTTGTCTATTTTTGCCTCCTAACATCCCTGACTCATGCCCCTGTCCATAGCCAAGATAAAAACATACGCTGTTGCGGTATGTTTGATCCTGTTTTGCCCCCTTCTTTCAAAAGCCTTTACCGGGCCTACCGACACGGCATTGGTAAACCTCTACCTGCGCCAGGGCATGGAACATGCCCGGAACGACCGCATCGATTCAGCCGAGCTGCTCTATAAAAAAGCCGGCGCACTGGCCAAAAAGATCAACTATACCGATGGTTACCTGGTATACACCGGCCGCTATGCCGGGTTATTGTATAACCAGCTTCGCTATAAAGAAGCGCTTGCGGTTTGCGAAGACCAACTGGCCGTAGCCAAACAAACCGGCAACACCCGCAAAGAAGCCGATGCCTACAACAACATTGCCCTGCAATACCAGGCCCTGGGCCGGTTGCCCGAGGCGGCGGAGTGTTTACTGAAAGCGCTGCACCTGGCCGAGCAACTCGACGATCTCACCATACAACAACGCTTCAACAGCAACCTGGCCTCGCTTTTTTACACCTTAAAGAATAAAGAAAAAAGTATCTACTATGCCAGGAAAGGTTACGAAGTAGCCCTGAAAATGAACGATACCACCCGCCTGGCCTGGAGCATGACCAACCTGGTGATCTCCGAAACGCTGAACGGGATGTACGATTCCGCCATTGCTCATTGCAAAACGATCATCAATATAGGCAAATATGTAGATGAAGAAATGCTGCTGGCAGCCTACATCAACCTGGGCGATATTCATATGCGCATAGGTAAACATGCCGAAGGGCTGCAATGGCTCACCAAAGGGCAGGCGCTGCTTACACCGGCCACCACACCCGACTACGAAGCGCATTTTATGGCCGGTTTTGCCAAAGGGTATGCAGGCCTTGGACAAACGGCCAAAGCCAATGCCTGGTTCGACAAACTATCGCCCATCATGGAAAAGGTGTTGTACGGCGATGAGCTGCGCGATGCCTATTTGCTGGGCGCCGAGATCAAGGAAGCCTCCCATCAACTGGAAGCTGCCCTGGCGCTGCGGAAAAAATACATGGTGGTAAACGATTCACTCACCAACCTGACCACCAACAGCACCATCCATGAAATGGAAACCCGCTATCAAACCTCGCAAAAAGAAAAGGCCATAGCCCAGCAACAATTGCAGATCAGTAACCAGCAATACGCCATCCAGCAAAAAAATAAATGGATATGGATAGGCGCCATCGTAATACTGGCGCTTACCTCGGTAATAGTAGCCGGCTGGTACGTACAGCAACAAAAAAGAAAGGCTGCCGAAGCCACCAAACTCAACGAACTGCTGCAAGCCCGGCTGCGCGGCGAGGAAGAAGAACGATCACGCACTGCCCGTGACCTGCACGATGGTATTGGAAGTATTCTCTCGGCCGCCAAAATGCAGTTGCATGCCATCCAGGGCGCTTCCCATAACCAAGGTTATCAAAAGGCCATCGAGCTGGTGGAACATGCCATTGGTGAAGTACGCACCATCTCACACAATATGGCGCCTGAGATCGTATTGCAGGAAGGGCTGGAATATGCCGTAAAAAGTTTCTGCGCCCGCATCAGCCATCCAGGTCTGGAGATAGAACATTATACAGTGGGCACGGTACGCCGTTTGGGCACCGACCTGGAACTGCTGGTATACCGCATTATACAGGAAGCGGTGAACAATATCATCAAACATGCACAGGCTACACAGGCCATCGTGCAGCTCAGCTACGGAAACAATATGCTGATGGTGACCATTGAAGACAATGGGATTGGCTTCGATCCCGAAACAGTAAAACGAAAAGGCATCGGGCTCAGTAACCTGCCGGCGCGGGTAAGTCTCTTAAATGGCGAATACCGCATCGAATCGCGGCCGGGCGAAGGCACTACGGTATCGTTTGAACTGGCTACCGATACGAACGATAAGGCCTGATCACTGCACCAGGTTACGCAGGTAAGCCTCCCGCACCAGCCCTGCGGTATTTTTTACATTCAGTTTTTCTATCAGGTTTTGCCGGTGGGTTTCTACCGTACGCAGACTGATAAATAATTTATCGGCTATCTCCTGGTTGGTAAGCTCATTGGCGATGAGGGTGAGTATTTCTGTTTCCCTTTTGGTGAGCAACACCTGGTTGCCTTTTTTCTTTCCCGAAATGGCCTCATTCAGCATGGCCTTTTCAATACGCGCATCGATGTACTGTTCGTTGCGGCTGAGCGCGGCAATGGCCTGCTGCAGGGTTGGCGGGTCGGCGCTTTTCAACAGGTAGCCGCTGGCGCCGTTTCGCATCATCTTTTTTACATACACCGTTTCTTCGAGGTTGGTGAGGGCCATGATACGTACCGAGGGATATTTGGTGTTAACCTCCTTGCACAGGTCGATACCGCTGGCATCGGGCAGTTGGATATCGAGCAGCAATATATCGGGCAAACCCTGCTGCAGTTTGGCAAACAGCTCCTCGCCGCTGAGTGCGGTAAACAGCAGTTCGCAGTCGGTAAAGGTTTGCAACATGCTTTCGAATCCTTTGATGATCAGCAGGTGATCATCGGCAATGCCGATTTTTAGTGCCATAGCTTAGGGTTGAAGCCACAAAAATAACCATATGAAGCATTGCTAAGGCACCCGGGGTACTCCGTATAAACACGTAATTTCAAAGTTTGGTTTTTCCACTGAGAAATGGGAAGCATCTGCCGGGTAATTTTGTACCGTCATTCATCACTCACTTAAATCCCGTGTAAGATGTTTAGTAAAAGACTTGTACTGTTTGTGCTGCTGAGCATGGGTATTTTATACGCCTGCAGCAAAAAGGCCCAAACCTGCGCCGTGGCAAAAAGCCAGTATGCGGTAACAGATGCTGCCAGCAAACCGGTTGCAGGCGCCCGTATCATGGTGATCGAGTATACCAAATAAGCCCCGTTTTATCCAATCATCCTGCCCATATAGGGATCGCTAAAACCTTCCTTACCTGTTTCTACCCTGCCGGCATATCGTTTTTCAAAACCCGCTGCACCCTGTACCGTAACACTGAAATCGTACCAGCCATGGCTGTCTTTAAGCGACAGCTTCAGCGCCAGTTTACCACCCTTTGTTACCTGCTTTACAATATCCTTCTTTTTATAAGCATTGTCCCTGATGGTTACCTGTACCGCATTTTGTGCCGGGTTCACCAGGTGCAACAATAGGTTCCCGGTAGGTTTGCGGGTTCTGGCGTTTAGTTCGTATTCCACCCGTGCTTCAGGTTCCAGGTTTGATGCCTGGCCTTTGAACTCGCGGAAAAAACCGTTGGGTCCATACAGGCGCAGGTGGTACTGGCCATTGTCAAATGCTTCCAGCGGCCAGGTATAGCTAAGGGTGTCACCTGCCTTTACGGCAAAACCCCAGTTGCGGCAAATATCCGTGGCGCCTTTTTCGGTGTATTGGCCGGGTGCATATACGGTGAAGGGAGAACCGGCAGACTGCCGGCCGAACACTTTGTTACCGGCGGTCATCCTGATAGCGATATGTTTTTTGTCGGCGCTCAGGGCAGCATCGGCATACAACTCGTAGGGCAGGGCGCTGGAGCGACGTATGCCTTTTTCCTGCCGCAACCATTCATCGAGGGCCCCGGGTTGTTCTATGATGCGGTGGATATCCTGTTCAGACAATTGTTTATAGCCATTGGGCTCGGGTTTGAATTTGGCGTTGTAAATGTCTTCCACAATGGCGTCCCTTTTCAAAAAGGGCAGTGTTCCAGGTTGTTTACCTTCAAAAGGACTAAACGCGGCGGTTAAATCACCACAGATGGTTCTGCGCCACTCGCTGATGTTGGTCTGGCGAATGTCTTTGCCCAGCTTCTTCTTAAAAAATACTTCCAGGAATTGTTGGGTAGAAGTGTGATCGAATAACTGCGAACATACTTTGCCGCCGCGGCTCCAGGGCGATGCAATGATCATGGGCACACGGAAGCCCAACCCGATAGGCGCTTCACGGGCCTGTTTCTCGGGAATACCCTGAGCCAGTTCATTTTCCAAACGCACCCATTCTATTTCGGTATCGATGCCGTTGGAGCACTTACCGGTTTCGGGCCGTTTTCCATCGGGAATATAAAAAGGCTGCACATGATCGAAATAACCATCGTTTTCATCGTAGGTAACAATAAAGATGGTCTTTTTCCATACTTCCGGATTTTTGGTGAGTATGTCCATGATCTCCGATACATACCAGGCGCCGTACCAGGGAGCGCTGGGGTGGTCGGAGAAATTCTGCGGTGCGGCCAGCCACGATACCGTCGGCAGTTTGCCTTCATTTACATCTTTGCGAAACTGGTAAAAAAGGTCGCCGGCAGGTACCTGTAATTCGCGTTTGGTGCCATTATCGTCGTAACTGAGTTTGCTCAGGTTGCGGTAATTGGGGTCGCCGCTGTTTACCACAAAGGCCTGGTTGTATAAACGCTTCTGGCTTTCGGTAAGTTGATTGAATTGCTCCTGGTTGAATTGTGCCAGTTCGGCCCTTGCTTTATCAAGCGCCTCCTGTTTTTTGGCAATGGCCGCTTTTGTTTTTTTGGCGGCTTCCTCCGAAGAAGCGCTGGCTTCGTACAGTTCATTGATCTCGCCCGGCAGGGTGTCTACCTGTTTTTGCAGGCTTTGTACGTAACGGGGTGTAAACTTCACATTAAAGGCGGCAAAAAACTCCAGGTTGTTACAGCCAAAGTTGGCCAGCCATGATCTTTCTTCTCCTTTAAAACCGCCGCCACAACTGAGCTCGTTCTGGTAAAATTTCCAGGGAATATTGTGTTGCTCCATCAGCTCGGGAAAGGTGGTCCAGGGCAGTTTGCCATAGCTGAAGTCGGTATTGCGTATATGGGCTTTGGGACGGCCATCTACCTCATGGGTGATCTTGCCATTCCAAAAGAAAGAGCGGTTGGGTGTGGTGCTGGTCATGGCAGAGCAAAAATGCTGGTCGCAAATGGTAAAGGCATCTGCCAGGGCATAGTTGAAGGGCAGGTCTTCGCGGGTATAATAACCCAGCGTGAGCGGCATGTGTGCATACTGGCTCCTGCTCGATTTTTTGGCCACCAGCCACTGGTCGTATTTGCCGTTGTTGTAGGCATCTACCTGGGTGTGCCGCGCGTGGGGCAGGTCACCCATCCAGGTTACCTTGCTGTCTTTTATAGCCAACCTGAATGGCGCATAGGTTTCACCGCGCTCATTGGTTTGCAGCCATACGGGTTTTTTATCGGGCAGCATAAGCGCTCGCGGATCGTTAAAGCCACGCACACCCTGTAAGGTTCCAAAACAGTGATCGAATGAACGGTTTTCCTGCATCAATATCACGATGTGCTCTGCATCGAGGTAGGTGCTGCCCGGTGCGGGATCGATGGCGAGTGCGCGCTGAATAGAAGCTGGTAAAACGGTAGACAGGCCTGCGGCCCCGGATAACAATAAAGATTTTTTGAGAAATTCCCGGCGTGAATCCATAATAAACAATCATTAGTTTTTACTCAAAGCGTTGGAGGGGGCTAAGCGTGGTTTAATTTCCCTGCAAGATGCGTAAGTAAAAGGATAAGTTGCCTGCCGGCGCCGGAAATTTTTGATCAAATAATGCTCAACTTATATGGCTTGTTTCTGAATTTCTTTCGTAGCGTCCTGTTTTTTTGGTGAGCCTGATCCTGAAAACGATCCCTTCGATATCCTGTACGTTATTGGGCGGGAATGGCCATTGCGGACCTAATTGCACGGTTTTGCTGGCGATCACCGGTAACGGCCGGTCGAGCAATTGCCGGAGGGCATGGTTTCTTTCTTTGGATGGACCGAGTTCTTCGTATTCGCCCCAGGCAATGACGCTGTTCCAGTTGGCCATGTTGATCATTTCGTCTACCTGGAAACAAACCATTGGGTTTTTTCGCATCATGGTTATTTTCATACCTTCTACGGTGTGGCCGTATATAAAGTTGCCATCGTAGGCATAGCTGATGGGGACTACATAGGTGATGCCATCGGCATGGCAGCCGATGCGGCCAATGTATTGTTGTTTTAGTATGGCTTCGATATCGGAGGGTTGTAGTTGTCCGAACATGGTTAGGTGGTTTTTTTAAGACTGTTTACTCTCACGGCAAAAAGCAGGGCAATGATCAATAGTACAATGGCTGCGCCAATCGCCATCAATGGCCAGAAATCATTGGTAAGCGATACCGGTTGATAGTTGGGTTTTCGAACGGCCGGTTTGGCAAAAGGCGCCTGATCCTGGCTGGCGGTTTTGGCTTCCGATTTTATGAATTCAACAATGCTTTTGATATTGTCATCTGTCAAATCGGGATGATCGGGCATGGGGATCCGGTTGAATTGTTCGTACAGCGCCACGGCCTCCTTGTCACCGCCTTTGATCATACTTTGCGAAGCATGTACAAAATTGATGATCCAATCTATTGAACGGCGCTCGTCGACACCAGCCAGCGCAGGCCCGGTGAGACTTTTGTTAACAGCATGGCAGGAAGCGCAGCGATTGGTAAAAATCGTTCTGCCCTCTTCTACCGGCTTATCCGAATTGGCCCTGATTTGGGGTGACACCATCAATAACCCCAATAATGCATAAATGAAGCGCTTAGTTTTCATGTTGTAATTTTTTTATGTCGCTTATCAGCATGTTTACTTCCTGTTCGCTGGTACCATCATAATACCCGCGTATTTGTTTTTGTTTATCCACCAGCACCAGCTTTTCGCTATGAATAAAATCATTGGGCCCGCCATCGCCATCGGTAGCCACCAGCATAAACCCATTGCGCGCCAGTTTATAGATCTCTTTTTTATCGCCGGTGAGCAATGACCAGTTGGTGGTTTCAATCCCGAATTGCCCCACATAGGATTGCAACTTCTTTGGGTCATCCGTTTCGGGGTCCACCGAAAAAGACCTGATCAAAATATCATCCGGGTTAAAAGCCTGCTGCACCCGCTTCAGGCTATTTGTCATTTTCGGACAAATGCTGGGGCATTGCGTAAAAAAGAAATCCGCCACCACGATCTTATTATTCCATTCCTCCAGGGTAGCTGTTTGATTATCCTGGTTGGTGAGCGCAAAAGCAGGAATGGCCGAAGCATTGCCATATACCGGCAGCTTCTGAAAATAGCGTTCGTAAAAACTAAATCCTGCGTAGGCCAGGCATGGGATAATAAACACCATGCCTATAAACAGCCATATTAAGTTTGTCTTTTTCATTTTACTTGTACAGGTACAGGGTTATCGGGATTGAATGCCGGCGCTTTGGGTCCCGCATTCTTGTTTACATTCAAAAATGCCGGTGTATAGGCAATGGCCAGTATGATGGCCATGGCCACCAGCCAGGGTTTGAACTTATCAAACAGCGGAATTCTTTTTTCGTCGTGATAGGCATCGCTCACCGGCAGGGTGAGCACGGCCTCTGCATTTTGTTTCCTGAACATGGTGCCAAAGAATACCACGATGAACAACATACCTGCGATAAACATGATCACACCGCCAACAAGCGTAAGCGTAGTGGTGGGCACCCAATCGGGCCTGAACAAATCGTTGGAAGGATTCAAATAGGTCATGCCCAGGTTGGTTCTCCTGGGTTCGCCCAGCAAACCACCCCACATTAAACCGGTAGAAAAGATGAGCACACCAATGGCCCATAAATAGGGGATGATCACGTTGATCTTTGGCATGAATATCTTTCTGCCGCTCATTTTTGAATACAGGTAGGTGCTCATGCCTATGATAGCCAGGAAAACCGGGCCTGCAACGGTCATATGGAAATGACCGGGCAGCCACGAGGTATTGTGCACCACGTTGTTCAACTGGTACGATGCATTCACAATGCCGGTGAGCCCGCCGAAAATAAACAATATCAAACCTGCTATCAGGTAACCAAAGAGGTAGTTGTTGGTATCGAAGTAGGGCAGTTTTTTCATCCACCCAAACCATCCTTTGGCGCCTCTTTTACGGCCTGTATATTCCAGCGAGGCAGCTAAGGTGAAGGCAGTAATAAAACTCGGTATAGATACGCCGAATGTGAGCATGCCCTGGAATAATTTGATGCCCTGTGTTATGGAAGGATCGCTGTACTGGTGGTGCACACCCACCGGTACGCTGAACAATAAAAACAGGAAGAGGGCAATTCGTCCGGCCAGGTCGGAATAGAGTTTACCACCGGCCAGTTTGGGCAACATAGTATAAAACATTACATAGGCAGGCAGCAGCCAGAAGTATACCAGTGCATGGCCAAAAAACCAGAACAAGGTGCGGGCCAGGGTAACGTTCACAGTGGGTGTCCATCCCAATGCCCAGGGCAGCAATAACACCAGCACTTCATAAGCCACGGCCAGCGTACATACGAACCAGATAATAAAATTGATGAGCGTTCCTAAAACCGCCAGTGGTGTTTTTGTGTCGGGGTTTTTCTTTTTCCATTGCACATACATCCTGGCCCATTCAAAAAGCGGGGCCCACGAGCCCACGATGAGTAAGGCAGTGCCCAGGTAAAACAAGGGATGCCCTTTCAACGGCGGGTAAAACGTATAAAGCACCGAAGCCTTGCCGGCAATCATGGCCCAGGCGGCCATTACCGTTCCGCTTGCCATGAGTGCAAAACTCAACCAGCCGATTTTTTTGTTGGGCTCCTGTTTGAAATAAAAGGCGATGGTAGCATGACCGAAAGCCACGGCAAAAAAAGTAGTGAGCACAATGGCATTGATAACGCCATGCATGGTAAGACCCTGGTAATATTCCAAACCGGCAAACGAGCTTTGGTGCAGCACGCCTGCCCGGTAAATAGTTTGCATCAGGCCATGGTAAATGCCGAGGGTCAATAAGGCAACGGGTATAGACAGTTCCCAAAATATGAGTCTCTTAAACGATTTGCTGACTTGCATGGTGGATTGTTTATTTTGCTTTGGGGTAATTCACTATCACTTGAGCTTTCATGTTCTGGTGGCCGGTACCACAGTATTCATGGCAAACGATCTCGTATACACCCGGCTCGTCGAAACGCACGGTGGTTTTGTTGATATTGCCGTATACCGCCATCATGTTTACATTCTTTTGCGCGATGTTAAATCCATGTACTACGTCCTTCGAGGTGAGGAAGAAGTCTACCTCACTGCCTACCGGTATATAGATATCAGATGGTTGAAACATCCACATTTGCGCCACGGCGAAAACCTGGTAGGTTTTTTCATCTACCTGGTTCACTTTAGGCTCGGTATAGGCCTTGTCGTAGGGAAGACATTCGGGTACATTGGTTTTGTATTTCCCTTTTGCATATAAGATCGAAAACACAAACAGGGAAAGCAGTATGCCGGTGATGATCAAAACTCTTTTTTCAGCTTTATCTATTAAAGTAGCCATAGTTGTTTTTTTAAACGCGTTCGATCATTAAGAAATAAATACCAAACCAAATGATGAGGCACAGGAGCACCAGCGCTACAAAAAAAGCAATGGCGCCCGAGGGGAAGAACTTGTCGTTTTGTTTTGTTTCCATACATGCAGGTTTTACAATTGCGGTGACAAAAGTATTCTGGCACAAAGGCCCGGGAAATGACATCAGGGAACCATGCCGTATGACTTTTGTCAGGTAGGGGGGTGACGCGGATCACATGACGAATATTTGCCCGGGGATTAACACAGGTCATTTTTTCCCGATGGCAGGCTGATTAGGTTTGTGCCTTATGACAGCTATTCAACCAAACCCGTTATTGATAAGAAAGTACAACCAGCCGGTACCCAGGTACACCAGCTACCCGACCGTACCCTACTGGCATGCGGAGATAAATAAGGGGCAATGGGAAGCTGCCTTTGCTGCACAATTCGATATTCAAAACCACCGGAAGGGCATCAGCCTGTATATTCATTTGCCATTTTGTGAATCGCTTTGTACTTACTGCGGATGCAACAAAAAGATCACCACCAATCATAAAGTAGAGGAAGCGTATTTATTGGCGGTTGAAAAGGAATGGAAACGGTATAGAAAGATCATGGCCCAAACCCCCGTGATCAGGGAAATTCATCTGGGAGGCGGTACGCCCACCTTTTTTTCGCCGGCCAATTTGCAACGGTTGATCAATATGTTGCTTAAAACCAGCATCCTGCACCCGGTGCATGAATTCAGCATCGAAGGCCACCCCAACAATACCACCCGCGAACATTTACAAACCCTGTACACGATGGGTTTTCGCCGCATCAGTTATGGCGTACAGGACAACGACCCCGAAGTACAACGGGTGATCAACCGCATACAACCCATCGAAAACCTGCGCAGGGCTACACAGGATGCGCGGGAGATAGGCTTTAAGTCGGTAAACTACGATCTTATTTACGGACTGCCCCTGCAAACGATCGCTTCCATAGAGCGTACCATTCGCGAAGTGATTGCATTAAAGCCCGACCGGATCGCTTTTTACAGCTACGCCCATGTACCCTGGACCAGTAAAGGACAGCGTTTGTTTGATGAAAGCCATTTACCCGCAGCCGAAGACAAGATACAATTATACCTGAAAGGCAAGGAACTGCTGATGGATCACGGGTACCATGATATTGGAATGGACCATTTTGCCCTGCCGCACGATGATTTGTACAAGGCAAAGGAAAACGGAAGGCTGTACCGGAATTTTATGGGTTATACCACACAGGGCAGCGGCCTGTTGCTGGGCCTGGGTGTTTCGGCCATCAGCGACCTGGGGCATGCCTATGCCCAGAATGAAAAAACCTTACATGATTATTATCGGTGTGTGAACGACGACCAACTGGCGGTGAAGAAAGGTTATTTTTTGAATGAAGAAGACCTGGCCTTTCGTAAATACATACTGGATATCAGTTGCCGGGGCGCCACCACCTTTCACCCTAGCCATTTGCCTTTATTAAAAACATATTCTTTCCCGGTACTTGACCAGTTTTTGAACGACGGGTTGGTGGAGTACGACCATGACCAATTGCAGCTTACACCGGAAGGTCATTTTTTTATAAGAAATGTCTGCAGCGCTTTCGATCTGTACCTGCAACGAAACAGCACACTGGGCAATAAGCCCGCTTTTAGTAATGCCATTTAAATACATATTATATGCCGAATGTAGAAGAAAACATCCTGAACGTAACCCTGCTTGAACCAAGGCAAAAACACCCTACCATTTTTGCCAGTTTCGATAAACTGGAAGAAGGCCAGAGTTTGATCATTCATAATGATCACGATCCCAAACCGCTTTATTACCAGCTGTTGGGTGAAAGGGGCAGCATTTTTAACTGGGAATACCTCGAAGAAGGGCCCGTGTGGTGGAAGGTGCGTATTGCCAAACGCATCAGTGGTGAAGGCGATGAAACGCTTGGACAAATAGCCGCCAAAGATCTGCGTAAGGCGGAGATATTTAAAAAGTACGGTCTTGATTTTTGTTGCGGCGGTAAAAAAACGGTGAAAGAGGCCTGTGCAGAAAAAGGATTGGATGTAACTAAAATAGAGAAGGAATTACAGCAGGCCGATAAGGCACCCAATTTGCGCCCCTTTCCTTACGATGAATGGAGTCCCGCCTTCCTGGCCGATTTTATTGTGAACACCCACCACAGTTATGTAAGAAAAACTTTGCCCGATATAAGAAACTATGCCGCCAGGGTGACCCGTGTGCATGGCGCCCGGCATCCCGAACTGGCGGTGATACAACAACTGGTAGAAGCAGTAAATGCCGAGCTACTCGAACATATGGCCAAAGAAGAACAGGTGTTGTTCCCATTGATCAAAGAAATGGCAGCCGGCAACCGTATCGACGCCATTCAAAGCCCTATTGGCATGATGGAAATGGAACATGAAATGACCGCCAAAGCCCTGCACCAGGTAAGAATGCTTTCGAATAATTACACCTTGCCCGAAGATGCCTGTGCCAGCTACAGCCTCCTGTACCGTATGCTGGATGATTTTGAGAACGATCTGCATATTCATGTACACCTTGAAAACAATATACTGTTCCCGAAAGCTTTGGAAATAGAAAAAAATGCCCACTCATGCAAACTAACACACCCATAAAAAGGCACCAGGCCCTGCTTTCCTATTCGCGCGACCATCATTTTGGATTGTTGCTGGGATGGAAGATCAAACAGGGCCTGGGTCGTGCCGTTGCACCTGACCGCATCAGCGATTACGTGCTGTATTTTTTCGACCACGATCTGCAACAACATTTCACGGAGGAAGAAGAACTGCTTTTCCCAAAACTTCCGCCGGATAATGTTTTACGGCAACGTGCCGAACGCGAACATGCCGTAATATACGGGCTGGTGGCGCAGCTTCGTTTTGAAACCGCCAACGAATCGTTGCTATTACGGTTTGCCGATACATTAACAGATCATATCCGTTTTGAAGAAAGAGAATTGTTTGCCGCCCTGCAACCCATGCTGGGCGACCAGGAAACTGTCCCTGATGATAAACGAAGTGCACAGGTAGACAATGACTGGGAGGACCGGTTTTGGGAGATGAAATAAAACGCGTACAACATGGTGATTAATGCACAAACAAAGATCGGCCGTATTTTAAAAGAAAGGCCCGATGCCCTGGATGCGATCATAAGCCTGAGCTCTAAATTCGAAAAGCTCAGGAACCCGCTTTTGCGAAGGGTGATGGCGCCCCGCACCAGTATTGCCGCCGCATCGAGGATCGGCGGCTGCCAGGTGAATGATTTTTTTGAAAAGTTAGCGCCATTGGGTTTTGAGATAGACCGGCAGGTGGCGCCCGAAGCAGAAAAGCAGGTTCCTGTTTTTATGCTCCATCTGCGCCAGGAGCAGGTAGTAACATTGGATGTGCGGCCGGTTCTATCGTCCGGTAAAGACCCGCTGGGTCTTATTGTTAAACATGTGCAGCGGCTTAAACAACACCAGGTATTAAAGATCATCAACAGTTTTTATCCCGAACCACTGGTGCAGCTCCTGGAAAAACAGGGCTTCGAGGCCCACGGAGAAATTATATCAGACGACCTGGTAGAGACTTATTTCCATAGAAAAGAAATGGTAAAGGCGCCCGTGGCCGAACCAGATACCAATACCCAGGAAGGATGGGACGAGGTGCTGGAGAAATATAAAGACAAACTGCAATCGGTAGATGTGCGGCAACTGGAAATGCCGCTGCCCATGTTGACCATCCTCGACGAACTGGACCAACTTCCGGAAGACCGCGCCCTGTTTGTATACCATAAACGTGTGCCACTGTACCTGCTGCCGGAGCTGGCAGACCGGAAATTCCAGTACCGCATCAACAAGATCGGCGAAGGCGACGTGCATTTGCTCATTTTTAAGAACTGATATGAATACCAGGCATACCACGCATAAAGCAGTATTGCCATTTTATATATATGCGGCTTTGGCATTTTTAGCAGGCACCGTGCTACTGGCTTTACCGGGTACTGCTTTTTTTGCGCACTATTTTCATCCCAATACATTGGCCGTAACCCATACCATGGCATTGGGCTGGGGCACCATGATCATCCTGGGCGCCAGTCACCAGTTGGTGCCTGTGTTGATAGAAGGAACGCTGTACAGCAACCGCCTGGCCTATGTTTCATTCTGCCTGGCGGCCCTGGGTATTCCCTTATTGGTGTATGCATTTTATGTTTTTGATATGGGCTGGCCGGCCCGCGCAGGAGGCATACTCATCAATGCGGCCATTCTTGTGTATTTGATAAACCTGTTTTTAAGTGTTTCTAAAAGCAAACACGAAAACGTACACGTGGTGTTTGTATTTACTGCAGCCATCTGGCTGTTGTTTACTACCGTATTGGGACTATTGCTGGTTTATAATTTTTCAACTCCGATTTTTTCAAAAGACTCGTTGCGTTATTTACCGCTGCATGCACATCTGGGCATTGCCGGCTGGTTTCTTTTGTTGATCATCGGCGTGGCTTCAAGGCTTATTCCCATGTTCCTGATTTCGAAGTACGAGAACACCAAATTACTTTGGTGCATATATGGACTTATCAATGCAGGTTTGTTGTTGTTTACCGCGCTGTTTCTTTTTTTTCCTGCTACGGCCTTTCACCTGGCGCCTTTATCGCTGGTAATAATTGCCTTGTTGCTATTTGGGTATTACATCTATCAATCGTATCGCACGCGCATCAGGCATAAGGTAGACAGGCCCATGCAGGTGTCCCTGTTATCGGTATGGATGACCGTGTTGCCATTGTTGCTGCTGCTCATCATACTTGTAAATAACAACCAGCAACTGGTATTATCCTATGGCTTTACGATATTCTTTGGCTGGATAACCGCTATTATCCTCGGCATGACCTTTAAAACCCTGCCCTTTATCATCTGGAATAAGGTGTATCACAACCGCGCCGGGTTGGGAAAAACGCCCGACCCCAAAGACCTGTTTAACCATAAACTTTTCGACATGATGGCTGTTGCATATATAACCGGTTTTGTGCTGTTTGGCAGTGGCATTCTGCTGTCGAGCCCGGTGATACTGAAACTGGCTGCTTTGCTGTTACTGGTAACTGCTATTTGCTACAACCTGAATGTTTTTAAAGTAGTATACCATGCACCCGATAACAAATGATACCAATAAATGCGCCCGCGCCCTTGCGGCATTAAAACAGGTAAACGACCCGGAGATTGGTTTGAATGTAGTAGACCTGGGGCTGATATACCAGTTGGATTTTGACGACGGCCATCAACAGGTATACGCCCTGATGACCCTCACCACACCATTCTGCCCTATGGGAGAATCCCTGACCACGGCAGTGGAAAATGCATTAATTTCGGTATTCCCCCATTATACGATAAACGTTTCGCTGACCTTTAGCCCCGGATGGAGTGCGGATAATATTTCAGAAGAAGGAAAACTATTTCTACATGGCAATTGACAATTACACTACACACGAAGCGGCTGTAGCCGGCATCAAAAGCGGCGACCGCGTGTTTATTCATGGAAGTGCGTCTACACCTGTAACGCTGGTGCAGGCCTTGCTGGGAAGATACAAAGAGCTCAAAAATATAGAACTGGTAAGCATCACCAACCTGGGCGATATTCATTTCGACAAACCCGAATACCGGGAAAGTTTTTTCTTTAATTCGCTGTTTGTATCGGCCAATACACGCGCCATTGCCAACAGCCGGTATGGCGACTATGTTCCCATATTCCTGAGTGAAATTCCCCGGTTGTTTCGCAAAAATGTGCTGCCCATAGATGCCGCCCTGGTACAGGTATCGCCACCCGATCAGCACGGCTATTGTTCTTTGGGCACCTCTGTGGATATTGCCAGGGCTGCCGTAGATACCGCCAAACTCATCATAGCCCAGGTAAATCCTAAAATGCCCAGAACACATGGCGATGGATTTTTGCATATAAGTAAGATACACCACCTGGTATGGGAAGAAAGCGATTTGCCTGAGGTAAACTATTCCGAAAAGATATCCGAGGCTACCAAACAAATAGGTAAACATGTAGCCGCGTTGATCGAAGACGGCGCCACCCTGCAAATGGGCATTGGCAGCATTCCCGACCAGGTGCTGCAGAATTTGTACAGCCATAAATACCTGGGTATTCATACAGAAATGTTGTCGGATGGTGTGATACCCCTGCTTGAAAAAGGCATCATCAACAACAAACTTAAAAAACTGAATGTAGGCCGCTCTGTTACCGGTTTTATGCTGGGCACTAAAAAGCTCTATGATTTTGTGAACGACAACCCCACCATACGGGTGATGGATATTTCCTATGTAAATGATACAAGTATCATACGCCAGAATCCTAAGGCCACCGCCATCAACAGCGCTATCGAGATCGATCTTACCGGTCAGATATGCGCCGATTCCATTGGCACCTACCAGTATTCCGGTATCGGCGGGCAAATGGATTTTATCCGGGGCGCTTCCTTATCAGAAGATGGCCGCCCCATTATTGCATTGCCCTCGGTGACCTCGAAAGGGCAATCGCGTATCGTTGCCTTTCTAAAAGAAGGCGCGGGCGTGGTAACCACCAGGGGTCATGTGCATTGGGTAGTGACGGAGTATGGCGCGGTAAACCTGTTTGGAAAAAACCTCAAACAAAGGGGCAAAGCATTGATAAGTGTCGCACATCCCAATCACAGGGAAGCGTTGGAAAGGGCTTTTCATGAACGGTATAAATAATTTAGGGCAGCTTTTCAAACTTGTCGGCCAGTTGTGGCGCTTCTTTTTTCATCATATGGGTAATCACCTGGTGCATCCACATCAAACAAACACAGGATAAAAGGCATACAAACATCCAGGAGCTTGTCCATAACCCGGTTATCTTTAGCAGGTAGCCAAACAGGATGGGGCCCACAAATCCGCCCAGCCCGCCAATCATGCCTACCATGCCGCCTACGGCGCCTATTTCACCAGGGAAATAATCGGGTATGTGTTTAAACACGGCCGCCGTGCCAATACCCCAGCAGGCGCCGGTTAATATAATGATCACTACAAATACCCACATATTGGCTTTGAATATGATCATGGTGGTTCCCTGTGCCAGCAATTGTTTTTTCGTTACCACATCGCCCTCCTTCACTACCGGTTCCTGCCAAACGTCCTTGGCCGGTAAGATCATCATTTTTCTGTCGATATGATCGAACTCGTGGCTCCTGGGCGAAATTGGATATTGTTTATCATCTACCTGTATTATTGAATCGGTGACAAGCCTTACGGTACCTGCCTGTGTGGCCATAACGCCGGTACCGGGCGAATAGATCTGCATACGCGGAATGATGAGCAGAAAACTCAATACAACCGATGAAGACAACACCCAGTACATCACCTTGCGTGCCCCATACTTATCGGAAAGCCAGCCGCCTACTGCCCTGAATGCGCCTGCAGGTAAACTAAAGGCCGATGCCAGGAAACCTGCTGTGATCAGACTTACATTGTACACATTTACAAAATAAGGCAGCAGCCATTGCGAGAAAGTTACAAAGCACCCGAATGCCAGGAAATAGTATAACCCAAACCGCCATACCCGTACGTTTTTTAAGGGTTGCAACAGTTTTATGAGGGTTTTGCCGGAAGCATCATCCGGTTTTTTGCTTTTGGTAAATAACAGGAACAACACACCCATTACCGTTAATGAAATAGCATAAATAACCGGCAGTTTGCGCCATCCATCGGGGTTGGTCCCATCATTAGTAAGGTATTGTAGTAAGGAGGGCGCCAGCAGGGTGGTGAGCGCTGAGCCAATGGTGCCCAAACCAAATAAACCTAAAGCACGGCCCTGCCAGTTTTTAGGATACCATACCGAAGTAAAACCCACCCCGATAGAAAAACTTGTGCCAAGCAAACCGAAGAAAAAACTCAACACTAAAAAACTGCTGTATGAGCTGGCGGTGGATAATAAATACATCGGGATGGCACACCCCAGCAGCAGGGCGGTGAACACCCACTTGCCGCCCAACCTGTCTGTAAGTATACCCATGGGCAAACGCATGACCGATCCTGTAAGCACCGGCACACCGAGCAGCCAGCCTACTTCCACCAATCCCCAGTTAAAGATGCCGGCATCTACCAGATAGGTCACCAGCACACCGTTCAGCATCCATCCTGCAAAACAGATAATAAAGGCCAGCGTATTAAAAAACAGGATGCGGTGCGCAGTTGAATCAGGTTTGGTATTCATAATGCAATTTGCAATGATATTTTTAGTAATTTACTGCAAGTATCTTTTATTACTACGGATTGCCTCGATAAAATTCATGAACCTGGTCAACAAATCGAGTGTTTCATCAAACCCACGAATTGGCTGTATGAAATTTCAACTCAACAAAAAAGCCTTCATCATTGCCTTTTGCGCCTGCGTACTAACGGTGGCATTGGTTTTTTATGGTTCCAGGAAGCTGCAGAATTTCGATCCTGCATTGGTAGCCTATTTATTCGGAACTGTATTCGCCCAGTTTGGCATCGTATACAGGTATTGTGTATGGCTGCAAAAGCCACCTACCTGGATGTATTTCAAACGGGGTTGGCAACTGCTTTTTTCAAAAAGTTTTTTCGAATATACGGTCCTGTCTGTTCAAAAGCTGGTACGCAATATCGCATTTCAACGGTTTATTTATCCAAGGGGTAAATTAAGGTGGTGGGGCCACTTCCTGCTGGCTACGGGCTGCCTCATTGCATTTGCCGTCACCATTCCACTCACCTTAGGATGGATACATTTTACCATGAACCCCGCTACCAGCATCAATCCCGCCGATACCAATTATTACGAAGCCCATGTGTTTGGTTTTAAGGCGATGGAATTTAAGCTGGGCTCGCCCATGGCATTTTTTATATTTCACATTCTCAACTGGTGCTCCTGGCTGGTGATCATCGGCTGTTTATTATTTATGCGCCGCCGTTTAACGCATGCCGGGCAAATAGCCACCCAAACCTTTGAAGGCGATTGGCTGCCGCTTATCCTGCTCATGGCTATTTCGGTTACCGGGCTGGGACTAACCTATGATTATGAGTTTTTGCGGGGAACCACCTATGAGTTCATGGCCGTAACACATGCGGTAACTGTTATATTGTTCCTGATATGGATTCCCTTTGGCAAATTTTTTCATATAATACAAAGACCTGCACAGGTAGGAGCGCATTTGTATAAAAAAGAAGGTATGAAAAAAGGGATGGCCATATGCCCGCATACACATAAACCATTTGCCACGCAAATGCATATCAACGATCTGAAGATCGTTACTAAACAGTTGGGTTATGATTTTACATTGGAAGACGGCAGTTCGCATCTCGACCTGAGCCCCGAAGGAAAAAGGTCGGCGCTTGCGCGTGCGCACCTGAAAGCCCGCGAGGCAAGCGGCAAATTTTTTGGATAACAGTTAATACAGGCACCTCAAATTATAGCGTATGGCTAAACTACCGGTTGAAGCGGAAAAGATCATCGATCAGTTTGGACCTCATTTGAATTTCGCGCCCAAAGAAGGGTACGCTGGAAGGGATGAACCCGACAAGGTGGTGGAAACGCATTGTTGTTTTTGCGGTATGCAATGCGGTATCAAGCTGCTGGTGAAAAACAACAAGGTGGTTGGTTTCGATCCCTGGATGGAATTTCCCTTTAATGAAGGAAGGCTTTGCCCCAAGGGCGTACAACGTTATTTACAAAACAATCACCACGACCGTTTGCTGGAGCCGCTGCAACGGGTAGAGGGTGTAGGTTTTAAACCGGTGAGTTGGGAAGCCTCGATGGAAAAAACGGTATCGGAAATAAAACGTATTCAACATACCTATGGCAACGATGCCTTTGCCATGCTTTCGGGTGTATCTATCACCAATGAAAAAAGTTATCTCGTAGGCAAGTTTGCCCGGGTGGCGCTCAAAACCCGCAACCTCGATTACAATGGCCGGCTTTGTATGGTAAGCGCTGGCGCGGGCAATAAAAAAGCTTTTGGCCTCGATCGTGGATCGAATAATTATTCCGATCTGAGCAAGGCGGAAGTGATCATGGTTTGCGGCGCCAATGTAAGCGAAACATTTCCCACCCTTACCCATTGGATATGGCGGGCCAGGGATAATGGCGCAAAACTGATCGTGGTAGACCCCCGTGTGATACCGCTTGCGCGCACCGCCGATCTGCATTTGGATATACGGCCGGGAACAGATTCTGCGCTGTATGGCGCCATGCTGAACTACCTGGTAATACACGATCTGCTTGACCACGATTTCATCGATAACCATACAACCGGTTTCCAGCAAACCATTGACGCCGTTAAAGACTATTCGCTGGAATGGGCAGAAATGGTAACCGGTATTGCCAAAGAAAAAATTGCCACTGCTGCCGAATGGTGGGGCAAGGCAGCCACCAGTTTTTTACTGCATGCGCGAGGTATTGAACACCATTCAAAAGGCGTTGAAAATGTACTGGGCTGTATTAACCTGGTGCTGGCCACAGGCCGGATAGGCAAACCCTATTGCGGTTATGCCACCATCACCGGGCAGGGCAATGGGCAGGGAGGCCGCGAGCATGGACATAAATGCGACCAGTTGCCGGGTAACCGGGATATCAATAACCCCGAACATAGAAAATATATTGCCAGTGTATGGGGTATCGAAGAATCGGAGATGCCTGGTGCAGGTTATACCGCTTATGAACTGGTAGAAGCCATTCATCGTGGTGAGATCAAGGGGCTGATATCGCTTTGTTTTAATCCCCTGGTGTCGTTGCCCAATAACAATTTTGTACGCGAGGCTTTTGAAAAGCTGGAATTTTATGCCACCATCGATTTCTTTTTAAATGAAACCGCCCGTCATGCCGATATCATTTTCCCGGGTTCGCTGCACGAAGAAGAAGAAGGTACGGTAACCACCGCCGAAGGCCGTGTAACCAGGGTGCGCCAGGCTGTAACGCCGCCGGGGAATGCAAGAACAGATACAGCCATTCTGCTGGAACTGGCTGCCCGCCTGGGTGCAGGCGATAAGTTTTCATATACCAGCAGTGAAGAAATATTTGATGAACTAAGGGTAGCTTCAAAAGGCGGCACCGCAGATTATTACGGCATTACCTACGAAAAAATTGAAAAGAATATGGGTGTGTTCTGGCCTTGCCCCTCGCTGGATCATCCCGGTACACCCAGGTTATGGGAAGATAAAAAATTTGCCACCGCCGATGGCAAAGCGCATTTCAATCCGGTTTTTTATAGAGACCCGGGTGAGGTGGTGGATGGCTTGTATCCCGTGGTGCTCACTACCGGCAGGGTGGTATCGCAATACCTGAGTGGTACACAAACACGGCGCATTGGCAAACTGGTAAACCAGTATCCCGAACCCTTACTGGAAATACATCCTGTACTGGCTGCCCAATATGGCATTCGCCAGCGCGAACTGGTGAAAGTGGTCACACGAAGAGGCGAAGCCGAGTTTCCCGCGAACATTGTAGAGACCATTCGAAAGGATACGGTATTTATTCCCTACCACTGGCCGGGTCTTAAATCGGCCAACCAGTTAACGCTGGGTACGCTGGACCCTATTTCCAAAATACCCGAGTTTAAAGTGTGCGCCTGCCAGTTGGTGCCCCTGGGCAGGGAGGCGCCCCCGCCCGAGGAAACGAATGCCTACAGGAGCGCTTAATAATCAAACCATGTTCACCTACAAAAATATACCGCATGACGCCTTCCTATTACAAAACCGAAATGGAGTTTTTTGTTGACATGCAACGTTGCATCGGCTGCAAGGCCTGTGAGGCCGCCTGTGCCGAATGCGAAACCAACGGGCAGCAATCGATGATACATGTGAATTATGTAGAAAGGGCCGTCACCATACAAACCACCGTACAGGTATGTATGCATTGCGATGACCCGGTGTGCGCCAATGTTTGTCCGGCAGATGCTATCAGCAAAGATGCATTCGGGGTGGTACATACCGCGAACAATGCGCGGTGCATAGGTTGTTCGAATTGTGTAATGGCCTGTCCCTTTGGTGTGCCCATCAAAGAAGAGAAATACGATATGATGATGAAATGCAACATGTGTTACGACCGTACCAGCGCGGGCAAAAAACCCATGTGTGCCACGGTATGCCCCAGCCAGGCCTTGTATTATGGCACCCGGGAAGAAATGCGCAGGATGCGGCCCAACAGTGTACCGGTAAACACCTTTCAATTCGGAAAGCTGGAAGTAAAAACCAAGGTGAACATCATGATGCCTGCCGGATCAACCATGCTAAAAGTGGATTGAGGGTTTTGTTAAACACTAATACCAGTTTTTATGACCGATAAAAAAGAGAAAGAGCCCGACTGGAAGATCGATTTTCCCATCAGCCAAACGGAGGCCACCGAGGTAACCCGCCGGCAGTTTGCCAAATTTCTTTGCCTGGTATCGGGCGGTCTGGCAACAGGCAGTGCGATGGTGGCGGCGAAGGCCATGTTTGTACCAGGCAAAAAGGTAAAGGGCATGCACCGGGTATGCGGTATTCATGAATTGCCAAAAGGCGGCACCCGGTCCTTTGTACTGGAAGGAAGTACTACACCGTATATCCTCATACACCTGGAAAGCGGTGACTTTAAGGCCTACGAACAAAAATGCACCCATCTTTCCTGCGCGGTATTTTACAAGCCGGGAACCGGCAAAATAGAATGTCCCTGTCACAATGGTTGGTTCGATGCCAATACGGGTGAAGTGTTGCAGGGTCCGCCACCCCGGCCGTTGCCGCGGTTGCAGGTGGTAGTAAAAGACGACAATATATTTGTTACAGCTGCAGAAAATCAATAAAACCCTGTTATGAGTACTTTTCGCAGAGCACAAAACCAGGCGCATCCCAATAAAACAAGCACCCTGATGCTGGCCATCATCGTGTTGCTGATACTGAATGTAACCATACAGATCTGGTTACTTTATAGTGGATTGAACAATGCGCTGGAGCATAATACCGATATCGCGATTCCCGCTTTTGCAGGATCGGCCATTTTGTTTCTTATCAATTGTGGACTGTTATATTATTTGCCACGGCGAAGATGAGTGGTTACAGGTCTTTCTTTTTAAATAAACGCAATGCCCACCACAGAGGCAACACGATCCATAGTAACATAGTGCCCATCGTAAATACTATACCCGTTCCGCTGCCGAAGAAGTCTTTATACAAAGCGCCGGTATATCCCATCAAAGCGCTCACATCCATCTTCAGCATAATGAAAATGCGTCCCAGGTCGATGGGATTCAGTGCCGACAGTACAAGCGTAAACTTCTCCATAGGATAATCGGCAAAGCTGAAAAGAATCAGTAACACCAGGCCATCGTATATCAAGGCAAAATAAAACCACAGCAAAATGGCCGAACCAATACCCCTTGCTTTATCACGCGCTTTTACCGAGGTTAAGAAAGCAATAGAAGTAAACACCAGGGTTAATGCGGCGCCGGTAAACAAAAGCGACAATCCCACCTCATCAAAGGCAAAGAGCAGCACAGGAATACCCACGCCAATAAAAAATGCGCTTAGCAAAGACAAGGCCACACCCGCATATTCACTCAGCAATATTCTTGTACGGCTCAACGGCTGCGACAACATCAGTTCAATAAACTCATACGAGTTGTAATAATGGATGGTGGTAAAGATGATGCTGGTAAGCGGCAACACGATCAACGCAATATTCAACAGGCTCAGGATGGCCTTGCTGTGGTTTTCTTCCAATTGAAACAGGCTGAAGGAAACGATAAAAAGAAAAACGGTATACGCAACAATCACCTTGTTGCGCAGTATATCGTACAATACATATCGTGAAAGGGTAAGCATAAAAAATTATTTAACGGGTATGTTTTAAGGCCAGCACCTCATTGATCCATAAACGCTCATTCTTTTCACCGCGCATGACATGGGCGATGGCCTTGCCCAGCTTTTCCTGGCCGGTTTCGTGGCGCAAGGCTCCGATGTCTTTCAGGAATATCATTTTACCCTCCTGCAGGTACATGATATGGGTGGTGAGATCGTCGAGATCACTCAAAATATGCGAGGTGATAAGAATGAGCTTGTTCTTTTTCTTTTCCTGCATGATCTTTTCTTTCAGTATTTCCGAAGAAAGCGGATCGAGCCCGGCAGTGGGTTCATCGAGGATTAATATATCAGGGTTGAAGTAAAAAGCCAGTGCGGCGCTTACCTTTTGCCGGGTACCCCCGCTCAGCGTTCGCATGGGCTTGTCGGCAATGGACAGCAGGTTGAATTTTACCAACAGGTCGGTGTCCAGTTCTGTTTCCTGCATTTTCCTGATGTTCTTCATCATCCCGAACAAATGCCCCACTTTCATATTATCAGGATACCGGCCGATCTGCGGCATATACCCGATGGTACTGCGGTACATAGGATCGCTGTTTACCGGTTTACCGGCCACATAGATCTGGCCGCTATCTGCTTTCACCAAACCCAGGATGCTTTTGATGAGCGTGGTTTTACCCGAGCCATTGGGTCCGATCAACGACACCACCTGCCCTTCATTGAACAGCGCGTTGATATCGTCCAGTGCCTGTAATTTCTTAAACCGCTTTTTTAAATGTTCTATCCGTATCATAGTTGAACCGGTTTTAACATGGGTTGGTTATCTGCCAGGTTTTCGGGAGTTAAACCCGGAATCGCCTTTTCAGCCTTATCCAGCAGGGATACCATAAAGCTCCGCATCAATACCAGGGTAGTTGGATTTTGTTCCACCACCATGGCATACATGCTCACGGGGTGATAAGGCACATCGCCCACACCATCTTTGTTCATATCGTATCCTTCGTATTTATCCCAATAGTTGTTATAAAATTTGTTCAGGCTTACAGCGCCGTTGGTGGCCACATCAAATGAGTTTCCATAAAAATTGTTATGATGAAAGCTGTTGTCGTCGCAACTGGCCTGTACTTTGATGGCCCAGCCGTTTGATTTAAAGATATTGCTGTGGATCTCGATCCGGCTGGTGCCTTCCATATGTATGGCTACCGTATTTTGAACAAACCGGTTATGCCGGATATGGCTGTTGGAAATATCTTTCAGCAGGATGCCATAGGCGCTTGCCCCCCAGTTTTTGTCAAATACATTGTGCTCCATGGTGACCGCCTTGCTGTACATTACCGCCACACCGGCGCCATTATTCCGGAACTGGTTCCTGATATAGGTATCGTTGTGTGAGAACATAAAATGCAATCCATACCGCACATTCATTTCGCTGATATTGTTCCGGATGGTAGATGCCGTAACAAACTCGAAATAGATACCATCCCGGTGGCTGCGTATGGAATTGTTTTCGATGGTCATGTGATTGCATTTCCAAAGATGTATGCCATTTCCCGATATATGTTCCGATTTGTTGGTGCCCCTGATGGCATTGTTTCTGACTGTACAATTGTTGGAGTTGGAAATATGAATGGCAAAAAAGGTATTGGAAAACTGGTTGTTTTCAATAAGTACCCCGGTGGCATCGATTACTTTCAGGGCGGCAAAATCATTCATGGAAGAATAGCCGGCATTGGCAAAATGAATGCCTTTTATAACGATGTTCTTTCCGCTTATGGTAAGTATCTCGTGTTTATGATCACCATCCAGCACGGGCGCATCAACGCCCAGCAGGCAGATGGATTTATCGATGATAATATTGCCTTCTTTATAAGTGCCTTTGGTGACCAGCACGGTATCCCCATGTTTTGCTTCGGCTATTGCCTGCCTTAAAGACTGACCACGGCCGGCTACAATGGTGTTGGCGAACAGGCTATCCAACACAAACAACAGTGATATGGTGAACAGGTATCTCACTTCACTAAAATATTATACAACGTGGCCCAATTGGTTACTTTACTTCCGGGTATTTCAGTAGCTTTTTGTTCAGCCTCTTCCTTGTTTTTAAACGCCACGGCATTCCCGCCCATGGGACTTTTTAACTGGCTGCTTACCACAAATTCGGCATCGCTTACTTTGATAAATTCACTGTTGTTATTATAGTCTACGAACAGCGTTTGATGAATATCGCCCATTTCCACACCGCGTCTTTCCATAAAGGTGGCAATGCAGTGTACATCATCGAACTTATACACCTTACCTTTTTTGGTTACGATCTCTGCCCCAAACTTCGGGTCCATGATGGTCATCTTACATTCCACGCAACTGTCTTTTCCAAAGGCAATCTTTTCTGGTTGAGGATTGCACCCCGCGATAAAAAGGGTCATGAGGGCCGCTACGGAAAACGGGGCCAGTTTATGGGTGGTTCTCATTGTTTGTTTTTTGTGTTTGCGCCATTCAAGAAACCATATTATAAAGAATAAGCCGGTTACGGCTACCACTATCCATCCGCCGGTATCGGGATAAGAATAGGAATCGAAGTTGAGCAGTTTTTTATGCCCGATCAGCGGCGGCTGGTACGATAAGCCGGGTACCTGGATGGCGGCATGAGGGTCCAGGTCGTGCCCATAGTCGTAGCCCCACATATAAAAGTCTGCCAGGGCTGCTATGCCGCCGATTAAAGAAAGCGCCAGGTAGCCCAACAATAGCTTACGGCTGCCGGTGATGGCAATGATCAATCCGAATACAATAAACGCACCCAGGATATAGATCAGATAGCCAAATTCAGGGAACATCTCTGCCTTGATATGTTTCATGCCAATGTAGTGGTTCAAACCATTGATGATCTCTACCTGCCCGGTAATTTGATACAGCCATATCTGCATCGATAATCCTTCGGGGTATTGGGGCGCTACCAGGTATATACTCCACACGGGCACGAAGTACATGGCGATCAGGGTCAGCGACCCGATGGCAATTAATATCCTGGATGTAGTACTCATTTTTTTCATCGCCTGTTTCTTTTAAAGGCTCCCGGGATGGGTGGTCCCGGAAGCTTTATGAATGTCAAATTGCACGCACATTATTCGGTTGCTTTGGGTTGATTCGATCCTGTGCTGAAATGCAGGGCAACGTTCGAGTTTTGGGGTGATACCCTGATATAACCAGACATCTCCTGGTGTAGTGCAGAACAGAAATCGGTGCAATAGAATGGAAAGATGCCTACCCGGTCGGCTACCCATTTAAGGGTTTGTGTTTCGCCGGGCATGATCAATATCTCGGCATTATTGGCGCCTTTGATGGCGAAACCATGCGGCACATCCCAATCCTGCTCCAGGTTGGTGACGTGGAAGTACACTTCATCGCCCAGCTTCACACCTTCAATATTATCGGGAGTCAGGTGCGAGCGGATGGCGGTCATCCAAACATGCACCTGGTTGCCTTTGCGCTCTACTTTTGTGGCGCCTTCACCTTTGGAAACATAAGCGTGGGTGTTTTCTTCTATCTTATAGATCTTTCTTTGTTTATCCTTCAGCATCGTGGCCGGCAAGGCTTCCGCATAGTGTGGTTCACCGGTGGTGGGGAAGTCGAGCAGTAACTTCATTTTTTCACCGCTGATATCGAACAACTGTGCGCTTTGTGTGAGCTCAGGACCGGTAGGCAGGTAGCGGTCTTTGGTGATCTTGTTATAAGCGATCATGTATTTGCCATGGGGTTTGGCTGTTGGACCGCCAGGTACCGATAAGTGACCGATGGAATAATAAGTGGGAACACGGTCCAGTACTTTCAGGTCGTTCAAACTCCACTTCACAATTTCCGAAGATACGAACATGGATGTGTACGCATTGCCTTTTCCATCAAACTCGGTATGCAAAGGACCCAGGCCCGGCTTAGCTACTTCGCCATGTAATACGGCTTCGTATTTGATAACCGGGATGCCATCGTATTCGCCATCAAAAGCTTTGTCGGCAATAGCCTTTTGAAACTTCGTAAATGAAAACACAGGAATGCTGGCGGCCAGTTTACCCGAAGCTACAATATACTCGCCGGTGGGATCTACATCGGTTCCGTGCGGCGATTTAGGACATGGCATAAGATATAACATATCCGGGCAGTCGGCAGGATCGAGCACATATACTTCATTTTTTATGGTTGAAGTAGCAGTATGTGTATGCTCATCATATACGTTGTGCGCATACCTGACGGCCTGTTTTTTTGCTTTACCGGCTTTCAGATACTCTTCTGCCTTTTTCCAGTTCACGGCCATAATAAAGTCCTTATCTTTCTGCGAGGCATTTACCTCCAGCAGGGTGTTGGCCTTTTCTGAGTTATAACAACTAAAGAAAAACCAGCCATGCGACTTACCCTTACCCGCGCGCGATAGATCGAAGTTAACGCCCGGCGTACGTATCTGGAATGCAATATTCATTTCGCCCGATGTAGGGTTGATGGAAATAAAGCTGATCGATCCTTTGAAGTTTTCTTTGTAGGTATTGATAGGTACATCGCCATTTTGATCATCGAGCGGAACACTAAAACGGGTGGCCGCCACAACGTATTCAGAGTTTTCGGTGATAAATGGCGAGGCGTGGTTACCGGCACTGTTGGGTATCTCCAGGATCTCCGCGGTGCGGAAGGTAGTGAGATCGATGCGCGCCAAACGCGGCGTATTGTTGCCATTGGCAAAGGCCCAGCGGCCATCATGTTCTCCCTTGGTTTGAGACAGAGAAATATGGTGCAGGTCGTCCCAGGGAACCATTCCATGCGAGGTGTTCAGCATGGGTTTTGTTTCTTCGCTAAAGCCATAACCACTTTCAGGTGATTGCGAAAACACAGGCACAATGCGGAACAAGCGGCCCGAGGGAATGCCGTAAATGCCAATTTGGCCGTTGAAACCGCCCGATACCACATTATAAAATTCATCGTACTTGCCGGGTGCTACAAATGTTTTGTCCGCATCGCCTGTTGCAGCAGATTGTGCAGTCCGGGGTTTGCAACTGTGCATCGCCGGAAGGCAAGCCGCTGCCAGCATCAAAACCATACCGGTTTTGAAATGATACCGTTTCATATTCTTTGTTTATTTAAATGAAGGGAATAGTTGCCGGTGTTTATTTTACGCCGTCATTCGAGCGCATAAACTCCAGTATCTGGCGCGATTCTTCTTTTGAAATATTTTGATTGGGCATACGCACCAGGCATTGTTCCAGTAGCTTTTGGGCCTCGGGGTCTTTTTCCAGCATCATGTCTACATTCGTGATCATGTTCATGATCCAATGTGGCTCTCTTCGTTCGGTAATACCTTTCCATCCCGGACCTACCAGCCTTTCATCGCTGAGCTTGTGACAGCTTTGGCATTTCAGGTCGTAGATGCCTTTGCCATTGGTCACCCATTCCTGGTTTAATGGATTGGTGAGTTGAACATCGCCGGGTTTTATTTCCGTTCCGTGGTTTTCGGTTTGTTCCGTGGCGGCACCCTGCGATGCATTGGCATTGTCATCCCCGGATTTGGGTTCACTGTTACAGGCCCCCATAAAAAGACCCGTTATTAAAAAGGCGGCGGCGAGCTTTGAAGTACATTTCATTTTGTTTGATTGTTGGTTAACTAATAAAAGACATGGGCATCTTTTATGAGACAAAAGTATTTTACCCATAAAGCCCCCCGACTGACTAATAGCAAGCGCAAATATGATTTTGGTCAGCTGTAACCTGCCCGGCCGGGAATAGATTTGGCCATTGAAGTTTGGCCTATGTTTTTCTCCAAATCATTTGGATATGCCCTGAGAGGTATCTTGTATGTAGCTTTGGCCGGTAATCAAAAACAAAGAATACAGGTAGATGAGATCGCCAGGGAACTGGCTGTCCCAAAACATTTTCTTAGCAAAGTGATGAAGAAAGTGGTCAAGCATGGCGTTCTCAACTCTACTAAAGGTCCTTATGGCGGGTTTTCCTTGAATGGGAAAACCTTATGTACTCCTTTATTCGATCTTATGATCATTACCAATGGCGATGCGCAATTCGAGAATTGCCTGCTGCGCCTTACAAAGTGCAATGCTACCTATCCCTGCCCGCTTCACCATAAAATGGAAGCATATAAGGCCGAACTGCATTCGCTTTTTACCAGTACCACCATCGGCGACCTGCTCAATGTCAACCAGCCCGATTTTATAAAAAGCATCGCCACGTTATAAATCAGCCGGCAGGCTGATAAAAATCATATTTTAAAAATCCCACATCGTTTATTATTGCCGATTTAGTCAGATTATGTTTTTGAATAGCATTGACATACAGAACGACAGTTTTGTAACCGACATCGTGATACAGGACTACCGTACCTCCAGCATTTTCCGTAAATATGGAATTGACTATTGCTGTGGCGGCAAGGTGCCCTTACAAATGGCCTGCGAGCTACGCGGCCTCGATATCGAAACCATCAAAAGTGAATTGCGTGATGCACTCCGCACCATCCAGGTTTCCAGTTCCATCAATTTTAATAACTGGAATATCGATTTCCTGGTAGATTATATCGTAAACGTGCATCATGCTTACCTGGCCAACAATTTTCCCGATATCATAGATGCAGTCACCCGTTTTGTGCAGGGGCATAAGTCAAAGTACCCACACCTGGTAGAACTGCCGGATAACCTGCTGGCCTTGCGCGACGGGCTTTTGCCTCAACTGGAACAGGAAGAGCGAATCATTTTTCCCTATATCAAACAGGTGGGTCATGCCTATATGAATCATGAGCCCTATGCAGCCCTGCTGGTACGCACCCTGCGTAAACCGGTAGAGAATATGATGGAGCAGGGCCATGCGCAGATATCGAAATACCTGCACCGGCTGAGGGAGCTCACTAATAATTATACACCTGCACCCAATGCCTGTATTACCCATAAGGTGTCGCTGCACCGGTTGAAAGAGCTGGACAACGATCTTGTACAACATGTGCACCTGGAAGCAAATATCCTGTTTCCCAAAGCCATTGCCATGGAAAAGGAAATGCTTGCCCTGAAGTAATCCCTTCAATTGTTTATCTTTATCCCCCGGGGTTATATTAGTAAAAAAGGAAATACAGATTTGTATGCATGTAGATGCCACGCACATGATATCGCTGTTTGAGAACGCGACGGAAGGGATTATTTTAACTGACCAGCAAGGAAAGATCGTGCTCGTAAATCCCGCCGCCGAAAAAACCTTTGGATACGACAACAGCGAATTGATCGGTAAAACGATCGAAATACTGCTCCCACAACATGTACGTGCCAAACATGAGGATCTACGGGCCGGCTTTTACAGGAACCCGCAAAACAGGGTGATGGGGCATGGCCGCGACCTGTACGCACGCAAAAAAGACGGCTCCGACTTCCCGGTAGAGGTGAGCCTGAGTCACTACCGCCGTAACGACGAACTGTTTGTTATTGCCTTTATCATCGATATTACCTTTCGCAAGCAGATAGAGGAGAACATGGTACGCCAGCAAAAAGAGCTGGAAAAAGTCACCAGCGATATCCGTAAACTGAATATGAGCCTCGAGGCCAAGGTAGAAGAGCGGACCATTATTTTGAAAGAAGCCTTGCTGAAACTCGAACAGTCACAAAAAGAATTAAGCGAAGCGCTGGACAAAGAAAGAGAATTGAGCGAGATCAAGAGCCGTTTTGTATCGATGGCCTCGCACGAGTTTCGTACGCCTTTAAGTACGGTACTTTCTTCGGCCTCGCTGCTGGCCAAATACACCGGCGCCCATGAACAGGATAAACGCGATAAACATATCCACCGCATCAAGGAATCGGTAAAACACCTGAACGATATACTGGAAGATTTTTTAAGCCTGGGCAAACTGGACGAAGGCAAGGTGGTGGCGCAATACGGCGAGTTCGACCTGAAAGAATTGATCAGCGATACCATTGAAGCCCTGAAAGGATTGTTGAAGAACGGGCAGGAATTTGTGTATACGCATACGGGCAATACCACGGCTTATTCCGATAAAAAGCTGCTGAAGAATATCATGATCAACCTTATCACCAATGCCATCAAGTTTTCGGGTGAGGGAACAAAGGTGGTGATCAAAAGCGCCATAGAGGATGGCCGGGCCGAGGTGTCGGTGGCAGACAGCGGTATTGGTATTTCCCAGGCCGACCAGGAACATTTATTTACTTCGTTTTTCAGGGGCAAGAATGCCACCAATATACAGGGAACCGGTTTGGGTATGCATATCGTAAAAAGATATCTCGACCTGTTAAAGGGCGGCATCCAGGTGCAAAGCGAACTGGACTACGGAACCACCATTTCATTTACAATACCAGCAAACAATCATCCATCATGAAATCGATCCTGGTTATCGACGACAATCCCGACATAAGAGACAATACGGCCGAGATTTTGGAACTGGCCGGTTATAAGACCTTTACCGCCGAAAACGGGAAGCAGGGCGTAGACCTTGCCATTAAGGAAAAGCCATCGGTGATTGTTTGTGATATTATGATGCCTGAACTGGATGGTTATGGGGTGTTGCATTTGTTGCGAAAGAATGCCGATACGCAGAACATACCTTTTATTTTCCTGACGGCTAAAACCGAGCGCACTGATTTTCGTAAGGGAATGGAAATGGGTGCCGATGATTATATCACCAAACCTTTTGATGATATTGAATTGTTGAATGCTATAGAGACCAGGTTAAAAAAGGCCGAGATCCTGGAACAGAAATACGTGTCGTCGGCGCAGGGCGTGAATCAATTTATTAAAGACATCAAAGATTCAGGACTGATGTCTAATTTGGCCGATCAGTTTGATGTGGAAAGCTATCGTAAAAAACAAACGCTTTACCAGGAGGGTAAGCGGCCGAAATACCTGTATTATTTATCGAAGGGAAAGGTAAAAGGTTTTAAGGTGCATCCCGATGGCAAGGAATACATTACCGATTTGTTTAGTCCTGGTGATTTTATGGGGTATACTGCTTTGATAGAAGACAAGAATTACGATGATTCGGCCCTGGTACTGGAAGATGCGGAGATCATGCAGATACCCAAAGAAGATTTTTTGCAGATGATATACAGCGATATCAATATCGCCGCCAAGTTCATTCGTATTATTACCCAGAATGTAAAGGATAAGGAAGAACGGTTGCTGAACCTGGCCTACAGCTCGTTACGAAAAAGAGTGGCGAGGGCATTGCTCGATATTCACGAAAAGTTTGGTGGCGATAAACCCATCGAAATCTCCCGTGAAGACATAGCCCAATACGTGGGCACCGCCACCGAATCGCTGATCAGAACGCTGAGCGATTTTAAAGCCGAAAAGCTGATCGAAATAAAATCGGGGAAAATTTCAATAGCTAACATTGATAAGCTGAATAACCTATTATACTAACTGTTATTAATTTCCTCGATCGGTTTGGATAATTCCTGGCCGCGCTCGTTCTGCTGTTTCAGCGTCCAATCGTCTGAAGTGGTTGTTTGCAGCCATAACTTTCCTGATTTACGCGCCACCTGAACTTGCAGGCCGAAATGCTGCAGGAATTTTTCTTCCAGTTCCCGCACCGTCATACCATCTGCAATTTCTATTGCTCCTTCACGGCGCAAACCTGCCTTCGCCAGCTTCACAGAAGAACCCCATTTTCCATTGTCTTTTTTATAAAAATCGAGCCGGAGAAAAGGATAAACATTTGCAAACTCATTTCTCACGTCTGCAATTGACCTGTTTTTTGCAAGCTGTATGTTCATATCATTGGGTTTTACTCAAATCTAAATTTCTCCTCTTACCCAAAACCTGACTAAAATCAGTTTTTATTGTAATCCCCGTCATAAAACACGTGCAGCGAATGCTTCAATTTTGTGTTTCAAGAAAATAGAATATGGAATCAATTCAACAGCCCTATACCTCCGGCTACAGCGAAGTAACAAGACAATCGATTATATCGCGTTTTATGGCATGGTGCAACGGCCAGCAGAAATATCAATACGGTTGGCTTGCAGCCATCCTTGCCTTTCACGGCTGTGTGCTTACCCCCATCACCGTGCTTACCATTGTAATGGGAAGCAACAGCATCGCCTTATGGGCCACTGCCATCGGCGCTATGGGTGTATCGCTCATCACCAACCTGGCAGCCCTGCCTACTAAAATCACTATACCCGTATTTGTAACCAGCATATTCATCGATTTTGTGATCATAGCTATCAGTATCGGTCATATTTTTTCAGCCTAACGTTTAGTTATTTAGCTCTGACCTGTAGGCACCAAAAAAGCCCGTATAATGTATTTTATACGGGCTTTCTGATTATTGCCTGAACATATAAAATTTACCATCGTCGGCATTCGTATCTCCATCGCCCCAATTGCCAACAAGATTGTTCTCCACTTCGTCAAACTTGGCCACCACGTTAAACTCTTCATTATCCCCTTCATATTTATACACCGCCTTAAACTCATTATCCTTAAGCGTCCATGTTCCGCTACCTGTTGGCGGATAATTTTTGTCAATAGACACCTGCAGGGTACCATTGTTATGAATAATAAACGCAAAATAGGTATCTCATTCGTCAGCGCCATAACCATACTCACCTTCCCAGTTACCCTTCAAAATATGATCCGGCGCTGCATCCTTATTCTTTTTACAGGAAATAAACGAACCTGCTGCAATAACCAGCATCACCAATAAAGATTTCATGTTAATCGCTTTCATAATTGTTGTTTTTTGTTTTTGACATCACAAAAATGCATGTCAGCACCCGCAAAACACATAGCCGCCTAACGAATACGGCATTTGACTTAACAAATCGGCAGGAATAACTTTTCCACCATACCCGTGTTTGGCATATTAATAGCGCATCTTATTAAATATCAGCAGATGCCGTTCTTTTAGCTCCTACATCCATCTTTTTTGCAGGAAATTTTCGCTGCTTTCCCCAGCCCACACATAACGCCCACCCTTGTCTGCGAAATAACGCATGTATTTTTTCAATCATTAAAACCATCTCATGAAAAAGCACTATCTATTGTATGGCTTGCTGGCAACGATCATCGCCTCCTGTCAGAAGGATGTTGAAAAATCGCATCAGGAAAAAGAAACACAACACAACCAGGAACAACACGAGATTGTGGCCAGTACCACTGCAGCGGCTGCCATCGATGTATACCCGGTTCGGGGATTACACAATACCGGTTACGATCGTTCGCTGGATGGCGGCAGCCGCGCATCCTGGAACTGCAACCGCGGCAGCTCCAACAGCGATTTTATTGCAGGCGATCACCTGGGTATCGATATCTGGGCTGCCGAGGGAACGCCGGTAGCAGCTACCGTGGGCGGTACGCTTACCCTCACGGGCTGGTCGGATTATTCCGGTAACAAGGTCACCATCAAAACCTCCACCGGCTGGTACCATTTCTTTTGCCACCTGAAATCCATTGCTCCCGGTATGGTAAACGGCAAGGTGGTAAAGGCCGGTGATATTATTGGTTATGTAGGCAGAACCGGTACGGCCTCCAATGGGGTAGTGCACCTGCATTATTCATTGTATCCCGATGGTAATTACAACCGGGGTATCAACCCCTGGAACCTGTTATATGCAAAAGAACTGAATGTATGTTCCACCACACCGCCACCGGCCCTCAAGGTGCTGGATGATTTTTCAAAAGGTGTGGGGCATTTTAATACACAGCCTACTTTCAGCGGTAGTACCACCGGCATAGCCACTACCTCTACTGCATCGCATTATGTAAATGGTTCCTCCACGCACCTGGAGTTAAAACTGCACGACAATACCAGCGTAACCACGCCCTGGCGGGTGCGTATGTTGTCGGCACAGGGCACGCCGGCCAATAACATATCCTTTTCCAAAAACGGTATTATCAAACTTTGGCTAAAAACCAATACAGCCGCAGCGGGCAGCACGGTGCAGGTGTATGTAGATGACAGCGATGGCACCGAAGGTTCAAAAACCATCAACGTCATAAACGACGGCGCCTGGCATGGATATATTTTCGACCTCACCAACTGGACCGGTGTGAATGTAAGTGGGGGCAATGGAAAGATCGACGGATCTACACTCACCCTCGATGCCATTGTATTGAACTCCCCCAACCGGTCGGGCACCTGGACGGCCTATATCGATGATGTGGAATGGCAACTCAAATAAAAGAGGGCACCCGCTGTTAAGGCGGGTGTTTTTATTTTAGCGATGGCCTGGCAAAAACGCAAAAAGTTGCAGCAAATTTCTTTATTTGCAGTATGATCTCTTCTATCCAGGATTTCAAAAACCCGTTCTTTATTGGCATAGCCGGCAGCGGTATGAGCGCCATTGCCCAGTACCTGAAAGGCATTGGAAAAGATGTTTCCGGCAGCGACCGTTTTTTTAAGGAGGGCGAGTACAACGAAACAAAAGCCAAACTGGAAGCAGAAGGCATAGCCTGTTATGTACAGGATGCAAACGGCATTACCGAAACCACCGACCTGGTAGTGGCATCTGCCGCAGTAGAAGATACCGTGGCCGAAGTGCAAAAGGCCAAACAACTGAATATTCCCATCATCAAACGTTCCGAACTGCTGGCCATCATAGCCGCCAGTAAAAAAACCATAGCCGTGGGCGGCACCAGCGGTAAAAGTACTACCACTGCCATGTTGTTTGATATTCTTGAGTATGCAGGTTTGCAGCCAAGTATTATCAGCGGGGCCGGTTTGGTGAGCATCATCAAACAGGGAAAGATCGGTAATGCTAAGGTGGGCGCCGGCGAATGGCTGGTGATAGAAGCCGATGAAAGCGATGGCTCTATTGTTCAATACAAACCCGAGATAGGGCTGTTGTTAAACATCGATAAGGATCATAAAGAAATAGAAACCCTGCTCGACATATTCCAGGTATTTAAAGAAAATTCAAAAACATTTGTAGTCAACCAGTCGCATCCGCTGGCTGCTAAATTCTCGCAGGCCTCCAAACAGGATTTTTCCTGGAATGGCACTGAAGCCGGTTACCAGGCCACCGATTTTTCACAGGATGGTCTTACCATTTCATTTAAAGTAAACGGCGTTCCTTTTTCGTTAAACCTGGTAGGCAAACACAATATGGAAAATGCGCTGGCCGCTACTGCTATTGCTGCCCAGGCCGGTGTAAAGCTCACCATCGCCGCCGAATCCCTGAGCAGATATGAAGGTATTTACCGCCGCAACCAGGTATTGGGCAACAAACACGGTGTATGGGTGATAGACGATTTTGCCCATAACCCGGTTAAATGCGCAGCCGCCATACAGGCCTGCCAGCCCATTGCTCCCAAAGTGATTGCCTGGTTTCAACCACATGGATACGGCCCTACCCGTTTTTTGCGCAACGATTTTGTACATGAAATAGCCAATGTGCTGCGCCCCGAAGACGAGATATGGATGAGTGAAATTTTTTATGCCGGCGGAACAGCGGTAAAGGATATTTCTGCCAACGATCTCATCAACGACCTGAAAGCATTGAACAAACCCGCCTTTTTTGTAGAACACCGTAAGGATTTCCTGAAAGCCGCCCGATCGCATTTAACCAATAACTGCGTATTGCTGTTAATGGGCGCCCGTGATCCTTCGCTGGAGCAGTTTGCAAAAGATGTATGGGATGAACTGTAAGTGGTTGACCAAAACAGCCATCTAAATTGTCTATTTAATCCCTCCTCTTATACAGGCTTTCACAATAGCTTTACCCGCAAAAGCAACTATTATGAAAAGCATTTATCAGGCATTGATCATTCAAACATCAGCAGAAGAAGTGTACAGCGCCATCACCACACAGGACGGTTTAGCGGGGTGGTGGACACCGGCCGTAACAGCAAAACCCGAACTGAACAGCGTTGCCCGCTTTGGTTTTGGTCCCGATTATTTCAAGGAAATGCGCATTACCGGATTAACACCATCCAGCCGGCTCTCATGGACCTGTTTGGCAGGCGCCGGCGAATGGATCGGCACTACCATTTCTTTTGAACTGGAACATGGTGATAAAAACACACTACTGCAATCTCATCCCGAATTGGCTGATCAAATACAGCAACTAAGCGCTGATGCGGGAACCGTTGTAATACTCCGGCACGATGGCTGGAAAGAGCAGACACCCATGTTTGCCGAATGTAGCTACACCTGGGGGCGGTTTTTAAGAAGCCTGAAATTGTTTTGTGAAACCGGTAAGGGCACTCCCTGGCCAAAACAACATACGGTATAATCGCTCATACAAAGCCTTGTTAAAACGCCGTTTTCATGATTGTTTAACTTAAACCGGCCCGGTCCTTTCCCTTCCAAAGGATACCAAAATCAGATAATCATGAAAATCTTTACAACCATGTTGGCGGGGATTGTTTTATTCGCAACGGCCTGTAACAATGCCAAAGACATCAGCCAGCCTGAATTCCGCGACTTCAGCGATGTGCGTCTTCTTGAAACAGGTTTGTTAAAAACAACTGCCGGCGCCAACGTTATATATTACAACCCGAACAATTTCAGTATACAGCTCTCATCGGCCCGGGGCGATGTATACATCGATGATTCCTATCTCGGCACTTTCGAACTCGATCAGGAAGTACTGGTGAGAAAACGCTCAGAGTTTACATTGCCGGTATTGTTGAAGATAGATAATATCAGCGCCATCAAAAACCAGCATGATATCTATAAAAAGAAAGAAGTGATGGTACGTATCGAAGGAAGGGCGCTGGTACGCAAGTCGGGTTTTACCAAAGAAATACCCATTATCTACGAACAAATGCAAGATACTGATCGCCTGCGGGCACTCGTAACCCGGTAATCAGTTGGCTTATACTTTAAAAGAGCCCCGTTTTTACGGGGCTTTTTCGTTGTCCAAACCACCCTGCTACAAAGTCCATTTACCACCCAGCCCATACGAGATTCAGACAATAATTTTGATCCATCAAAACATTATAGTCATGGAAACAATAAGGCATAAGCTAGTTGTCAAGGCCAGTCCGGCACAGGTGTACGAGGCAGTTACTACCCAGGATGGCATCAAAGGCTGGTGGTGTAAAGACACTACGGCCAAACCCGAACCAGGTTTTCTAAACCTGTTCATTTTTGGTCCGTACCGGAACGAAATGAAGGTCACGGCGCTTGAACCCGCTAAAAAAGTAGAATGGCAATGCTTGCAATCGGTGGATGAATGGGTAGATACTTCCATTTCATTTGAATTGGAAGAAAAGAATGGCAATACCATCCTGCGTTTTCAACATGCACACTGGCGTGCTGCCACCGATTTTTTGCCGCCTGCAATTACGACTGGGCTTTGTTTATGAAAAGCCTGAAAACTTTCTGCGAAACCGGAACAGGCAATCCTCAATAACAAAATCAACACATATGACAACTCAACAAGTGGCCGACCGCTTTCATGAGCTGGCCCAACAGGAAAAATGGTTCGAGATACAGGATGAATTTTTTTCAGATGATGTAAGAAGTATAGAGCCGGAAAATTCTCCCTACTTCACCAATGCTGCCGGCAAAGAAACCGTACGCAAAAAAGGCGAAGAATTTGTAAGCCGTATAGAAGCCGCGCACAAAATGACTACCAGCGCCCCGCTCGTTACCGGTAATCATTTTGTAGTGGCCAGGGAAAAGGATATTACCGTACGTCCCCATGGCAGGATACAGATACATGAGCTGATGCTGTACGAAGTAAAAAACGGGAAGATCGTACTGGAGCAGTTCTTTTATTAGGCTTACGCAATATGGCGTAAATTAGCCTATGGATATAAATTTTCGTACATACCAGGTTTTGCCACTGCTTAAAGGCTACATCCATAAGATCTGGTCGTTCGAAAGTGCCACACCCATGCCGGCGGATGATATGAAACTCGTGGTGCCCAATGGCCGGCTGCTGATGGTGATCCCTTTTTGTAACGGGCTTACCGGTAAAATGAACAACGAACTGCACCTGGCAAAAACCAACCAGGTGGCCGTGGTAGGCCTCTCGGGCCACCCCACTATCGTAGATACAGAAAACGACGGGCCGGTAGGCATAGCCGGTGTAGAGTTTACACCCGCGGGCGCCTACCGGTTTTTTCATTTCAACCTGAAACATATCAGCGATCAGCTGCAACACCTTACCAACCTGCTGCCCTCACAGGCACGGGAGCTGGAAGAACAATTGCAGGAAGCGCAGGAGGTGGCGGAAAAGATAAAAATACTGCAGCGATTTTTATTATCACTGTATCAACGCACCCAAAAAGACAGCCTGTTTGAATATTGCATCGAACAAATGGTACGGTCGGCGGGTGATATTCGTGTAAACGAGCTGGAAAAACAAACGGGCTACTCCAGCCGCTGGTTAAATATGAAATTCGACAACCTGCTGGGCATGAGCCCCAAAAATCTCAATTCTATCATCCGTTTCCAGCGGCATTACCAGGCCATGATCACCAACCCCGTTCACTTTTTCAATCAAAAACATTTTTTCGATCATTACCACGATGAATCGCATTTCATCAAAAATTTCAAGCGGTATACCGGTTTTGCACCCTCTAAGATCATCCGGTTAAAAAACGAATTCGGAAAAGCCTTTTACCGCGACTGACTTCCGATTTTTACAAGGCCATGCGCAGGGGCTAGTCTAACTTAGTATCAAAATAACAAGTTATGATAGTAGCTTATTTAACGTTCAATGGCAATGCAGACGAGGCATTTAATTTTTACCAATCGGTACTGGGCGGTGACATCACCAATATGCAACGGTTTGGCGATACCCCGCATGGCGAGCAAATGCCGCCCGAAGACAAAAAGAAGGTAATGCATGTAAGCCTGGAAACACCTCACGGCACGCTCATGGGCAACGATCATATGGAATTTATGGGCGGCCCTTATGTGGCGGGTAATGCCTTCTCGCTATCACTGCACCCAAAAAGCGAAGATGAAGCCCGGACCCTGTTCGATGCGCTTGCCAAAAAAGGCCAGGTGCTTATGCCACTTGAAAAAGTGTTTTGGGGCGGTTATTTCGGTATGCTCATCGATCCCTATGGTATCAAATGGCTGGTGAATTACCAATAGCCTATTCCGTTCTCAGGCTTTTCACCGGGTTGGCATGCGACACCTTATAACATTGCACAATGATAAATAAAGAAGTCGTCACCACCAGGAAGCCAAACACCGTTATGTACGGAACAATGCTTTGCTGAATACGATACGCATAGTTTTGCAACCAATGGTTGGTGGCCCAATAGGCCACCGGCCAGGCAATTATACTGGCTATCACGATCAGCAAAGCATAGTCTTTTAAAAATAGCATCATAATATTTTGAGCATCGGCGCCCAGCACCTTGCGCACAGCAATTTCTTTGTTGCGGCGTGCCAGGGTAAAGGCCATGATGCCAAACACCCCCATAAACACGATGGCCAGGTTAAGCAGGGTGGCCAGGTGCGTGGCCTTTTTCAATTGCAACTCCGACCGGTACAACAATTGAAAACGCTCATCCATAAAATTGTATTCAAAGGGGGCATTGGGCGAAAGGGTTTTCCATTTTGCCTGCAGGGCTTCGATCGTTTGGTCAATATGTGAACTGCCGATCTTGAAAGTAAGATAGCGGTATTGAGGACTATCGCGCATATGAATAAATGCCAGCGGCCCGATGTTTTGCTGGAATGATGAATAGTTGAAATCTTTTACAATACCGGTTACTATAAATTCAGCCCCCGAAGGCATGCGTACCGGTTGATTAAGCCGGGTTACACCCAGCGCCCGGGCAGCCGTTTCGTTCAGCACAATCTGGTTGCTGACGGTGGAGCTTCGATAGGCGTCAAAAAAATGGCCCTGTTTTACCTGCAGTCCGAATGTGCGGGCATAATTTTCATCGGCAACAATGGCATGCACCACGGTGATGTCGTTCGACCCATGGCGCAACAGGTCGATGGTATTGGGTGGCATGCGGTCGGGCACTTCGAATGATACAGTAGCGCTGTGAACGCCCGCCACTGTGGCCGCCTCGTTTCGGATAGCCTGCATACGCAAAACGCCTGCAGAATCCCATTGTTTCGGAAAGGCCGTAAGCACCAGCAACTGTTCTTTATTATAACCAAGGTCTTTGTTGAAGATATAAGCCACCTGCCGGGATACATTCAGGGCGCTGATAAATATAATGATCGATAAACTGAACTGAACGATCAGCAAACCCTTCCTCAATGTAAGTCCGCCCTTAGCCGCATCTATCTTTCCTTTCACCGAATGTACAATGTTGGAAGCGCTGAGCACAAAGGCCGGGTATATGCCGGAGATAAAGCCAACGGTGATCACCAGCGCCAGCAACAACAGCCATTTGCCATAACCCAGCAGGGTAAAGGGTGCCAGCGAGGCATTGAGTATCTGGTTAAAATAAGGCCGCAGCATTTCGTAAAAGGCAATGGATAATAAACCGGCTATGCCTGTGATCACCAGCGATTCCGTAATATGCCGCACCATCAGTTGCGAGCGTGCGCTGCCAAATACTTTGCGCAAGCCAATTTCTTTCAGCCGGTACGACGATGTGCCGATATTGATATTGGTGAAATTGATCACTGCCATCAGCAATATGAATATGGCCACCAGCGACAGGGTGTTGATGATCTTTTGAACGGCGCCATTATTATCCTGCAGGTAATAAGTGCTAACAGGCGCAAATACCGGTTCCAGCTTGCCTTTGAGATTATCGGGCAGGTTGAGGGCCAGCAGTTTTTCGGCTGCCTTTTTTAGGTCGGAGGCACTGGCGCCTTTTTTTAGCTCTACCATGCTCACCAAATAGATCTGGTTCCAGTCGTTCTGTCCCGCGCCGGTGGGATAGTACTGGTTGCCTTCAAAAGGAAGGAATACGCTGTAGCCCTTTGCATCTACCAGGTTGTTGATGGAATTATAGGGAATGTCTTTTAATACGGCCGACACCTGGTAATCCTGTTTGGTGGAGCCTATATTGGAAATGGTGATGGTTTTGTTGAGCGCGTTGGTGGTGCCGAACAGTTTGATGGCCATGCTTTCGGTGATCACCGCCGAGCTGTTGTTGGGAAAGGCGTTTTGGGGATTGCCATGCAGGAGTGGAAAGCCATACATCGACACCAGCGTGGTATCGCAAATCGCGAGGTCTTCCCTGAAATGTTTATCACCAGCCGACACCACATTGGTAACCGGGTTATACCGGAAATAGTTGGCCACCAGCATGGGGAACTGCTCTTTCAGGCTTTTGGCCAATGGACCCACGCTGGTCATAGGTAAACCCATGTCTTTCACCTTCCAGTTGCTTTTGATGATGTACTGGCGGTCGATGTTTTTAAGGTCCTGGTTGATGTTTTTCTGATCGATCACATAAAACCCGATCAGCATGGAAAAGGTGATGCCAATGGCGATACATAAAATGTTGAGGAGGGAGAACAGTTTATGCCGGGTGATGTGGCGAAGGGCTATGGTGAAATAGTTTTTCAGCATATGGATGCACCATCATAGGTAATGCCGTTTTTGCAGGGCATTAATATACAATTTGTTAAGCGGGAATGGCATACCTCGGTATGTACGTTTACGATACACTGCCTGTTTCGTTTTCATCCACCGCTGGATATCCGTATTATTGCTCTATAATCTCCTTCAATTTGTTCAGATCTGCCGCCACAGCCTGTGCATCCTCACTAAATTCCTTCTCCGACCTACCCGGCATCCAGAACAACGTGAATATTAACTCACTCCCTTTATTATTCGAAATGATCCGCATTGGATTAAACACCGTTTCTCCATTAGGCAGGGTAACATAATGATCTAAAATACCCCACTCATTTTCCGGCGCCCATTTTATCTTGATATTTCCCAGGTCGGAATCACCCACCCAAAAATTGCCCTCTTTTTTGATCGATTTGATAAAGGCCACCCATTTCGGAAAATTCTCCGGGTTAGCAGCATACTGATACACCTCATTGGCGGGCTTGTTAATAGACACATGGATGTTTTTTACCTGGTAAGTCATGGTAAATGATTTTGATTGAGCAAATTTGCGGCCTAAAAATACTAATATTTTTAGTATATTTGTTCTATGATGTTGAATGAGGAGAGGATTGTGGAGAAATTATCCATACTGGCCGATGCCGCCAAATACGATGTATCCTGTGCATCCAGCGGCAGCAACCGCAGCAATCACAACAAAGGTTTGGGCACCACCGGCAACGGCATCTGCCACGCCTACACCGAGGACGGCCGTTGTGTATCCCTTTTAAAGATATTGCTCACCAACCATTGCATTTACGACTGCGCCTATTGCGTAAGCCGTAAAAGCAACGACATAAAAAGAGCCGCCTTTACTGTGCAGGAAGTGGTGGATCTCACCATCAATTTTTACCGCCGCAATTATATCGAGGGGCTGTTCCTGAGTTCCGGTATTTTTTCCAATGCCGACTATACCATGGAGCGCTTGGTACTCATTGCCAAAAAGCTACGCACCGAACACCGCTTCAACGGCTATATTCATCTTAAAACCATTCCCGGCGCCAGCGAAGAACTGGTGAAAGAAGCCGGCTTATATGCCGACCGGCTGAGCGTGAATATCGAAATGCCCACCGAGCAAAGCCTGCAGTTGCTGGCGCCCGATAAAAAGCGGGAAGATATGATCAGGCCTATTCGATATTTGAAGGATGCCATCATTGAAAATGAAGAAGAAAAGAAACAATTAAAAAAGGCGCCGCGTTTTGCACCGGCCGGACAAAGCACACAAATGGTGATTGGCGCCACACCCGAAACCGACCTCCAGATATTGCATATCGCCGACCAGTTTTACAAACGTTTCAACATGCGGCGTGTGTATTACTCAGGCTATGTACCCATAAGTACCGATAACCGGCTTCCTTCGGTAGGAACGCCCGTGCCTATTGTTCGCGAAAACCGGTTGTACCAGGCCGATTGGCTGTTGCGTTACTATGGCTTTCATGTGCAGGAGATTGTTAACCAGGAACATCCGCTATTGGACATGGATATCGATCCCAAGCTGGGTTGGGCGCTGCGTAACATGCATATATTTCCATTAGATATCAATACGGCAGATAAAGAGTTAATTCTGAGAGTGCCGGGTATCGGCGTAGCTTCTGCCAATAAAATTTGTGCTGCACGAACCTTCAATAAACTAAACTGGGAGCATCTTAAAAAGATCGGCATCAGTATTACCAAAGCCCGGTATTTTATCACCTGCAACAGCATCGATTACGAGCGCCGCGATCTTTCACCGGCCACCATCAAACAACAGATACTATCATTGGGCAAAAGCAAATACGCACCGAATTTCTCCACCCAAATCAAATTATTTTAACATGCAGTTGGTAGTATACGACGGCAGCTTTGAAGGGTTTCTCACCGCTGTATTCGATATTTACGAATACCGCTTTACCGGAGTACACTTTACCTCGGGAACCAACTACCAAAAGAACATCTTTGATAAAGCCCATGAAGTGAACACCAACGAAACAAAAGCTGCCCGTGTATGGAAAGGCTTGCAACAACGACTATCCACTAATGCCCTTGAACAACTCTATAAAACCTTCCTCTCCGAAAAAGCTAACATAGAAAGCACCCTTCTCCAATACATACAATACGGCTTTTCTTCCACTACCTGTATCGAAAACAACTTCAGCCACCCGGCCGTACTCACCGTTACCCAAACCGCCAAAATGGTCCACCGCGAAAGCCACCGCATGGAAGCCTTTATCCGTTTCCAGCTCACCACCGACGGCCTCTATTACGCCGTTATCGAGCCGGACTTCGACGTACTGCCCCTCATAAAAAAACATTTCTACGAACGGTATGCCGATCAGCAATGGCTGATCTACGATGCCAGGAGAAAATATGGATTGTTTTATAATAAAGAACAGGTAATGCCTGTTTCAATAAACTTTACCAATGAAACAGGCATACATGACACAAAAGAAGAACTCTACCAAAAGCTCTGGAAACAATATTTCACCAGCGTCAACATCAGCGCCCGTAAAAACCTGAAGCTGCATATTCAGCATATGCCCAGGCGGTATTGGAAATACCTTACTGAAAAGAAGGTTATTTGAATGCAGACTTCTTTTTATTATTTTTAGGCCTATGCGCCTTTTTATCATCTTACTCCCTTTCCTGCTTCATACATCCCTTACCGCCCAGGAAATCTCCGAAGCCCAGGCTGCAGCTTATATCGACCAATTGATTGCCAAAGAAGTTTTAAAGCCCGCCGCAAAAGAGATATTTCTGAAACAGGTGGCCAGCAAGTCGATCCAATTATCGCACCAGTCAACAGTTAGCAGTACATCCTATACATATGATGAGTTAACAAAAGAAACCGTTCTTCAATTTTGCTGGGATGCATTTGCCAGTGCTCAGGAAGTAAGAATGTTCCACGGTAAGCTCTCCCCCGCTTACATGCCGACTACATTCATTCTAAAAGAAGTACGATCGGTTTAACCCGCACCCGCACCTTACAGGATTTCAAAGCTGCCGGTTTGATAGACGACCTGGTTTTCAACAAATGCCAGGAAAGTTTAATGTCGGGAACGGTACGGGACGAACCAGACCTGCTTGCTTTTATGATCGAATCAGCGATGTATTACCGGACCTATGATTTTGATAAAAAAGAACAGGAAGAATATATTGATGGGCTGACAAAGATGGGTTTGCTAACTGTGGAACGTCAAAAAGAACTATCAAACAGTTACGGGAAATATGAATTGAAGACCATTCCCGAAATCCTTCAATACAGCCACCGCTATGTATTGGTCGATGTAAGTAACTTTGAACCCAACCCCCAACTTATTTATCCCCTTGTTTTTGAAAATATAAAAAAGCTGGTCCCCGGTTTTAACTATTCCGATCTTACCATAACCATCCAGGAAGAGCTGGATTATGGACTCATCCGACAGGATTGTTTGCTCTCCTTCACCATCGACGGCACTGCATATCGCCACATTTGTTTTCATGACTATAGGAAAACACAGCCTGAACCAGACGACGAAGATATACCGTCAATGATCGGTGAAGATTTTCACAAAGGCGTGAACAAATGGCTCACTGATATTGAATCACCATACCGGCTTTATACCATTCGTATTTCCGAACGGGCCGAAAAAATAGGTTTACTGCTGTTAAAAGAAAACGAGGCCGGAATGATAACCGACGATAGTTACCTCATTAGCCAGGAAAACTTTGATAGCCGCCTCAGCAAAAAAAATATAAACAAACTGATCGCTCAGTTACAGGAAAACGGCTTTTTCAAACATCTAACGAAAGAAGAAATAGATAGCGCAGTACAAAATATAGCAAGTGCAGACATCCAATCAATAGAATCCCTTTTACTTCAATTTCCAAAAACGGTAGTTTTTTTTGACTGGGAAGCAGCGAATCTCAACACACCCTACAAGGAGCTCACCGAAAAGTTCGCATTGGCTACCCGTGGCGCCGTAACCGTAACTGCCATCATAGACAACTTCGCAAAAGGTTTTAAAAAAGCAAAAAATATAAAGTACGGATTTACCATGAACGGGAAAACCTATGAAACCATGCTTCCCTATAACAGAGACTGGCTCGATCCCGCTTTTATGGAGCTTTTTAAAAAAGCGCTTCAGGAAAATAAGGTAGACGGCGCCCTCTACCAGTGTATCAGCAACGGCCAGGAAAGCGGGTATATTTTTCTTGATTCAAAACAACATGCCTTCATTGAACAACATTACCCGGATATATTAAAGGGAGCGTATGAATAAATACGCACCCTCTACGCACTGATATACCCATCAAACGAAATCGGCTGCCGGTTGGTCGTTTGCACAGAAAGATTGGCATTCCCGTTATCATAGATCGTCAACCGCAACTGCTGCACGGTATGCACATCCTTCGGACTGATCAACACCTCCCAGGTACCCTTGCCTTTCTCTTTCACCTGGTAAGCATAATCCCTCGAATCAAACCGAAGCGGACCCTCCGCAGGCGTCATCGGCATCATATACACACGCCCAAAATAAGGGAGGAACGACCTGAGTTCATCCTTCGATACACGCAGGTCATAACCACCTGTCAGGTACCGCACGCCACCCCGCATGGGGTTCATACGCTGCGCCTGGAAAGTGAAGTCCTGCGATTCCAGTATATCTTTTATCCGTTCTGTTGTAATGGTTTCTTTATCCTGCCTGCTTTTTTTGTCGGATTGTGCGTAGCTAAACTGAAACGCCGCCAGCAACAGGATGCTCAATAAAATAAGTTTACTTTTCATCGTCTATAGTTTTTTATACACCCATTAGACGATTTCCGGCATCCTGCTGTTGTAACAGCCCGCCAATTTTAAGAATCCGTTAACCAGCATTTTCTTTGGTACTGCGCCGCAACACGGCCAGTCCCTTTCTTCGGTGCAGTAATATTTTCAGGGTCCTTCTTTTTAACGAAATGCTCACCACTTCCTTACCTTCCTCGGCCACCTGCCGGTAGCCCGATAATACATCGCCATACGACAGCACACCCAGCACCGTGCCGTTCAATTCATCCACCACCGGCAGCACATCCACATTTTCGCGGGCCATCAGGTGCACGGCCGTTTTTAAGGTGTTATTAGGCGTTACCACCACTGGCTTTCTTTTGATAAGCGATTCGGTGGTCAGGTGTACATCGTGATGCATGCTGAAGATATTCGAACTGCTCACGATGCCTTTAAAAGCTCCGTTGTTGTCGGCCACGATATAGTAGTTGTGATGATGCTCATGTTCCTGTTTCAGCCAGCTGCGCACTTCTGCCAGGGTGGTATCGGCGCCAATCACCGTAGCGTCGGACAATACCTGTTGCACGGTAAGCTTTTCCAGTACATCGGGCTGGTAGATATCGGGTGTTTTTACACCCCGGCGTGCGATCTTTTCTGTCATGATGGTATTATCCATCAGGAAATACGATACCAGGTAGGCCGCAATACAGGCCGCCAGCAAAGGCAGCAGGGCATTTTCCTGGCCGGTGGTTTCAATAGCGAATATGATGGAGGTAAGCAGGGCCCTGCTGGCGCCGGCAAACATGGCCGACATGCCTATGAGGGCAGCCATAGGCACATGCACCCCTGCATTGGGAAACAAAGCCACCGCACCAATACCCAGGGCAGCGCCTGCCGCCCCGCCAATGGTGAGCAAAGGCGCAAGTGTTCCACCCGAGGTGCCGCTGCCGAGGGCAATAGACCAGGAAATAAATTTCATGATGGCCAGCGTAAGGATCAGCTTCAGTGTCATTTCGCCGGACATGACATGGGTAATATTTTCATAACCCACACCCAACGTATGCGGCGCAAAATAACCCACCACACCCACTACCAGGCCGCCGATGGCCGGCCACCACATCCAGTGAATGGGCAGTTTTTCAAAAGCGTCTTCAATAAGATATACCACCTTGGTAACACCCGCAGCCAGCAAACCGATCAAAATGCCAATGGCGCTATAAGCCGCCAGCGCGCTGTTAGAGGCCGCTTCCATGGCAGGCGCAGGAAATACCGGCCCGGCCGAAAAAAACAAATGGTGGCCCGCTGCGCCGGTTATACAGGCCAGAGCAACGGGTATCATGGATTTGGGCGAAAACTCGAACAACAATAGTTCAATGGCCAGGAAAATGGCGGCCACCGGGCTGCCGAATATGGCGCTCATACCGGCGGTAGCGCCGCTTGTAAGCAATATCTTTCTTTCGTGCGAACTGATGCGCAGCAACTGCCCGATGGTGGAACCAAAGGCGCCGCCGGTGGCAATAATGGGTCCCTCGGCGCCAAACGGTCCGCCGGTACCAATGGATATGGCCGATGACAGGGGTTTCAGGTAGGTGATGGAAGGGCGTATCTTACTGTTGTTGGTAAGTATCTGCTCCATGGCTTCGGGAATGCCATGCCCCCGTATGGCCCGGTGGCCATACAGCGCCATCAGCCCAACGATCAATCCGCCTATGGCCGGGATAACAATTACAAAAATGCCATAGGAATGTGTGGCCGGACTTCCTTCTTCAATACTCCATTGATGATGGAATGACAGATTGGTGATAAGGTTGATAAGGTATACCAGCGCTTTGGCTACAATACTGATACAGGCCGCTACGGCTACCGCCAGAACCGCCATATACGCCAGCCGTTTTTTATCGGCCAGAGGCTGGGGATGCATGTTCAGCCGGTTCAGGTTTTCGTCCAGGGAAATAGAAATGGGAATACGTCCCTTTGCATGTTTTTCTGCGTGATCCATTTGTTCAATAAATTTTCAATGCTGCGCTTTCCGTCAGGAAGCAAATTTTTCCAGGGCGGCCGTATCGTTTATCCTGATACGTTTGCCATTGGTAGATATGACCTGTTGTGCTAACAGGTCGGTAAAGAATTTAAAAACCGTTTCGTAGGTGGTGCCGGCATAGGAAGCAATATCCTGGCGGGTAACAGGCAGTTTGATATAACGGTCGTCGTCTGAACCAAACAGCTGTTGTATTTCCAGCAAAACAAGGGCTATTCTTCCTTTTACTTCCATAAGGGCCAGGTCGCGCATACGTTTTTCGGCCTTATGCAATTCACCGGCATATAATTGCAGCAATCGATAGGTAAATGCAGGGTTGGTTTGCAGGGTAGCTTCCAAAAACTGGTCGGGGATATAACAGGCAGTGGTATCCTCGATACAGGTGGCAGATACGGGATAGGCCGGGTTGCCCCAAAAGCCGCGATGACCTAATACATCACCGGACTTTGCAAACCGTATGATCAGCTCCCGCTGTTCGCCCCATTGTTTGTACACTTTTACTACGCCCTGTGTTAAAAAGAAAATGCCTTCCACGGGATCGCCTTCTTTAAAAATGACAGCCCCTTTTTTAAATGTCAGTGTCTTCTTTTTAATCGCAACAGCTTCTTTCCAGTCGGGTAATACATGGTTACACAAGAAGCAACTATTCAGGTCGCAGGTGTTCGCGGGCATGTGCAAAATTAGTTATAAAACATGGTGTGGGCAATATTTTTTGTGTGGTAAACACTATCTTTGCGTTGCCGAACCTGTTTTGAGCAAGGTTTGACACCCTGAGAAACCGTCGTGTTTTTATCTATTTACTTTTAAAACATGCGGTTATGCGATCATCTTACCTGACCCCTTTTTCGAAAGCCCTGCTTACCGGCTTGTTTGCCGGAATTGCAGCCACCTTTGTTTGTATTATTTACAACATCATCTGGCGCAATGAAACCAACTACCCCTTATTCAATTTCATCAACGTATCGTCGCTGATCTTTGCGGTGAACATTTTGTTTGTAGTGATCGGGGTGGTGTATTACTGGTTTATCCGTTATATCAGGCGCGGAGAAATTTTCTTCATCGCCACCTTTATTATCATCACATTGCTGGCAATACTTAAGGTGGCCGTTATTCACCGGTGTGACGAGGCATTATGGAACCTGCAGTTTCACCACCTGCTGATTGCCATGCTGGTGATTATGGGTATTTCGGCTGCGATCGGCATCCCGGTTTTGTTCCATAACAAAGGTTTTGAGGATAAGGTGTTATAGCCGGGCAAAAATCAAGCATTGAAACACAGGCTGGTATTGCAATACTAAGCCGGGCATAAAGACCGCCGGGCCGTGGCATAATTTTATATTCTACCACTTTATGCCCTGCTTAAACAGACTATATATAATTATAGCCCTTATTATTGTAACAATCGACAGCACTGCCCAACAGGTGGTAAAAGATGCGGCTGACTATAAGATCATCATAGCCGCACCTGAGTATAAAAAACCACGGGTGCATCAATGGTTGTGGGGGCGCAATCACCGTAAAGACTGGACTACGCCCGTACGCGTACCGGTAGTACAACTCGATACCCTGTTCGGCGGACTCACGCCTTATAAAGCCGGCGGTGGTAATGAAACCAGGGCGCTTCGTTTACGCACCAAAAATGGAAAGGAATTTGTGATGCGCTCGGTGCGTAAAGACCGGGATGCGGTGATAGAACCCGATTTCAAAAACACATATATCGAAGACCTGATCAAAGATGGTATTTCCATGACGCATCCTTATGCGGCGCTGGCAGTAGCTTCTATGCAACAGGCTGCCGGTATTTATTATACCCAGCCACGGCTGGTATATGTACCGCAGCAAAAAGCGCTGGATACATTCAACACAGCTTTTGGCAATAACCTGTACCTGCTTGAACAAAAACCAAGCGGCGACTGGAGCGAGGCACGCAACCTGGGCAATTTCAAAAAATTCAATGAAACAGATGAAACTATAGAAAGGCTGAAGGAAAATAACCGCGCTACTGCCGACCAATACCTGTTTATTAAATGCCGTTTGTTCGATTTGCTGATTGCCGACTGGGACCGGCACGATGGTAACTGGGATTGGGGCGAGATAGAGATCTCGGGCATCACCTGGTTTGTACCCGTTCCGCACGACCGCGACCAGGCCTTTTACCGGCACAATGGTAAACTCATCGACCGGTTGCTGCCCGCAGCAGGTCTCGACTTCATGCACAACTTCGATCACAAAGTGGGTGATGTTACAGAAATGAGCATGGAATCGAAAAACCTCGACCGTTTTTTTTCCAATGCCATGTCGAGATCTGACTGGGAGTTTGCCGCCAAAAGTTTGCAGGAATCGCTTACCGATACCGTAATAGCCAATTCATTAAAACAATTGCCACCCGAAATATTTGCGAATATAGGCCGGGAGTGTATCGATATATTAAAATCACGAAGGGACCAATTACCTGAGTTTGCCAAAAAGTATTACGAATTTTTGGCCAAACAGGTAGAAGTGATAGGCACCCGGCAAAAAGAATATTTCGATGTAAATACCCTGCCCAATGGCGATGTGGTGGTGGCCGTGTTTCGCTACGATAAAACCGGCCGCCGCGAAAAAACGCCTTATTACCAGCGAACATTCAAACCCGGCGAAACCAAAGAGGTGCGTTTATTTGGTATCGACGGTACGGATGTATTTGATGTAGAGAATTATTCGCGCAAAATCAACCTGCGTGTGATTGGTGGACCGGCCTATGACTCGGTGTTTCAAAAAGGCAACATAATAGATGTATACGACAATGGGAAGAATGAATTTCGCACTGCTTCGGCCGATCTGCATTTGCGCAACGATTCGGCCATACACCAATGGAACTACAAATGGTTTAAGTACAACGACCGTGGTTTATACCCCATGTTGTATTACAGCAGCGAAGACCGCCTTTTTGTAGGCATTGGCTATAAGATCAGGAAGAATGCCTGGCGCCGCGAGCCCTTTGCCTTCGAACATAATGTGTTGGTGAACTACTCCATTTCACAGAATGCACTCAGCGCTACCTGGACGGGTGTTTACCCGCGTGTGGTGGGCGGCTGGGACCTGCATTTGCGCGCCGGCTGGGATGCCATTCGCTGGCAGAACTTTTATGGTACGGGTAATGAAGTAAAACCCATTACAAACGATTTAAATTATTACCGCCTGCGCAGCACCGAAGTATTCGCCAGCACCGGTCTGGCACGCAGCTTTGGCAGAAGTAATGTTGGTGTATCGGTGCACTATCAGCGCGTGCAAAGTTTGAACGATTCTGGCCGTTTTGTTTCCAAAGTAATATATCCCGAGTATCCCGATGTATACCAGGTGAACCAGTATGGCACCCTGCAACTTAATTATTCCTATGCAAAGGTAGACGACAGCATTTTGCCCAGCAAAGGTTTTTCCGTACTGGCTTATGGCAACCTGGCGAGAAATTTCACCATCCTGGAATGGTACCAGAAATACGAGGCCAAAATACAGGCCTGGATACCGCTGGGAAAACATTTTGTGTTTGCCATGCGTGTTGGCGGTGAACATATCGTAAACGATAATGTGCTGAACACCGGCCAGTTTTATATGCATGCCATCGCTGGCGGCGCACGCCAGATACGCGGCTACCGGCGTGAACGTTTTTGGGGTAAAACCGCTTTTTACAACAGCAATGAAATTCGTTGGGTCACCGATTTGCGTACCCGTTTAATGAGCGGGAAGATAGGCCTGGTAGCCTTTTACGACCAGGGCCGTGTATGGATGCCTGGTGAAAAAAGCAATAAAATGTACAGCGGCTATGGCCCGGGTTTGCTGCTTTCTCCATTTAATAAGATCACTGGTATTATTTCGTATGGCATGTCGAGTGAGTTTAATTTGATACAGATAAGGATTGAAAGGGTGCTGTAATATTCCTCTTTGGCACAAATACCCCCTGTCATAGTCATAAACACACCTGCGCCGCTGCCGGAGGATGGTTTAGCTTTAGTCAATAAATCATTGACTCATGCGCAAACTCATCATGAAAATGTCGATCACGGTCGACGGTTTTGTTGGCGGTCCCAACGGCGAACACGACTGGGTGTTCAAAAGCTCAGACGAAACTTCCAAAGCCTGGAGTGTTGCCCAAATTGCCGGCACCGGGCTCATTATCATGGGCCGCAAGTCGTTTGAGGCTATGGCGCCTTATTGGCCAACTGCCAGCGGACCATTTGCAGGCCCCATGAATGAAATACCCAAGGGCGTATTTACGCAGAATGGATATAAGGGTGTTGATCTCTCCAACATAGAGCCGTCGCCGGCGAGGGCATCCTGGGAGGATGCGCAGGTGTTTAGCGGTGATCTTTCTGAAGAAATAAAAAAGCTCAAATCACAACACGGCGATACCATTTGTGCCATCGGCGGCGCCGGGTTTATGCGCAGTTTGATCAATACGGGACTCATAGATGAATACCACCTGGCGGTGCACCCGGTATGCCTGGGCGCCGGGCAAACGATATTCAACGGTCTTGATAAACCGCTGGATTTGAAGTTGGTGGAAGCAAAGGATTTTCCGGGTGGCATAGTGGCGAGGACGTACAAGCCTGCGTAGGAAGTGATTGATTAAGCAAAGATGCATTTACAACGGCAGATTCCCGTGTTTCTTCTTCGGCCCGTTCACCACCTTGTTCTCCAACATGGCAAAAGCCTTGATCAACTTTACACGTGTATCCTTCGGCTCAATCACCTCATCTACAAATCCCCTTTCCGCCGCCAGGTAAGGGGTGGCAAACTTTTCGGCGTACTCTGCTTCTTTTTCCGCCAGCTTTTTGGCAGGGTCGCCGGCCTCGGCAATTTCTTTTTTGAAGATGATCTCGCTGGCGCCTTTGGCGCCCATCACGGCAATTTCGGCGGTAGGCCAGGCATAGTTCATATCGGCGCCAATATGTTTGCTGTTCATCACGTCGTAGGCGCCGCCATAGGCTTTGCGGGTGATAACGGTTACCCTGGGAACAGTGGCTTCGCTGAAAGCATACAATAACTTGGCGCCATTGGTGATGATACCATGCCATTCCTGGTCGGTGCCGGGCAAAAATCCCGGTACATCCACCAAAACGAGTAATGGAATATTAAAACAATCGCAAAAGCGAATAAAGCGGGCTGCTTTTTTAGAACTATCGATATCCAGTACGCCGGCAAGACTCATAGGCTGGTTGGCTACTATACCAATACTGCGGCCTGCCAGCCGCGCAAAGCCGATGACAATGTTGGTGGCATATTCGCTGTGTATTTCAAAAAACGAATCCGCATCACAAATGCCTTCCACTACCGAACGCATATCATAAGGCTGGTTGGCGCTTTCGGGAACGATGGCTTCCAACTGGGGCCTGCTTTCATCGCCGATGGTATAGGGCAGGCGGGGCGTATTGTCTTCGCAGTTTTGCGGTATGTAGCTCAGCAGTTTTTTGATCTCCTCTATACACTCCATGTCATTGGCCGCCGTCAAATGCGTCACACCCGACCTGGTGGCATGGGTGTGTGCGCCACCCAGTTCTTCAGGACTTACCGATTCGTTGGTGACCGTTTTCACCACGTTGGGACCGGTAACGAACATATAGCTGGTATGCTCCACCATGATCGTAAAATCGGTCATGGCGGGAGAATACACCGCACCGCCGGCACAGGGCCCCATAATGGCCGATACCTGTGGTATCACGCCCGAGGCCTGTACATTCCGGTAAAATATATCGGCATAACCACCCAGCGAGCGTACCCCTTCCTGTATACGGGCGCCGCCGCTGTCGTTCAACCCGATCATGGGTGCACCTACCTTCATGGCCAGGTCCATCACCTTGCATATTTTTTCGGCATGGGTTTCAGACAGTGCGCCGCCAAACACGGTGAAGTCCTGCGCAAACACATACACCAGTCTTCCATTCACCGTACCATAGCCGGTGATCACGCCATCGCCATAATACTGCTGTTTGTCCATACCAAAATCCTTGGTCCGGTGTAGCACCAAAGCGCCAATTTCTTCAAACGATCCGGGATCCATCAGCAACTCCACGCGTTCCCTGGCAGTTAGCTTTCCCTTCTTATGCTGCGCTGCATTCCTGGCTTCTCCGCCACCCTGTTTTCCGGCTGCAATCTTTTCCCTGAGTATATCTGTTTTTTTCATGGCAATTTTGTTAACGGCGTTTTGTCCAGTTAGTGGGTGCCGGTTCAACGGCTTTTACTTCGTGCTGTTTATCCATCCAGTATTTTAATGCCACCATGGCCGCCCATTCAGCCCGCTGCTTCTGGTCTGCCACCAACTGATCACTATTATAATACTGCTGTACAAAATGCGTATCAAATTTCCCCGAAACAAAAGCTTCATGCTCAAACACAAAACTCCCAAACGGCAAAGTGGTAGCCACACCTTCAATGTGATAATGCCGTATGGCTTCCTTCATTTTTTCGATGGCCTCAATGCGGTTTCGTCCATGTACGATCAATTTGGCGATCATAGGATCGTAATACACCGGTATCTCCATACCCTGGGCATACCCATCATCCACCCGCACACCCTCACCCTTCGGCAGTTCATACCTGGTTAATGTACCCGTAGATGGCATAAAATCATTCAAGGTATCCTCCGCATTCACCCGCAGTTCAAAAGCATGTCCGTTGATAGAAAGATCTTCCTGCGCAAACGATAGTTTTTCGCCGCGTGCTATGCTCACCTGCTGCTCCACCAGGTCAATACCCGTGATCATTTCCGTAACCGGGTGTTCCACCTGCAACCGGGTATTCATTTCCAGGAAATAAAAATTCAACGCTTCATCTACCAAAAACTCAACGGTGCCTGCATTGCGGTAATTACAGCTTTTGGCCACCATCACAGCAGCAGCGCCTATTTGCGATCGCAACTCAGGTGTGAGTATCGAAGACGGCGCTTCTTCCACCACCTTCTGATGCCGCCGTTGTATACTGCACTCGCGTTCGAACAAATGCACCGTATTACCAAAGTTATCTGCCAGCACCTGCACTTCAATATGCCGCGGCGCCCGTACATATTTTTCAATAAACACCGAACTGTCGCCAAACGACGACTGTGCTTCGCTCACGGCACGCTGTAACTGCTCCTCGAGGTCGGCTTCTTTTTGAGCAACCCGCATACCCTTACCGCCACCACCGGCCGATGCCTTGATGAGCACAGGATAACCAATACGTGCAGCCAGCTCACTTGCAGCTTTTATATCGTCAATCGCTTTATCGCCACCGGGCACCATGGGAATATTGTATTGCTGCACACAGGCCTTGGCAGCCAGCTTGGAACCCATCACCTGTATGGCATGGGCGTCGGGACCGATAAACACCATACCCGCCTCCTCTACTTTTTTGGCAAAGGCGGCATTCTCGCTCAGGAAACCATAGCCCGGATGAATGCCATCCACACCCAACTCCGTCGCAAATCGAATGATTTTATCTGCATCGAGATAACTTTGAGCGGAGGGCGCCGGCCCCAGGCATACCGCCTCATCCGCAAACAACACATGCGGCGATTGCCTGTCGGCTTCGGAATACACCGCCACGGTTTTAATACCCATCCTGCGCACGGTGCGCATAATACGAAGGGCAATTTCTCCACGGTTTGCTATTAAGATCTTTTGCATGTACTCGGGTTTTATGCTTTCATTCCAACTCTACCAACACCTGTCCTTTTTCTACGGCCTGCCCGGCCTTCACCAACACTTTTTTTATCACGGCATCTGTATGTATAAACAAACTATTCTCCATTTTCATCGCTTCCAGTATCGCAATCCGGTCGCCATCATGCACTTCCTGCCCTTCAGAGACCGATATGTCCAGTACCAGTCCGGGCATGGGCGCTTTGATGTCCTTTACCTTTTTGGCAGCAGCGGCATTCCAACCCATTTGCTCCAGCAATTGGTCCAGGCCATCTTTGATAGCCACTAAAAATTTTTCACCCGCTATTTCTATAAACAGATTTTTATTGGTGGCATCGGCCTCCAGCACACGCGCATTCACCGACCGGTGCTGGTGCAGTAAACTAAATTGGTTGACCGATGTAGCCACCAGGTCCATTTGCTCCACCTGTTTACGGGTAAAAAAGAATACATGACCGTTTACGATGACTTTATACGTGCTGTCTTTTTCCGTCATGTCGGCATTTTGCTGTAATTTAATTAAATACGAATACATCACATCCATGAAATATCTAATGCTTATCCTTTTTACCGGTCTTGTTTACCCGGGCGCGGCTCAATGGAATAACCGGAATGAGCGGCTTCAGATGGCAGCGGTGATCGACAAATCGATACAAAGTGAAATGCTGAATAAATGGTATCCCCAATGTGTAGACAGTGCCTTTGGCGGTTTTATCACCACCTTCACCTATGACTTTAAACCCACCGGCAACCAGGATAAATTCATCGTTACACAGGCGCGACATACCTGGACGGCGTCAAAAGCGTCGGAGCTATTCAGGGATAAAAAATATTATATCGCCTGTGCCCGGCATGGATTCCGCTTTTTGCGGGATGTGATGTGGGATAGCACTTATGGCGGGTTTTACAACCTGGTATCGAGAGAAGGAAAAGTAAAAACTGATGAACGTGCCCCAAAGAAGCCTATGGCAATGCGTTTGCGATGTATGCGCTGGCCGCTTATTATAAGGCATCTGGTGACAAGGAAGCGCTGGAGCTGGCGAAAAAAGCCTTTCACTGGCTGGAGCAACACAGCCACGATCCCGTGCATAAAGGATATTTTCAACACCTCCAACGTAATGGCGAGCCAGTTACCAGGCCGGCCAATGCATCCTCCTTTTCCGATCTGGGATATAAAGACCAGAACTCATCCATTCACCTGCTGGAAGCGTTTACGGCTTTGTATGAGGTTTGGAAAGATCCTTTGTTGAAAGAGCGGTTAAGGGAAATGCTGGTGCTTATCAGGGATACCATTACCAGTTCAAAAGGTTATCTGCAATTGTTTTTTCAACCCGATTGGACACCGGTATCTTTTCGCGATTCATCGGAGGCGGTGATTAAAACTCATAAATACCTGGATCATGTATCGTTTGGGCATGATGTGGAAACGGCATATCTCATACTGGAAGCTTCGCATGTATTGGGTTTAAAATTGGACCTGACCGTTCCCAAACGTATGGTTGATCATGCATTGTTGAATGGATGGGATAGTACCCTGGGCGGGTTTTATGACGAAGGGTATTATTTTAAGAACAAAACGGGTATTACGATTTTGAAGGATAGCAAAAACTGGTGGGCGCAGGCGGAAGGATTGAATACATTGCTGATCATGGCGGATTTGTTTCCAAAAGATAGCATGCGGTATTACGAGCGGTTCAAACAACAATGGAATTATATCGATACGTATATCATCGATCACGAATATGGTGATTGGTTCGAGGAAGGGCTGGATAAGGAACCGCAAAGGAAAACGGCATTAAAAGGACATATCTGGAAGGCAACCTATCACCAGTTCCGCGCGCTCAGCAATTGCATGCAACGCCTACAACAATAACCGGTACCGCAACTGTACGGTATTTTCCCCTAACCGTTCCACATCCTGTAACTCCATGGTCACTTCCCCAATATCCTCTATCAAATTCAACCCACCGCCAAACAGCCTTGGCTCCATTACCATCACCAGTTCATGGGCATAACCCGCCTTTATAAACGCAGTTACCGTAGCAGCCCCGCCAATGATCACCGCCTCGGGATAGCCTTCCGACTCCAGCAACTGCACCATCTCTGCCGGTTGAAAATCAGTAAACGTGATATTCTTTTGCGGCGCCTTCACCATGGTATCACGCGTCCACACCAGCAACTTCCCTTCATCTTTCAATGGCAAATCATCCGGCGCCAATATATTGTAGGTTGTCTTCCCCATAATCACCGCCTTCGTGCGCCGACATATTTCCAAAAACCCTTTTCCGTATTCAGGTGAAAGCCAATCCGGCACATTCCTCTTATTCGATATCATGCCGTTTGCCGAAACCGCCAAATAAATAATAATCTTCATAACAATAAAACTAGTGAGAATACCATGCAAACACCGGACCCGCCTGCGACAGGTAAAAGGACAAATGCGACAAACCAAATTCAATGAATTTTTACAATTTACCGCCGCCCGCCCATTCTAATTTTGAATAAAAACAAATGAAACCGGTATCAGCCATCATCATCGTGCTGCTCATGCACCTGCAATCATTGTCGCAATCAAAAAATAATAATATGTCAGTAAGCGAACAAAACAAACAGATCGTACTAAAAGTATACGAACAGGCATTAAACAAAAGGAACATGGATATGCTGAACCAGTTAGTGAGTGATGAATTCACCGGTTTTGGTGGTAAAAAAGGGCCGGAAGCATTTAAGGCATCTGTGCAAACCGTCATATATGCTGTACCCGATGCGCAGTGGAACATTCGCGAGATCATCGCCGAAGGGGAAAAGGTAATGGTACGATGGATCCTGCAAGGTACCAGCCAGGGAGCCTTTAACGGCTTTGCGCCCAGTGGAAATGATATAGCCAATGATGGATTAGGCATTTTTACGGTGAAGAATGGAAAAATAACAGCATCGGAGGTATTTACCGACCGCCTGGCTTTCTTACAACAACTAAATGTACTACCTACCGACATTACAACGCTTAGCAAAAAAGGCGAGGTGATGTACATCGATAAGTTCCTGGTGCCGGCGGCTGCAAAAAAGGAGTTTTATGAAAGAATGCAGATCAGCCGCGCAATGATCAGGAAATTGCCCGGCTTTATCAAAGACGCTGCTTACGAATACACCAACGATGAAGGCAACCTGGTATGTATTACAGTAGCCGAGTGGCATAGCCGTGAAGCGCTGGAGAAGGCTCGCGAAACAGTACAAGCAGAATATGCCAAACAGGGTTTCGACGCAGGAGCTATGTTGAAAAGATTGAAAATTTCCGTCGACCGGGGTATTTATACCGTAGTGGAAGATTAGTGTAACCTGGCAAGCGTGTTTGCGTCTAACCAGGAAAAAGATGCAAAAAGGCTATTTGATCCTGGTATTGTTGGCCGGTGCACTACAGGTTACTGCCCGGCAACAACTTCCCGATTCAAGTCATGAAAAACTACATACCGCAATAGCCGGTTTCCAGGCCAAACAACATTGCCCGGGACTGGCTGTTGCCATTGTAAAGGACGACAAACTAATATTCAGCCATGCTGAAGCACCCGTCACCATCGATACCCGCTTCCCGATAATGTCGGTTACAAAACCCTTTGTCGCCACCATGCTGTTGCAACTCGCCGAACAAGGCAGGTTATCCATACACGACCGGGTAAGTAAATATGTTCCGGAATATAAGGTACGCTCCAATTATTCCGGGCACGTAGCCACTACCTTGTTTCAACTGGCCACCCACACCTCGGGCCTGCCGCGTAATACACCGTCCGATATCACCCTTGCCCAATCGTATGACCGCTGGCGGCTTACTGCTGGTAAGGAAGCCATACAATCGTTTTCAACCGAGCAGCAATTACTTCATGATTTACAATACATCTATCTCGATTACCCTGCTTTTGATTATGGCGAGCGGCATTATTCCAACCTGGGTTACAGCGTACTGGGTATTGCTTTGCAAAGAGCAGCCAAAACCGGTTTCGCCGATTACGTGATCAACCACATCTGCCAACCACTGCAAATGACAAACACCGGTTTTCTTCCCGACACAAATATTGCCAAAGGTTATCGCTACAACAACGGCTCATATATTCAACTCCCCGATTTCAAACCCAACTCCGCCCTGTACTCCGGCGGCATGTACTCTACCGCGCGCGATCTGTGCAAATTCATTTCCTTCCAATACGAACAAAAAGCATCCGCCATCCTCTCCATCGAAAGCCGCGCCATGATGCACCTCCTGGGCATTGGCTGTAGGACGGCGCATTCTTATTTGATCCATGAAGGCGCCCTGCCCGGTTATCGCTGCATCTAGTATTCAACCCGCATGCAAAATGGGGCTGGGTAATATTGACCAATGGCCAGGATGTGGATTTCAACGACATCAACAATACCATAGACCAGGTACTCGCCGCTGCATATAATAAGCATCACAGCCCCGGTATCAACCAATATGCAGGCACATACCTTTTACCACAAAACCTGGGCAGCATCGCCATCACCGTCAAAAACGACAGCCTGTACAGCAACTACCTGAACGACCTGTTACCCGGCAAACCACTGATACCAGAAGGGCAGAACCGGTTTCATGTAGAAGGAAGGGACGGTCATAATATAGGGTATGAATTTTTAACCGATGCGCAGGGGCAAATCAACAGGCTGCGGCTGAACCAACTTACCTGGTATAAACAATAGGCCACTTGTCGCATTCGGGTATTCAAATGGTCGCAATTGCACCCCTTTAGATTCTATTATTCCTTTCATCTTTGTATCACTAAAAACACAAAAGATGAAAAAATTAGAGTTCAACATCGACATCAATGCCAACGCGCAAAAAGTATGGAATACGATGCTGGGTGCCGATACCTACAAACAATGGGTAAGTGTAAGCTGGCCCGGTTCGAAATTCGAAGGCAAATGGGAACAGGGCGAAAGCCTGCGATTTGAAGGCGAACAGGGCGGCGGAACAAAAGCCGTGCTGGATGAATGCCGCCCATACGAATACCTCATCGCCAGGCATGTGGCCATAATCAACGGCGATGGCTCTGAAGATACCACCAGCGAGGTAGCCAAAGGCTGGATTGGTACTACAGAAAGCTACACCTTTACCGAACAAAATGGTAAAACCGCATTGCGTGTAGAATTGAACACAGCTCCTGAATGGGCAGGCATGTTCGAAGAAGGCTGGCCGAATGCCTTACAGGAATTAAAAAGAATATGCGAAAGCTAGTTTATTTCTTTTTAGCCGCGAAACGCAGATCGTCTACGCCGTAAAAATCCATATCATATCCTTCAAAAATATAGGCCACCAGTCCGTTTGTATCATACAGAATGATATCGCCATCGGTGTCCTGTGTTACCCGGCAGTTCCAGGTGATATCTTCTTCAACCGTATTGTCCTTTTGCATTAAAAGCAACCGGTTGGTGCAGGTGGAATCGTTCAGCATGGTGATCACGAATTTTCCATGGCCTCCATCTTCAAGCGGCATCCTGTAGGTAGTGTCGGGAAACTCTACTTCATACATAATGTACTCACCGGCAATTTTTTTGATGGAAAGGCCGCCGTCTTTATCCTTTTTCGAACAGGAGACGATGGATACAATAGCAGTAAAGGCCACTAAGGCAGTGGTGACAAATTTCATGGCTTGCTTGTTTGGTTTTTGTTGACGGGCTTGCCATAAACTCAACAATCGCACCAAACTTTAGCGGTTAAACACCATCATAACGGGAACGCAGCTTTTCTTCTTCCAGGTCGAGCAGGCCCTGGTATTTTTTAATGACATCTTCATCTATATTGGGCTCTTTGTTCAGCGCCAGCAAAAAACCGCGTTGCCGTTCGAGCATCTCATAGTAAATGGCGCGGAACTCACCATGCTCTTCGTCGAAAGACGGATCGCATTGCAGTTGGTCCTGTTCGTAACGAACCTGTAGTTGTTGCAGCGATTTATTGTGACTGAGCTGTGTGGCATATTGTTGCTGCAGGTGGTGCAAACATTGTTCGGCCAGCGTTTTTCGTACCAGTCTTTCCTGCTCCTCATCGGTGAGGCGGCCATTGCGGTCTTGCAAATGCAGCGCTTTGATCACCAGCGGCAGGGTGAGGCCCTGCACTACCAGCGTGAGCAGTATCACCACAAAGGTGATGAACAAAATAAGATTGCGTTGCGGAAAGGGCATGCCATTACTGAGAAAAAATGGTATCGACAAGGCTGCCGCCAGCGATACCACACCACGCATACCTGCCCAGCCAAAAGCCAGTGGCGAGCGCCATCCCGGGTTGCGGTCGGCAGTAGTGATGTAGCGGCTGGCAAAACGTGTAAACAACGAGGCGCCCAGTGTAGACAGGATGCGGGTTACAATGAGTACCCCCGTGATGATCACGCCATACCAGATGGCATTAGACAAACTCACCGGTCCCAGTTCTTTGATGATCACCGGCAGTTCAAGGCCTATCAGCATAAATACAATGCCGTTCATGGCAAAGCCGATGGTATTCCATACCGTAGCGCCCTGCAACCGGCTGCGAAAGCTGAGGTATAAATGGCTGCGGTACGATAAAAACAGTCCACCGCTTACCACCGCCAGCACACCGGAAAAATGAAAATGTTCCGCCACGATATACATCATATAGGGCGCTGTAAAACTCAATACAATATCCATATTGGAGGTAGTGGGCAGCCAGCGGTGTACGGCATAATACAGGATGGCAATGGCCACACCGGTTAAAATGCCCATGGTGATCACGATGAAAAAACTCAGGGTGGCTTCGCCCAGCACAAAACGGCCCGTGTCTACAGCAATTAAAGCAAAGCGGAAAATGATAAGGCTCGATGCATCATTTAACAGGCTTTCGCCTTCGAGGATCGCCGCCAGGCTTTTGGGCGCTTTGACATTTTTTAACACCGATGTGGCCGATACCGCATCGGGTGGCGACACAATGCCGCCTAGCAAAAAGCCCAGGGCCATGGTAAAACCGGGGATGATGGAGCTGGAAACCCAGGCCACCACCAGGGAGGTGAGTATCACAATGAGAAAGGCAAAGCTGCTGATCACCCGCCGGTATTTCCAGAACTCTTTCCACGAGGTATTCCAGGCAGCATCATAAAGCAGTGGCGGCAGAAACACCACAAAGATCATTTCCGGATCGATGGTGAAGCTGGTATTGCCCGGCACAAAACTCAGCGCCAAACCACCCAGCACCAGCACAATGGGATAGGCAATACGCAGCCTTTGGGCCAGCATTACCAGGAACATGATGATGAGGATGAGAATGATGCATTGTAAAAAGATGGCTGCCATAAGGAATTAAAAATAAGAAATAAAAAATGAGGAATGAGGAAGTGGGTGCTCATTCCTCACTTTCTTAGTTGTAACCAGTGGAGGTGGCCAGCGGTTTCAGACTATCCAGTTGCTGTTCCACAAATTGTATTTTATCTGCTGCAAATTGGTAGGCATCCTGCCCGAGGAAAAGATGCAGGGGCGGCTGCTCCATTTTCGAAACCGCTATCATTACTTCGGCTGCCTTTTCGGGATTGCCCGGCTGGTTGCCGTTGATCTCGGTTTGATGTATCAATTGCGCCTGGCGGGCCTGTGTGTATTCGGGTAAGGCATTCTTTGGCAGCATCAATGAGGAGGATTCCAGGAAATTGGTTCTGAAATATCCCGGCGATACCACGGTGGCATGTATGCCAAATTCTTTTATCTCCATGCTCAGGCTTTCTGTAAAACCATGCATGGCAAACTTGGTGGCGCAGTAAATACCGAAGCCTGGAAACAGTCCTGTAAACCCGCCACAGGAGGCAATATTAAAAATATGACCACCCTGTTGTTTGCGTAAATGCGGCAGCGCCTGGCGAATTACATTGAGTGCGCCAAACACATTCACATCGAAATTATAACGTACTTCTGCATCGCTTAATTCTTCCAGCGCTCCGGCCAAAGCAAAACCTGCATTGTTTACTACCACATTCAAACCACCAAAATGCTTCACGGTAGCCTCAATCGACAATTGCACGCTTTTTTCATCTACCAGGTCTACCTGCAGCGGCAGGAAGTTGGTGCTTTTGGCGCCAATCATCTTTTCCAGCTCGCTTACCTTGCGTGAAGTGGCGGCTACCTGGTAGCCTTCTTTTAACAGTTTCAACACCAGTTCCAGTCCCAGGCCCTTGGAGGCGCCGGTAACATACCATATATTATTTTTCATTGTATTAATTGTTAAGTGAGCAATGTTGACCAGTTCATGAATCTGACAACACAAAGATAGATGGGAGGTGAGGGGCGGTTGTTATGGGTTTCAAACCAATAGTTGTAAAATTCAAACATCAGGTGTGATACAACATTTCGCGCATGTTCACCAGTATGGCTTCCGCAATTGTACTATCGGGTGCTTCGGGCAAGGTACTGTTTGCAAAAGCAGTTTCCACCTCTTCGAAAAGGGTATCGGCCATTTGCAGTAATTGCTCGTATGCGTAGGCGCCGCTTTTTATAGCCAGCAATTCATCGCGGTTGGGCCTTTTTACCTGCAGCCTGCCGGTACTGCCTATTTCTTTGGCTACCTGCAACAGGCGTATAGTGTGCATCATGTTTTTAGCGTCGTAGCCTTTGCCATGTTGCATATTTCCGAGGAAACGGTCCTCGTTTCTTTTTTCCACCCATTGCCAGTATTCCCGGTAGTCTTTACAATACGTGGAATAAGCTTCCTTGTTAAAATACATGTACACCGGATGGCCGGCTTCTTTAGGTATGGAAGACAACGATACATCGTCTGCCGCCTCGCTGCTGACGATGCCCCGGTAGCCTGCATGGTGCCCCACATCGTAATACAGGGCATACATGCCTTTTATATGGGGTATGGAACTAAGTCCGCACTGTTCCTGTCCTATGCCCTGTTGCTTCAGCCAGGTGGTAAGGGGTATCGAACCGGCATTATTCAGTATAAAACAAAAATCCAGCACCGATTTTCTTTCCTTGTCCACCGGGTTCACGATCTTCTTTTTATACCCGCGTGCCTTTTTTATTTGGGTGATGGCATAGCCGGCAAAGGTTTCCTTACACAGTTTGGAAAGAAACATATCGATAGACAATTGGTCCATCACCGGATGTCTGTAAAGTATACAGTCATCCGGTGTGGCCAGTAGTTCGAGTAGATTGGGATTGTTCTTTATCAGCAGCTCCACAAACCGGCCCAGCTCATAATAAACCTCGTCGTTCTTTTCATTGCTAACCTGGGATACATAGTCGATGCCATAAAACGATGATCTGGGAAGAAAGAATACGCCCTTCAGATCGGTGTCCGATGCGGGTGTATCCAGGCCATAGGCCTTGCTTCCGCTGATACATTCTAAAAGCAACAGGTTATTCTTTTTCAATTCAGCTATTGTCATACTGCTTTATGGTTTGTATAAAAAATGCATCCAGCATGGTGGCGTCGAACTGATCACGTTTTAGACGGGTTGATGCCATACTGATATAATCGATTTCCTCCATTATAAAGTCAAGCAGCGCTTTGTCTATCGTGATCACAAAACCTTCCGGTACACCTGCCTTTAATGCTATCAGCCCATTTATCTGTTTTTGCAGATTGGCGGGCGCCAGCGTCATCAACGGACCGATGGTCATGGGTGCGATGCTGTTTTTTTCGAGGCACCATTTGGCGGCCAGCAAGGGACGCAATACATAAAACAACTTTTTTATTTTTATTTCGCTGCCTTGCATCAGGTCTTCCAGGGCGCCATTGGCTATACCAAGGTAATGATGAATGTTGGACCGCTGGCTAAAATAGTCCAGGCAAACCTGCCACAATGCATCCCTGAAACCGGGTTGCTGTGCATACACAATGGGCGATTGCAGCCATTCGAAAGGCGTGGTGTTCGACTTTCTTACCAGTTGCAACACTTTACGAATATCCCAGCCATACATATCCAGTTCGTCGTGGATGGGGAACCGGAGGTCGTATGTGCGGTCCATTACAGACAGGTAGAAATTATAAGGCCGTACGTATATAAAACGTACATCCCAATCGCTGTCCGGTGAAGGGAATTGCCAGCCCCTGCTGCCCGATTCGCAGGCAAAGAGTATTTTCAGTTGGTGCTCCTGTGCTATTTCCAAAAGCTTTTGTGGTATTATTGTTTCCATGCTATTGCTTTTTGAAAGATTTCCTTTCTCTTGTAATTCGGTTTTCAGGCGTTCATACTTATTCATTCTTTAAGGTTATCGTAGCAAATATGTCCCACCATGTGCGCAGATGATTTGCGCAGTACATACTTTTTTTTAAAATATAAATACAAGTATTGATAATCATTTGTGTAGCAAAACAACCTATAATACCCGGCAATTAACTACGCAGCTCTATTGCGCAGTTCAATTGCGCATTCTATTTTTGTTGCCTATGTCTGTCAACAAACTCGCCCTTCTTCGCTACAAAACCATCGACGACTGCCTGCGTAACCGCTACCGCAAGTGGACGCTGGACGACCTCATCCAAAAGGTATCCGACAAACTCTACGAGTGCGAAGGCATTACCACCGGCGTAAGCCGTCGAACCATACAGGGTGATATTCAAACCATGCGCAGCGATAAGCTGGGCTACAACGCACCCATCATTGTTACCGGTAAAAAGTATTACAGCTACGAAGACCCTGCCTACAGCATTACCAATGCACCCATCAACCAGGCCGACGTAAACAAGATGAAGGAGGTGGTGGGCATTTTAAAACAATTCAACGGCTTTGCCTATTTCGACGAGATGAGCGATATGATCGCCCGGCTCGAGAACAACCTGTACCGCTCTACCCACCAGTCGCGCAATTTTTTACAGCTCGAAAACAACCAGTTGGTAAAGGGCATCGAACATATTACACCGCTGTACCAGGCCATCCTGAACCGCCGGCCGCTGCTGGTGGAATACAAATCATTCAAGGCTACCGAGTCGAAACAACATATTTGTTACCCCTATGTGTTGAAAGAATACCGCAACCGGTGGTTCCTGGTAGCCGGCGTCAAAAAGAAAAAGCTGCTGCATACCATGGCGCTCGACCGCATTGTGGAGTTCCAGGAGCTCACAAAGGAAAAATTCGTGGAATATGACGGTATCGATTTCGATACCTACTTCAACGACCTGCTGGGCGTAACCAAAACCCCACAGGACAAACCGCAAAAGGTGGTGCTGCATGTAAATAAACACCATGCGCCCTATGTGCTTACCAAGCCCCTGCACCATTCGCAAAAACTGCTGAAGGAAGATGAAACGGGCATCCTCATCCGGATAGAAGTGGTGCTGAACTTTGAACTGGAAAGAGAGATCCTGGGATTTGGGGAATGTATGAGCGTGCTGGCGCCTCGTTTCCTGGCAAGCCGTATAGGCAAGCGGTTGCAGTTAGCCGCTGCCGCCTATCAAAGGACATTAGAAGAGAAACCGGCCTCTTAATGCGATCCCTGCTGCGGGCCGTTATTACCCGAACGCTGCCGGCTCTCGCCCCTGGTGGAGGCATTGGTGTTCTTCCGGTGACTCACCACACGATTGCCTTTTTTCCTGCCTGTAGTGGCCGTAGCGGCGGTTTTTCCTTTCTTTTTCATAATACTGCGTTATCACCAAAGGGCTAAAAAAACGATGCCTGGCTGCTTTTAATGGGCTGCCATGGTACAAAAGGAGATAAACAGAATGCTGGAGGGGAATTGAAATGAGAGGGAGAAAGGTGCTGCTAAACCGGAATTTTTGAAGGGAACTTCAGAAGTTCCGGTTTTTTCCTCTTTAATGGGTTAGCAGTTTATAATGAGACTTGATCTCGGTACCCTGCTTATAAAGGAAGGTACTTGCGTACCAGCAGCCTTTACTGGTTAAAAAAACCTTTAACCGGGTTATTTAACGTGTTTGTTAACCACTTTGGCCAACTCGAACATAGAGATCTGGTCTTTGCCGAAAATGGGGCGCAGTTTTGCGTCGGCATTGATCATCCTTCTGTTCTTGCTGTCCTGGAGTTTGTTCTTACGGATATATTCCCAGATCTTCTTTACGATCTCAGTCCTGGGCAGCGGCTTGGCGCCTACTACCTCACCTAACTGGGCGCTTGGCTGAAGCGGGGCCATAAAGGCGGCGTTTGGCTTGCGGGCTGATTTTTTCTTAGCTGCTTTTTTCTTTGGAGCGGCTTTCTTTTTAGCGGCCTTTTTGGCGGGCGCTTTCTTAGCTGCTTTTTTCTTGGGAGCGGCTTTCTTGGCAGCTTTTTTTACTGCTTTCTTGGCTGTTTTTGCCATAGTGATTTAATTTTTATGATTAACTAATGGAGCTTTCTACCTGTTACTATAAGGTTCCGGTTGATGATAAAGTGAAGGAAACCCTTGCCTGGCTTGCTTTTTACGACATTTTATAGGCAGTTCACAGAATAGAAAGATACACAACTGACTTGTGAATTTATTAAATTTTGAAATATTAATGCAATAAGATTGCCAACCTATGTGGAAAATGAAGTAGGAGGTATGAGGTAGGAAGTAAGGCAGTTTGTATTTTCCTACTTCCTGCCTCATACCTCCTACTTCGTTCTCACGCAACTTCCAGCACCTTATGGTACTTGTTCCTGTACTCTATAGGGGATAAACCGGTGATCTTTTTAAAGATGGTCCTGAAGGCCTTGATATCGCTATAACCCACATCGTACATCACCTCGTTGATATTCTTCCTGCCTGTTTCCAGGTCTTTTTTGGCGGCCTCTATCTTTACCCGCTGTATATATTCCGATACGGTATTGCTGGTAGCCTTCTTAAAACGGCGTTCCAGGCTGCGGCGCCCTACGGCAAACATATCGGCCAGTTGATCCACGGTGATCTTTTCCTCGAAGTTCTTCTCAATGAACTCCTGGGCTTTTTTGATGGTTTCGTCTTCGTGCGCCTTCTGCCCTTCGAAGATGATAAAGGGGCTTTGGCTATGGCGGTCGATATCTATCATAAACGCCTTGGAGATCATAATGGCCACATCGCGGCCGGCATATTTCTCCACCAGGTATACCAGCAGGTTTACATACGAGTATGCCCCGCCGCTGGTATAAATGCCGTCTTCGGCAGTAATGATCTTATCGTCTACTATGTGCACATCGGGATACATGAGCCGGAACTCATTCACAAAACGCCAATGGGTGGCGGCCTGTTTGCCTTTCAGCAAACCGGTGGCAGCCAGTAAAAAGGCGCCTATACAAAAGCTGGCCACATCCGACCCGCTGTTGTATTGCTGTATGATCCAGGGGATGAAGTCCTGGTTGTCTTCCACCGCCTGTTTTAATTCGCCGTGAATGGCCGGAATGATAATGAGGTCGGTACGTTGTGTATCGGCCAGCAGGCGTGCGGGCTTTACAATATACCCGCCGTTCTGTATTGTTTCTTTCGTAAGCCCCACCAGTTCGATGGAAAAAACAGGCGCTTTGCCCATGTCTGTCAACAGGGAATTCACTTCGGCGAACAAATGCCTTGTTCCCTCTATATTCACAATGCTGGCCTGCCCTTGAGGCACCAATATAGAAACGTGTTTCATATAGCAAATTTATTGTAATGAATGCTCGCAAAAACCGCCCCGGATGTGTTAATGGATGATAAATTTAACAAGAAATACGGACATCTAATGAGGTTCGAAGTCCGAGGTCGGAAGTCTGATTATACAGCAACTTCTGACTTCAGACATCGGACTTCCGACTTCAATCATACAGCCAATGCTTCTTTATTGAATTTATTCCTGTATTCAAGGGGTGATAACCCGGTGAATTTCCTGAAAATGGTGCGGAATGCCTTGGTATCGGAATACCCTACCGAATACATCACCTCGTTGATATTTTCCCGGCTGTTCTCGAAGCTTTTTTTGGCGGCCTCTATCTTAACCCGCTGCATATATTCGGTAACGGTATTGGACGTGGCCTTTTTAAAACGCCTTTCCAGGTTACGGCGGCCCAGGGCAAACTGAACAGCCAGCTGATCCACGGTTATCTTTTCCTGTATATTATGCTCAATGAATTCCTGCACCTGTTTTACCTGCTCATCTTCATGCGTTTTTTGCCCCGAGAAAATGATAAAAGGGCTTTGACTGCGGCGTTCGATATCGATCTGGAAAGCCTTGGACGAAAGCACGGCCACATCGCGGCCGGCAAACTTTTCAATCAGGTATAACAACAGGTTCAGGTAAGAAAAGGCGCCGCCGCTGGTATAAATACCCCGCTCGTCGGTGATCACCTTGTGTTCTACCAGGTTCACATCGGGGAACATACGCCTGAATTCGTTGGCCATGGCCCAATGGGTGGCGCATTGCCTGCCCTTCATCAACCCGGTAGCTGCCAGTAAAAAAGCGCCTACACACAGGCTGGCGATCTCGGCGCCGGCTTTATAATGTTGAACCATCCACGGAAGAAAGTCCTTATTGGCGGCCAGCGTTTGCTCCATATCGCCTTCCAGTGCAGGTACTATGATCAGATCGGTTTGGGTGATATCGTGTATGGTTTCCCGGGTAGATATCGTATACAGACCGTTAAAGGCAGGCATCTGCAACGACAAACCGGCCAGTTGTACATTGAAGGCCGGCGGGCGGCCCATACTGCTCAAATAACTGTTCACTTCTGTAAGCAGGAAACGGGCACCTTCAACGGTACCCACGATGGCATTGTGCGGAACAAGGATGGTGATGTTTTTCATGTGCTGTCTTTTAGTTACAGGCTTGATTTCATACCATGAAATTAGATACAACCCCTGTCGCAAACAACCCCTGAATTGGTCGCAATACCACCCTGCAGGATTTATTGGACGCATGTACTTTTGGAAAACGATTGAAGCCAGGCGTTAGTGAACAAAAGAGTATAGCCATGAATTTTTGCCATTAACACCAAAAAACTGTGATCTAAACTTTTATTGCTATGATAGAAGTTTTTAAAACCAATGTACACAGGGCCGGGGAGGCCCGTAGGCTGGTAAGTCTTTTGCTGAACCATTTCCCGGGCAGTAAGATAAACTTCGATCTCGACGACTGCGATAAGGTTCTTCGGGTAGAAGGTCGGCATTTTGTAACCGAACAGGTGATGCACCTGGTGCAGGAACACGGGTTTCAATGCATGGTGCTGGAGTAAATCGTTTTTCCTTCAACTTTTAAATACATAGTTATGGCTGCTCTTAATCCTTATTTGAATTTCAACGACAACACCGAAGAGGTGTTCAACTTTTACAAGTCGGTTTTTGGCGGCGAGTTCCAGATGGTGATGCGTTTTAAAGATGCACCGCCTGAGTACCAGGGCGATAAAGGCGAAGAAAACAAGATCATGCACATAGCCCTGCCCATTGGTAAAAACAGCATACTCATGGGCAGTGATATGCCTACTGCTATGGGTAAAACCAATCCCGGTAACAACGTAAGCATATCCATTACAGCCGATTCGAAGGAAGAAGCGGATAATTTGTTCAAAGGGCTTTCTGCCGGCGCCTTAAAGGTGATCATGCCCATGTCGCAGTCATTCTGGGGTTCGTATTTTGGGATGCTGGTAGACAAATACGGCATTTCGTGGATGATCAGTTTTGATACCGGCGGCCAGTAAATTGAAGTCGGAGGTCAGAAGCCGGAAGTAAGAAAATTCAGTAATCTTCCGACTTCTGACCTCCGACTTCCGACTTCATTCACCACATAATCCATAAACTATGACGGATAGTAACACACCCACCCAAATAAAGCCCGGCGCAGGACACAAGCGGTTGCAAGTGTTTGTTGGGAAATGGAATACCAAAGGACAGACAAAGGCCGGCGCCGGCGGCGAAGCCATGATCATAACCGGTACCGATAGTTACGAATGGCTGCCGGGCGGATTTTTCCTGCTGCATCAATGGGAAGTGCGTATAGGAAGCGAAGAAAGCAAGGGAATAGAAGTGATCGGCTACGATGAAAAAACAAGGTCGTACCCCACTTATTCTTTCGATAACCAGGGAAATATCGGCACCTACCAGGCAAGTATTCACGACGGTAAATGGGCATTTCGCTCGCGAAGTGAAAGGGCCACTGTGCAGTTCAGCGAGGATGGGAATACCATCACGGCCAACTGGGAGCACCTGGACGGACTGAACTGGCAGCCCTGGATGGAAGTAAAACTGAAGAAAGCCTCCTGATAGCAAAAACAAGTATAGCCATGAAACAAAGTATTTTAGAAGAATTCGATGAAGTCACATCGGCCTTTATCGACCTGCTGTCTTCGTTTGGTCAGCAGCCCATCAACGCCGTGCCATTTGCCGGTAGCTGGACGGCCGCACAAACCGGAGAGCATGTATTTAAATCAGACAGTATGTTGCTCGGCTGGCTCACCAGCGATACCCAGCCTACCCTGCGCCAGCCCGACGAACAGGTGGCAGGCATTCGTTCAGCCTTCCTTGATTTTACAACAAAGATGGAGGCGCCTGATGTGATAAGGCCTACGGAGGGCACGCATGATAAGGAAGCGCTGATCAGCGCCCTGCGGTCTACCCGCGCCAGGCTGCGTGATATTATCATCCATGATGATCTTACACAAACCGTACAATCACCTTTTTTTGACAGGCCTACCAAACTGGAGCTGGTGAATTTTATCGTGGTGCATACAAAAAGGCATCATCATCAATTGCAAAAGATATTTGAGAAGGTGGCCCAGCCCATTAAATTGCGGTAAAAACGTAGGCGTTGACAACACTTACCGACGAATATACATCCCGTATCAACCGGGTGATAGACTTTATCGAAAACAACCTCGATAAACCATTCACCCTCGACGAGCTGGCCCTCCTCTCGCATTTTTCGAAGTTCCATTTCTCCCGCATATTCTGGGGTATGACGGGAGAAACACCTTTCGAATTCATAGCACGAATAAGGCTGGAGAAAGCCGCCAGCCTGCTGCGCATGTACCCGCATGAGCCGGTTTTGCATATTGCCCAGCGTTGTGGTTATAACGACAAATCCGTGTTTTCGCGCAACTTCAAATCCTGGTTCGATATGCCACCCAGCGCCTGGCGGAAACAAAAAAGCAATAATGATCAACTGCACAGCAACAGCAGTCAACACGCCGCGGAAGAGCGTGGGTATTTTTGTGACGAATCAAAAATACCCGGGAGGTTAACTATGGAATCAAAACAGGTTGAAGTAAAAAACTTACCCGCTACTACGGTAGCTTATGTGAGGCATACAGGTCCCTATATGGGCAACGGCGAATTGTTTGGAAGATTGTTTAACAAGCTGTTTGCATGGGCTGGTGCACGCGGATTGATACGGCCCGACAGCAGATCTTTTGCCGTTTACCACGACGATCCCAGTGTAACCGATCCGCAAAAACTGCGGCTGAGCATTTGCCTGGAGGTGCCGCCAGGTACACCCGTCGACGGTGAGGTAGGCAGTATGGAGCTGGAAGCCGGTAAGTATGTGATGGCGCGTTATGCATTATTGCCGCAGGAATTTCCACAGGCATGGCGCTGGTTGTTTGGCAACTGGTTTCCCACCAGCGGCTACCAGCCCGATGACAAGCTGCCCTTTGAAATTTATTATGGACAACCCGGCCCGGATGGACGGCTCACGGTAGACATTTGTGTGCCGGTAAAACCAATGTAGTTAGTTATGTCAGAAACTACACATGAGTTCCCTCGTTCTATTGGCAAGCCTGCCACCAACGCCCTGCTACAACAGGGCGTTACCACATTAAAACAATTGACAAAGTTCAGCGAGCAAGAGCTGCTGGCCATTCATGGCGTAGGGCCAAAAGCCGTGGGAATTTTAAAGAACCTGCTGGCCGAAAAAGGCTGGTCGCTTGCAGCCGGTAAAAAATGAGACCGATTTGGTAATTTCGAATATCGGAGGTTTATGGAAGAAAAGACAACGCGCATATTCGATCAGCATACCATTCAATCGGTCACCTGGCAATTTGATGGCATTCGTATGGGCCATGCATTGACCACCTTTAAGGATTTTACCCACTTTACCGGCCATCGCGAAGACGATATGGTGCGTTTTCATTTCGGGATGAAAGGGAACTACAGCTTTCATTACAAACAACTCAACCAATCGTTCCACCTTATCGGCGGCCATCACAACATCATGTACACAAAAGGTTTTGATATTGAAGTGTACAACCGCACCCTGGAGATTGAAACCTTTGGCATCGATTTCCCCAAAGAACTGTTCATCCAGTTCACCCAACAGGCCAATGAACCCCTGCAGCGTTTTGCGCAGCATATTGTGGAAGGAAAGAATACGTTGATCAGCGAGCACTGGGGCGCCATTGACCCTGCCATACAACAGGTGATTCAACAGGTGGTCCATTGCAAATACAGCGGCGACCTGAAGAAACTGTTCCTCCTTTCCAAAAGCATTGAACTGCTGGTGTTGTGCGCCGATGCCTACCAGGTGGCGGAGTCGAAAAAACAGGCCTTTATCAGGAACAATACCGATAAGGAAAAGATCATCGCCGTTCGCGATATCATCAACGAAAGGCTGAACGACCCGCCCAATTTATCGCAGATTGCCAAAATGGTAGGGTTGAACGAGTACAAGCTGAAACGTGGCTTCAAGGAAATGTTCAACACCACTGTGTTTGGGTACCTGTCTGACCAGCGCCTGCACCTGGCCAAACAATACCTGCGCGACACCCAGAAAACGGCTGCCGAAATAGCGCTGGACCTGGGTTATGCCACACCCCAGCATTTCAATAATGCCTTTAAAAAGCGTTTTGGCTGTACTCCGCATTCGATTAGAAATAATCCGTAAAGTGCAATATCCGTTGGCGCGGCCTGGCTAATATTGCCAAAAAAAAGGTTATGAGCGATTCAAAGATTGTGACCAACAGCATTACCATGAACGCCCCTGCCGCTAAAGTTTGGGATGCGCTGGTAAACCCTGTACAAACCAAAAAATATATGTTCGGCTGCGAACCCATCACCGACTGGAAGCCGGGCAGCCTGCTTTTATGGCGTGGCGTTTTTGACGGCAAAGAGCTGGATGCGGTAAAAGGCCATGTGGTGAAGATAGAGCCCAACCGCTACCTGGAATATACCGCCATCGACCCCAATAGCACCATCCCCGATATACCGGAAAACTATCTTACCATTACCTACCACCTGGAAGAACAAAACGGGCAAACCCGGTTTACGGTTACCCAGGGCGATTATGCAAAAGTGGCCGAGGGCGAGCGCCGGTATAACGATACCATCGCCGAAGGCGGCTGGGAGGGCATACTGGTACAGATCAAAAAATTAGTAGAAGAGGCGTAACTCAACAAAACAGGTTCGTTATTGGTTATGTTATAAAAACTAACTAATGAACGAAGTACTCGCCACACCGCAAACAGCGCTATTTGTAAAAATGGCGCTGATGGCCTGGGAAACCTATATCGGCCGCGTAAACAAACTGTTGAATGAATTACCCGACGACACGCTGGCTATCCAGGTAGCACCCAACCGCAATTCCGGTACTTACCTGCTGGGCCACCTCACCGCCACACACGATGCCATGCTGCCCGCGCTGGGGCTGGGCGAACGGCTCTACCCCCAGTTGGAGCAGCCTTTTTTAACCAGTCCCGATGGTACGGGATTACCCGTTCCTTCCCTGCAGGAACTTCGTCAATACTGGACAAAAGTGAATGCCACCCTGGCCGAGCGTATGGCTACGCTGCAGCCTGAAGAATGGTTTAACAGGCATACCATTGTATCGGAGACTGATTTTGCCAAAGAACCGCACCGCAATAAGCTGAACCTGCTGATCAACAGGACCAATCATTTGAGTTATCATTACGGGCAGTTGATTTTTTTAAAGCCGAGGTCCTAAGGTCCAATATACCGCCCCCAAGGGGGCGGATATGTCGCCCGTTTCCCAAGCTACCAATATTTCGCCCCTGCCGGGGCGTTTCACCAAGCCGCACCAAGGCATTGCCCCGTTAAGGGCAACACATTGGCAGCTCCATGAATATTTCGCCCCTGCCCGGGGCGTTTTACCAAGCCGCACGTAAACATTGCCCCGTTAGGGGCAACACATTGGCAGCTCCATGAATATTTCGCCCCTGCCGGGGCGTTTCATCAAGCCGCACATAAACATTGCCCCGTTAGGGGCAACACATTGGAGCTCCATGAATAATTCGCCCCTGCCGGGGCGTTCCAACAAGCAGCACATGGGCATTGCCCCGTCAGGGGCAACACATTGGCAGCTCCATGAATATTTCGCCCCTGCCGGGGCGTTTCATCAAGCCGCACATAAACATTGCCCCGTTAGGGGCAACATATTGGTAGAATGATTCGTAAATTAACGTTATGAAAAAGAAGATCGACCACGTTCTTTTGGGTCGTGAAAAAAAGATCACGGAAGAAGAAACCGTGCGCCAGTCGCTACCCCACGCCCAATTCCGTTTCGCCAACCCCTTCATCGTCATACACCACGCAGGCCCCGTTACCTACCAGCCCGGCCAGCGTGCGCGCATCCACCCACACCCGCATCGCGGCTTCAGCCCTTTCACTTTTATGTTGCAGGGCGAAGGGTTTCACCGCGACAATGCGGGCAACGATGAAGTGATCAAAGCAGGCGGCGTACAATGGATGTTTGCCGGAAGGGGCATTCTGCACAGTGAAGGTCCCACAGACGAACTGCTGCAAAAAGGCGGCGTACAGGAACTCATTCAACTATGGATCAATGCGCCGCGCGCCAATAAATGGGACAAACCTTTTTACCAGTCTGCCCCGGCATCACAATTGCCTGTGGTGATCGATAAAGATGGCATCAACTTTCGCCTGGCCAGCGGCGACTATGGCGGCCATACCGGCCCCATCAAAAATTTTACCCCGGTTATATCCATGATCGGAGAAATAAACGCCGGCAAGGAACTGACCCTGGAAGCCACACCCGGCTATTGGACACTGCTGTATGTGCCAAAGGGAAAGGTAGAGGTGAATGGCCAAACCGTTGAACAGTGGCGCCTGGTAGTATTTGAAAAAGACAATGACGAGATTGAGGTAAAGGCGTTGGAAAACGCACAGCTCCTGTTTTTGTCTGCCGAACCCATCGATGAACCGATTGCCGCCAAAGACAATTACGTGATGAATACAGCCGAAGAAATTGAACAGGCCATGGCCGATTATAAGAATGGTGTATTTGGCACGCTGAGCTATTAAACTTAAAAGATTATATTATGCAACCAAACATTGGAATCAAACCGGATAACCTGGGCGCCGTTTCCAGGATCCTGTCGACCTTTTTAGCAGATGAATTTTTGTTGTACACCAAAACGCGTAATGCGCACTGGAATGTAGAAGGCCCCGACTTTCACGACAAACACAAATTTTTCGAAGCCCAGTACGAACAGCTCGACGAGATCATGGACGAGGTGGCCGAGCGCATCCGCAGCCTGGGACATTATGCACCCGGTACGCTGAAACAGTTTTTAGAACTCACCCAGCTCACCGAACTAAGCCGTTCAAAAAACGACAGCCAGGGTTTTATCCGGGAATTGCTGAGCGACCACGAGAACATCATCATCTTCCTTCGGGAGAACATCGATAAAATTGCCAATGAATATAAGGATGCCGGTACCAGTGATTTTATAACCGGTTTGATGGAAATACATGAAAAGATGGCCTGGATGCTGAGATCGCATTTGCGGTAAAAATAAAGGGGAGGCCGCGGCCTCCCCTTTGTTTTCCTAGTCATAATCCGACAAACGTATCGCAAACACACACCTGTTATCCTTTCCATACCTGGAAGTTTCATACTCCGTTAAATTCCACAACAGCCCGGTGGCCGATTCAAAATAAAAATCCTCTGCCCCATGCGGGAAACGATACCGCACACCTGCGGCCGCACCATCGTTATAACGCGTTAAACGCGCCGTGGAGCCTTCAAAACTGCTGTTGCCCGTGGTAGACATAAAGGTTTTACTGCCCGCCCTGTACACGCCCTGTATGCCGTGTACATGGGTATTATCATTGTCTATTGGAGTTATTACCTGCGGCGATGGGCTGGTGACGATCTGTCCCGAAGCATTCAGGTGAAAACCATACACCCTCGGCACCTGTGTGCTGCTGGTAGTGAGATACTGCCCGGTCCACAACATTTTTTCAGCCGATGTAGCGCCTGTGCCCGTTTCAATACAGGAGAAGGGTGAGGCGTTGGTGATCTTGTAATAACCGGTTTGGGGAAGAATATAGCCATAATTGAATGCCTTGGCGGTGCCATCTGTTTCGGTACCGCATCGTGTTTCGCCCGCATCGCCGGCGGCGGAAATAAAATTGTTGAGATCGAATACACGAATACCCAAGCGTGTATCGGCCACATAGATCTTACTGCCAAAACAGGCAATGCCACCTGCATGAATCGTAATGGGTGCAAAGGTGCCCAACTGCGTGTAAGAGTTGGATGCCTTGTACAAATCGGGGTTGCTCATATTGGCCTTGTTTTGCACCAGTAAAATATGCCGGTACGTGATATTGCTCATGCTGGTGATATCTACCAGCGACACCCGCACCCCTTTGTGTTGGTTCTGTACACCCGCTATGGTACCGGGATCAACACCATACCAGGTAACCAGCAAAAAATTTCTGCCGCCCCAGGTAAAACCGGTGATGCCCTGCGGCCGCCATTCTTTGGTTTGTTCGTCGCCGCTGTTCCATTTAAAACCTTTCACCCGCCTGTCGGTGGGGATGTTGAAACCATATACCGAAGTGTAGCCGCTGGTGGTGCCCACCCGGTTAAGACTTAACTGGTCGGGTGTTTTAAATCCCCGCGATGCCAGTCCATTTACAAAGCTGCTTTCATCGGTATAGGTAACCGTTACATTGGCAGCTACGGCATTGGTGGTAATGGTTGTGGAGGGATGAACGGGTGATAGTACTTCTGATTTGTCGCTACAGGCCACAAACAGGGTTGCCGTTATAGCGGATAAGGAAAAAATGCGCAAGCTCATAGGATTGTTTTTTGGTTAATAGATATTCATAGTTAACCAAATTCAGGCAGCCTGCGAAGACGAAATTTTCCCCAAAATTTCTGGCAAAAAAACGCAGGGGTCAGCGGGCGCTGTTTACATATGTTCGGAAGTACCCGCATTCCCGGATGGCCTCCTTATAATATTGTGTATTAGCATACTGCTGTTTCAGGGCTATAAAACCGTTCCAGGGTTTAAAATCAACTGAAGAATTATTACCATCTGTATACACTGTTTCGTTGTACCATTGGTTGCGTTCGCATTTTGCCAGCATAAATTGGCAACGCGCTTTTTGTTCATCGTTTTGGGCGGCATCCAGCGCCATGTTGTAGTACTTCATGGCCAGGGCCATATTGGTCAAAGGCACACGAAACGCACTATCGATGCTTGTGGGTGAATAGTGGGCGCCGCCCAATATGCTGCATTCATAAAACGCACGGGCATTGCCATAATGCGTGATATTATAAAATGCATTGGCCAGCAGCAGCGCATTGTTGTATACCTCGTTGCCGGCTTTGATCTTATCCTGCATTTCTTTCATCTTTGTCAACAACGATAGTTTGGTATAGGTGATTTTCTGCGGCGCCGCATGATCGCAATCGTGACAGTCCTGCAGGCGACCATTAAAAGGGTTGCCGGGCAGGGTATTATCGTTGCCGCTGCTTTCGATTTTGGCAATGGCATCGGTAATGCGATCGGTAAAAGCGAGCCGAATGCCCTGGTATTCCAGCAGGTCCTGTTTTTTAATGGGATACAGGTGTACACATAATTGTTCAAAGGCCGACTTGTTGGGTTTGTCAAGAAAGCTTTTCATGGCCTCTACATTCCGGTCGCTGGTATAAAATTCGGGGTAGTCAACAAAACAAACCGCTTTAATAGCATCCTTCTGTTGCAGGTAGCGGTAGGCCATGGCTCGTTTCACCCAATCAAAAGCGCCGTTATGCCTTAAAATAGAATAACTATCCAGTGTGTGTAGCCATTCTATATCTTTTAATACTGCATTTTCCAGTTGTTCATTGATTTGTTGTGCAGAGGCAATTGTATTCATGAGTTTCAGCATCCGCAACTGGTCACGCACCAACGCCTCGCTGGGTAGTTTTTTTTCAGCCAAAGCAAACCAGGTGGTTGCTTGTTGCGGGTTGGCATTCAGCATATGCAGATAGCCGGCGGCTATTTGCCACATATAAGGCTTTTGTGTATTGCCGGCCTGGGCAATATTGGTTACCAGGGATAATAGTTCTTTATTGATACTGTCTTTTGTAAAATGTAATTCCTGTTGTATATACCGTGCATCCCATGCCGTAAACTTTTTTTCTTCCTTATTAACGGCACGGGTAAGCAACAGGTCAAGCTTTTCACTGCGCGGGTTCAATGCGTAAATTTCCCGTATCGATCGTTTTTCATCGGCATAAAAAACACCCAGCATTTGCCAAAGTGTGGCTTTTTCATCGTTATTCCGGCAAAGTTCCAGCGTGGCCTTCCAGTCGCTTTCTTCCTGCGGGTGAAAACTGTAATGCGTTACTGTTTTTAAGTCTGAACATCCGTCGTATACCCTGCTGTAGTAATAGTTTGCCTTGCTGAAGTTTTGTAATTTGTAATAGGCGCCTGCGGCATAGGCCATGGTACGGTAGTACAGGGTGTTTTTGGGGAATTGTTTTTCATTCTTTTCGAAAAGATCAATGGTTGCCTGAGGTGTTCCGTTAAAAAAATTCGAGCGTACCAACTGGAACCAATAACGCTGTTTCAGGAAGCCGTCCTTGCTGTTGGTATATCCTTGCATCAACGCGTTGTGAATAACAGTAGTATCGATCACCTTTTTCTCCGGCTCATCTTCCCAGGCATATCTCATGTAGTTTACCGCAAAGCTTTCGCATTTTTTTGCCTGCTGCAGGTACTGAATAAAGGCAGCGTTCTTTTTAGTAAGCAGTTGGTAATCCCGAACAGCCTTCGGTAGTTCCCCGATCTTTTTGTTGAACCAGCCGGCAATGCTGTCGACAGTGGTCGCCGGCGCTTTGTTCAGCAGGTATTTCAGTTCAGTGGGCGATGCCTTCAGGTATTTCGCCCATTCCGATACATTGGTTTCATTAAAGCGTGAATTATGACGGGTGTCATTGCCGATGCCATAGTAGTACCAATATTCGGAATAAAAAAACGGCCGGTAACTATTATCTGCAAATGCTTCAGGTGTAAAACCGGAGCTGCCATATTCATTGGGTTCGCTGTCGCCGCCTGCACAGGCCATGATGATGCTGGTACCAACCACCGGCACACTAATCAAGGTTATCCAGAATTTTTTCGAAAAGGTCTTTATCATACTGAACGATATTTGAACTGTCCAGGTCGTACAGGATCACTTCGCCCAATGTACGGCCTGCATACTTTTTAATGTCTTTTGATATATCCAGCAGCTCTTTCTCCGGCACATGTTCCAGCTTTACCATATCCTGTTGTTGAAAATAATAACCGGCCTTGAAACAGGCATGTTGCACCCGGAACCGGTTTTCGCCTGCTGCTACGAAATTAGAATCGTTTTTAAAATGGTCGACATTCATCTTGTTCAATAACCGCACTACTTTTCCCTCGCGAACGATGTATCCCCAGCTAAAGATAGGCAATGCTATGTCCAGTTCCAGCGGGTAACTTTTGATAAACTGGTTGTACCGGCCGGCTATGTTCTTTTCATAAATGGAGTTGCTGGTGCCGGGGTTGATTTCTCCCATATTATAGTACATCAGTATGCCTCGATCAACAGGTGGAACGCCCGTGCGCTGTTTGTATTTTACCTGGTGCAGGCGAATGGTGGCTGTGACGGTTTGATTGGACAATCGTTTGTATTGACGAAGAAACTCAAAGTAGTTGTCCCGGGTGCTCAAGGTCCAGTCGCAATCAAATTGAATTTCACTGGTTTGATGGATGCGTGAGGCCAGGATAAAGATTTTCCTGGCCAGTGTGCTGTCGGATTTTTCAAAGGTTTTGTTCTTTATGTATATCACCGGAACGACCTCGAATTGATTGATAGCATCGTGTAATTGTATGGGTGCAATCGGGCCTGTGTCATCCACGTCGAAATAACGGATATAGAGTTTTTTGACTTGCTGTTCCTGAAGTATTTTCTTTTCAAATGCATTCAGGGAGAAGGTTGTTTTCCAGTAGTAGAAGGATAGGGGTTTACGGGTATGCTCGCAGGCCGTGAGTAGCAGGAGAACAACAATGAAACGCATAATTACACCAACAGGAAGGTTCATGCAACCAAATTATGGATAAAGATAATGGTTTGACCGAACCGGTACATACTGGACTAAAGTTTTATCTTGTGAACCCTTCTTATTCATAATTTGCAAATGCAAACTGATTTGTATGAAAACGCATGAAAACCTCGTACTACTGGCCGATGCCTACAAATACTCACATCATAAACTATATTATCCCGGCACTACAAAGATCTATTCTTACCTCGAAAGCCGTGGGGGCCAGTTTAATGAAACCGTTTTTTTTGGGCTGCAGTATTATTTAAAACATTATCTCGAGGGGCAGGTTATTACCCGCGAAAAGATCGATGAGGCAGAAGCCGTGCTGCAACAGATTTTTGGCCGTAACGATGTATTCGACCGCAGCAGGTTTGACTTTATCGTTGATAAATACAATGGCCGCCTGCCCATTCGCATCAAAGCTGTAGCCGAAGGAAGCGTGGTGCCGGTAAACAATGTATTGATGACCATTGAAAATACCGATCCCGAATGTTTCTGGCTAAGCAATTTCCTGGAAACATTGCTGATGCAGGTATGGTATCCCAACACCGTAGCCACCGTATCGCGCGAGGTGCGTAAGATCGTGGAGGAATATTATGAGGAAACCGCCAACGATGCTTCCAGGCCTGCCATCGATTTTGCACTGAATGATTTTGGATTCCGTGGTGTAAGCTCGGTAGAAAGTGGTGGATTGGGCGCTGCAGCGCACCTGCTGAGTTTTAAGGGCAGTGATAGCATCATGGGTAGTATACTGGCACAACGGTATTATCATACCGACAAGGTGATGGGACAATCCATACCCGCCACCGAACATTCGGTTTGTACCTTACTGGGTGAAGAAGGCGAGCTGGAAGTATTCAGGCATATACTCAAAACCTTTCCCACCGGCACCGTAGCCTGTGTATCCGATTCATTCGACATTTTCAAAGCCTGCAGCGAATACTGGGGTACTGAATTAAAAGAACTGGTATTGAGCAGGGACGGCGTGCTGGTGATTCGTCCCGATAGCGGCGACCCGGTATTCACCCTGCTGAGAGTGTTTGACATACTGATGAACAAGTTTGGTTATACCTTCAATGAAAAAGGATACAAGGTATTACCTCCTCAGGTACGTGTAATACAGGGCGACAGCATTAATGTAAACACGATTCGAAGCATTTATGGCGCGCTGAAAGTAAATGGCATCAGTGCAGAGAACCTGGTGCTGGGTATGGGTGGCGCGCTGCTGCAAAAGGTAGACAGGGACACCCAGAAGTTTGCATTCAAATGTTCTTATGCCGAAGTGAATGGCGCACCTGTTGATGTTCAAAAACATCCCGTGGAGATGGATGCGCATGGAAAGATCACGCAGTCTTTTAAAACTTCCAAAGCGGGGCAGTTGAAATTAATATTAACGGAGGAAGGGTATAAGACTGTTCGTAAAGAAACACTTCCTGAATATGAAGATCAGTTGGTGACGGTTTTTGAGAATGGAGCTGTGTTGAATGAGGTGCGGTTTGAAGAGGTGCGTGAGCGGGCTGCTATTAATCATTTATTAGAAACAGCATAAGAATGAAATATTCATTGGGCTGGCTTCGTGAACAAACAGCACAGGGTACTCATTTTGATTATGAATTTTTTTGGGGGCATACCCAAAAACAACCTGGCATTATCGACAAATCCTGCTTCAGCCAATGGTTTCCGGCGTCATTTAAAGCAGATGATGTGATGTACCCTACCGCTGAACATTGGATGATGGCCAAAAAAGCATTGCTGTTCAACGACCGGCAACGCTACAACAACATCATTACCGCCGCCAGCCCTGCCATCGCCAAAAAAGAAGGCCGGGCCGTGGCCAACTTCAACGAGCAGGTATGGAAGCAACATGCATACAACTTCGTAGTCGAAGGCAACCTGCATAAATTTTCACAACATGCCGAAATGAAATCTTTCTTATGGGCCACAGGCAACAAAATAATTGTGGAAGCCAGCCCTTTTGATAAGATTTGGGGGATTGGTATGAAGGAACACGAAACAAACCCGTTTAAGTGGAAAGGGACTAATTTATTGGGATTTGCATTAATGGAAGTGCGGGATCAATGTAAAGAAACCTGACATGGAAAAACATCTTAAAGGCATCAGCAAATTTCTCAGCTTTGTACTTCGTCACAAACCCGGAGAAATCAACCTCGCCCTCAACGAGCAAGGCTGGGCAAATGTATCCGAACTTCTCGCCAAAGCCAATCAAAAAGGCATACCCCTCGACTTCACCACGCTGCAAATCATCGTAAACACCAACGACAAAAAGCGCTTCGCCTTCAACGACGACCAATCGATGATACGCGCCAGCCAGGGTCATTCCCTGGAAATAAATTTAAACCTCACTCAACAAACCCCGCCGGAGTGGCTCTACCACGGCACCGCCGAAAAATTCCTGCCAGCCATTCAGCAACAAGGCTTATTAAAAATGAGCCGCCACCATGTACACCTTTCCGCCCATGAACAAACCGCCCGGGCTGTAGGCCAGCGGCATGGCAAACCCGTTGTGCTTACCATCAAAGCACTGGAAATGCACAGCCAACAGCATATCTTTTATTTATCCGATAACGGCGTTTGGCTTACCAAACAGGTACCCGTTCAATTTATTGCCTGGTAAACATTTTCCCGCCCTGCCTGTTATACCTGCATGTCTTTACAACTATCCATTCTGGACCAGGTGCCCATACGCCGTAACAGCAACGCCACTGAAGCATTACAGGAATCGATAGAACTGGTACGCCTGGCAGATGAACTGGGCTACACCCGTTACTGGATCAGTGAACACCACAACACGGTTACACTGGCCATGGCGGCGCCCGAGGTGCTGATAGCCAGGCTGGCGGCAGAAAGCAGCCGCATTCGCCTGGGCTCCGGCGGCATTATGCTGCCCAATCACAGCGCGCTCAAAGTAGCAGAGAATTTCAGGCTGCTGGAGGCCCTGTATCCCAACCGCATCGATTTGGGTGTAGGCCGTGCACCGGGTGGCGACCGCCTGACGGCACAATTGCTGAACCCCTCCAATACATTCGATCCCCAGGAATATATACAACAGATCGACGATCTGCAGGACCTGTTGACCGATACACCCGGCTATAATAATGCACAGGGAAAGATACGCGCCATCCCGCAAATTACTACAGTTCCCGAATTGTGGATGCTTACCAGCAGCGGCGAAAGCGCTTTCCTGGCGGCACGCAATGGGATGGCATTGAGTTATGCGCAGTTTATTAATCCGCTGGGTGGTGCGGCCGCTATTGAAACCTATCGCCAACGGTTTAAACCCTCGGCACAGTTACGGGCGCCCAAAGCCAGCGTGGGCATTTTTGCATTTGTATCAGAGAGCGAACAAAAAGCGCAGGAAGTGCAGGCGGTGATGGACTACCGGTTGCTGAGTTTTGAGAAAGGCCGGTACGATGAGATACCTACTTACGAAGTAGCCAGCGCCTATGAGTATACGCCGCCTGAATGGCAGCGGGTATTGTTTAACCGCGAACGTACCATTATAGGCACACCCGATGTGGTGAAGGAAAAACTGGAAGCCCTGGCAGCCGCATGTAAGGTAGATGAGATTGTGATAGCCACCTTTGCCGAAAGCAGGGAAGATAGATTTGAAAGCTACCGTATTCTCTCCCGATTATTTTCATTGAATGCCAAACCGGTGTTGGAAACCGGTCCCGGTGTTGAATAAACATTATTGAATGGGCAGGTCACGCAGTCTTTTACCCAGCGCCCTGTAAGCGGCATTGACAATAGCCGCCGCAGCCGGACCCTGCGCTGCTTCACCCGCCCCCATAGCCTCTTCGTTGGGCCGGTTGATGACCTCGCAAAATACCTCCGGTACCTGGTTAAAACGAATGATGGGATAGGAGAACCAGTCGCGGCTGGTGATCTGCGATTCGTTGAACTGCACTTTTTCTAACAGCGTCCAACTGGCAGATTGTATCATACCACCTTCAGTTTGGTTCTTGAGTCCATCGAGATTAATACATTCACCGGCTTCCACCACCGCCCACATCTTTTCGATGACAATGGTATTTTCTTTGGCATGTTTTTTCACTTTGGCGGCCACCGCGCAATAAGCTGCTGAATTTTTATACCGCGAAAAAGCAATGCCTATGCCGGCGCCTCTGGCTACGGTTTCAGCGCTGATCATTTCCTTTAGCTTACGTAACACTGCCTTGGCACGCTCATCGTTCAAATGCGCCAGGCGAAATGCAAAAGGATCTTTACCTGCTTTTTCAGCCAGTTCATCCATAAATGATTCTATGGCGAATATATTGGCATAGGCGCCCAGGCTGCGCAGGGCCGATACACGCAAGGGACCTTCAAAAGCATGCCCATAAACCTTCATGTTAGGGAATGCATAATAAGGTTCGGCATTGCGTACGCCGCCGCCGGCATAACCGCCGCCGCTTTGTTTCAACGGAGTAGACAAATATTTCGCAGCAAGCAGGTTTTCGGGATTGCCGCCGGGCCGGGTGCTATGGGTATCGGTCCATACGTCGTATTTCCATTCAGTGATGTTACCCGAACCATCCAGTTTGGCCGCCACTTCCATCAACATGGCGCTGCCATAGGGTTCCCAGGCGTGTTCATCGTCGCGTGTCCATTGTAGCCGCACATGTTTGCCGGGATAGGCCATGGCCAGCAGGGCTGCATCGGTGGCGGCGTCATCGGCGCCATTATGGCCATAACAACCCGCACCGGGTACACCGGTTACCTGCACCTTTTCGGCGGGTAGTTGCAACAGCTTGCGCAAGGCATCGCGTAAGGGAAATGCGCCCTGTGTATGACTCCAAACATGCAGTACATCGTTATCATACAAGGCTACGGCGCACGATGGCCCGATAGAGCCATGCATGATATAGGGTTTGAAATATTGAGCTGTTAACGAGAAGTTGCCTTCGCTCACACTGCCCTTTTCTTCTACGCGCTGGGGCTTTGATGGTAGTGTTTTTATCAATTCTTTCAGCGGTGTTTTGGCAGGCAGCGGCGGCATCTTCGACCACTGGCTGTTTTGCTTAAGCCAGCGTTGTGCTTGTATGGCCTGGTATTCATCCCGTGCAATCACCCCTAAAAAACTTCCGTTCACGACGGATTTTAATACACCGCTTACATTTTTTTTCAATGCTGCTTCATCGAACGAGATCAGTTTGGCATCGTAAACCGGCGGTCGTATTACGGTAGCGTACACCATACCGGGAAAACGCAGGTCGTGTATATATACGGCTTCGCCGCGCACCATTTGTTGAATGTCGTCGCGGGGGATCGCTTTGCCTACCAGCCTGTAACTTTCTTTAGGTTTTAAATTCACCGGACCCTGTACTTTATCGGTGATCTGTTGGCCATTGAGCAGTTCGGTGAAACTGGTATTGCGGTCGCCGGATGGGGTACTGATGACGCCGTCGTTGATGGTGAGTTGCGCAGCGGGCACGTTAAGTTTTTGAGCGGCCAGTTCCAATAACTTCTGCCGGGCTGCGGCCGAGGCATAACGAACGGCCATGGCGCTTTGCTCGATGGAGCCGCTGCCAACTGTGTAACCTTCGTTGGGTGTGCGCAGGGTATCGGCGAGTATCACTTCTACCTTATTTATGGAGAGGTCCAGTTCTTCAGCCGCTACCTGGGCAATAGCGGTGCGAATACCCTGGCCCAACTCCAGCTTGCCGGTAAATATGCGTACCTGGCCGGAGGAAAGTACATGCAGCCAGGCATCGATGTTGGGATGGCGTTTGAGGCTGGACGGGAGGTCTTGCAGCATGGGGGCGGCAGTCGCGAATTGCGGTCCGCCCAGGGTAAAGCCTATGGCGAGACATCCGGTATTTTTAAGAAAATCTCTTCTAAGCATAATTGGTAAATTGGTGGCCGGTTACAAAGAGGCCCGCTTCACAGCCTTAATAATCCTCGATTGCGTACCACACCTGCACAACGACCGGTGCAATGCCGCCCTGATAGCCGCATCATCAGGTTTGGGATTTTCATTCAGCAAAGCCACGGCCTGCATCACCATCCCATTCATACAATACCCACACTGCGCAGCCTGCTCTGTTACAAAGGCGGCCTGCACAGGATGCAATTCACCGTTAGGTTTTGTTAATCCCTCCAGCGTAGTAATAGCCTTGTTCTTCACCGAATCGACGGGTAACATACAACTCGGCTCGGCCCTGCCATCCAGCAACACCATACATGAACCGCATTGCTGCGCCCCGCAACCGTATTTGGGTCCATTCAGCGACAGGTAATTGCGCAACACAAACAACAAAGGCGTGGAAGGATCTACTTCCACCGTATGTTTTTTGTCATTTACCTGCAATTCGATAGTAGCCATAATTCAAGCATTACAGCTATAAGTTAGGAAAAATGTTTGAAAGCATGGGCAGCCTGGAACGCCGCTTACAGTTCAACGATATTGAAGATGGGCACCGGAGGATCGAAGGACTGCTCGTATTCGGGTTGGTTGTAAATTTTCCGCACCACATCCATACCCTTTACCACCTTGCCAAAGGCGGCATAACCCTGTTTATCGGGATTGTTTTCACCGCCAAAATCAAAACCGGGTTGATCGCCGATGCAAATAAAAAACTCGCTGGTGGCGGTGCCAGGTTGCAGACGCGCCAGCGATATGGTGCCGTTTTTATGTAAAATGCCGGTTTGCCGGGTGGTTTCGTGGGGAATACCAGATAAAGTATCGTGCACCTTCGAGTTGGAGCGGTATAGCCCGCCCTGTATCAACTCGGCCTTGGCTGCATTCGAAGGCTGGTTGTCGTTGTTTAACACCCTGTAAAAAGAACTGTTCCTGTAATACCCTGCCCTTATATATGATAAAAAAGCGGCGGTCGTTTTTGGCGCTTTATCCGGGTAGAGCTCTACTTCTATATCACCCAGTTTGGTTTGTATTTCAACATGCGGATTTTCATATTTATTCCCGCAACCGGCCAGCAGACCGGCCGCCACTATCATACTGAACAACATTCTCATACAGGTGCTTTTTACTTTTCTTAACATTCTGAGGCCCGGTTGTTAAAAGACAGCCAAATGAACGATTGTTAGCCAACAAAAATAAACCCGGGGGCCCATTTCAATTCCAAATATACGAGCACCATTTATATAACTTTTAAAAGCACCAGTTATGAAATCAATTATACGTTTAACCCTGCTGATGGTAGCGATAGCTTCCTTAGCCAGTTGTACCAAGGTTGTCGTAGACGCAAGACCTGCCAGTATCACCGGTAGCTGGGTGTTGACCGATGCCGCCGAAAAAGACAGATACGGTTGGTATACTGTAACAACCGGTGTGGAATATGGCGTATTTACTTTTTATAACAACGGCCGCGCCCGTTATGTAGAGAATGGTGTTGTGCTGGAAGGAACCTGGAATATTCAAACAATTACCGGCGGCTATTACGACGAATATGGTAATTATTATACCAACAGCCACCAGTCGCTGTCGATATATGTGTCGGATTATTATGGCGATGACGTGATAGACATGTATTTTGATAACGTACGCATCAGCCACAGCTCATTTGTAGGAACCAATTTCAATCATAATTCTATAGGACGGTACAGGTTCAGCAGGTATTGATAGGTTGTACGCATAAACACGAAGGCCACGTTGAACAAACGTGGCCTTCGGATTTTCAGATCGTTTCTTTTACTCCCAGATGCAGCACCTGGTCGGTCCAGGCCCTGATCTGTTCGCACATACTCGCATCCTCTGCCAGCGATAACCCATATGAAGGTATCATCTGTTGTAAATGCGATAACCACTGACCGCTGCGCATTTTTTCGGGAAAACAACGCTCCAGCAAATTCAGCATGATAGATACTACGGTAGAGGCGCCGGGCGAAGCGCCCAGCAAGGCTGCCAGCGAACCATCGCCGGCACTTACTACTTCGGTACCAAACTCCAGTATGCCGCCTTCTTCCTCGTCTTTTTTGATCACCTGCACCCTTTGTCCCGCCACAACCAGTTCCCAATCCTGCATATTGGCAGTGGGTACAAACTCGCGCAGGGCATTGAGGCGGTCTTCATCACTTTGCCTTACCTGTTGAATAAGATAGCGGGTAAGTGGAATATTATGAAAGCCGGCAGATAACATAGGTATGAGATTGGCCGAGCGAATAGATTTGAACAGATCAAGAAATGAACCGGTCTTTAAAAATTTTGTGGTAAACCCCGCAAAGGGACCAAACAATAATGATTTTTTCCCATTGATGATGCGGGTATCGAGGTGCGGAACCGACATAGGCGGCGAACCTACAGGCGCCTTGCCATACACCTTGGCATGATGGGCGTCTATCACTTCGGGATTAAGGCAGCGCAGCCATTGCCCGCTTACCGGGAAGCCGCCATAACTCTTTCCTTCAGGTGTACGCGATTTTAGCAACAGCGGCAATGAACCGCCTCCCGCACCTATAAAAACAAATTTGGTGTTGATGGTAAATTTTTTCTTCTTGCCCGAATCTTTCACCGTTATCTTCCAGGTACCTCCGGGTTGTTTTTCCAGCTTGTGCACCTCATTGTGAAAGTACATGTGTACACCGTCCATATCATGCAACCTGTTGAACAAATTGCGGGTGAGCGTGCCGAAATTGACATCGGTGCCCCGGTTCATACAGGTGGCTGCAATTTTTTCATCGGATGAACGCCCATGCATCATCAGCGGGATCCACTCCGAAATTTTTTGCCTGTCCTCGGTATACTCCATTCCCTGGAAAAGCGGGTATTGTTGAAGCGCTTCGTATCTTTTTCGTAAGAATTGTATGTCATTTTCGCCGGTTACAAAACTCATATGCGGAATACGCCTGATGAATGATCCGGGATCTTCCAGAAAGTTTTCCTGCACGAGGTAAGACAAGAATTGGCGTGTAATGGCAAATGCTTCTGCCACTTTAACCGCCTTGCTGGTATCGATAGTCCCATCAGCCCGCTGAGGTGTATAATTTAATTCGCAAAAAGCGGAATGGCCAGTGCCCGCATTGTTCCATGCATCAGAGCTTTCGGCAGCCGCCACATCCAGCCGCTCAAAAACAGTGATAGTAGTTTCGGGCTGCAACTGCTTCAAAAGCATGCCCAATGTAGCGCTCATGATACCCGCCCCTATCAATACAACATCTGTATCCTGGGGCGTAGTATGGGAATTTGTAGCCAAATTTGGAGGTTTTTTTTAGTTCCGCGGAAATAACGTGCAATTTCTATGCCCTGCAATGTATGGCATAGTATTTTAATCTCATTCTAAATGCCTGTAAAAGACAAAATAGAAGAAGCAGTAACCAATCAAAGCGCGGCTGAAGCCGAGGCTGGTGGCGATATGGAGCGCGCAATCAGGCTGTATGAAAAAAATATAAAACGCAAAATTGCAGATAGTTTACCCTTTCAACGGCTGATGGTGATATATCGCAAACAAAAACGCTATAAAGATGAATTGCGTGTGATCAACAAAGGCATTGAAGTATTCACCGGCCAGGTAGAGAAAGAGCAACAGCGCATGATGAAACGTATTAAAAACAAAAGCCAATTAAAAAGGCTGAGTACCGTTTTTGGCAAACGAACGGGATTGATGAACAAAAAAGGAAACGATTTGTACCTGCCTGCACCAGTAGATCGATGGCTAAAGAGAAAGGAAACGGTTGAAAATAAACTGAAGAAAGCAAAATAAAAGAGGCCCGGCTCATCAGCCGGGCCTTATCTGTTTAAAGATATTGCTGCTCCCATTTATCCAATTGCTGCAATAACTGGTAACTGCTTACAATGTCCTGCGCAAAATACAATTGCCGGTTGCTCAAATACCCGCCCTTGTTTTGCAACACCAGCCAGGCATTGTTCACCAAATCGCCGTCATCATTACCCAATTGCGCATAATAGGTCATTTGTTGCTGCAGATCTTTTTTGAGCGAAGTAGTCACTTTATGGGCCAGTTCCCATTCACCCGCGGCATAACAGGCCTGTAAAAATTGCAGCGAAACGATGTTATGAAAATTACCGCGGCTGCTGGTTATGCCATAAGGGATCTTCACCTGGCTATCGAAATGATGTAACACCCGGCCTGCCTCCTCTTTTTTACCAGCCTGCACCAGGCTAATAGCCACCTGCGCAATGTTGAGTTTGATATTGTTCAGGCGCTGCCGGTTGATCTCGTCGAAATACACACCCTTTTTGCCGGCATTACCATACTGAAAATGCTCCATGATGTTTTTATAAGCCACCTCATAATTGACACCGCTGCCCTGGCCATGATCAACGGGTGTAAGCCTGTACACCATGCCTTCCAGTTCGGTATATTTCTCCAGTCCCAGCGCGCCTAACGAACCGGTGTTGGTAAAACAAATCGGACGCTTCCAGTTGTTTTCTGCAATCACCGATAAAACGGCCAGTTCGTTTTTTAACAGGAAATTCTTTTCACCCAGGTCTAACCGCAAACTGTCTTTGCCGTTTACCGGCACGCTTAGTTTACGAACAGGCAAAAGATGATACAGGTCGCCCTCTTCAGTCATATGTGCGTACCGTGTATTATCGCTGGCCACCACATTTTTCAAAATATCCTTCAGATCGTAATTTTTGTTTTGATCGAAGCCGGGCAATGCGGTATAGTAAACGACATTCAGCCTGTCGCCCGCAATTTGTTCGGGTGTAAATGAAATACCAATGGGTGCGCTGTTATTTACCTTGTACCGCATCTGGTTCATGTACCAGTCGCTTCCAAACAAATTGGTCACTATTACACGCACATCCTTGCGAATGCCCTCCACTTCCTGCGCATACCATAAAGGATAGGTATCATTGTCTTCATAGGTAAACAATATGGCATTGGGCGGACAGCTTTCCAAATAATTCCTGGCCATATCTATCGCCAGCCTGCGGCCGCTGCGGTCGTGATCGTCCCATTCCTGCTGCGCCATCAGTAGGGGTACGGCCAGCAAACAGAGTGCAGCAGCGCTTACAGCCGCCACCGGGGCTTTGGTGAATTTTTCGATTAGCTGTTTTGTCCATAACACACCCAGCCCTATCCATATGGCAAAGGCATAAAAAGAACCCACAAATGAATAATCACGTTCGCGCGGCTGGTAGCCCGATTGGTTCAGGTAAACCACAATGGCCAGGCCTGTCATAAAAAACAACAGCGCCGTTACCAGCCAGTCTTTGCGGTTGTATTTTAACTGGAAGAATAATCCTGCCAGACCCAGCAGCAGGGGAAGCATGTACAGGCGGTTATGGGCCTTGTTATCTGTGCGAACGCTGTCGGGCATTTTGCTTTGATCGCCATGCAGGGTGTTATCTACAAATGAAAAACCGGTGATGAAATTACTGTCACGCGGATTGCCAAAACCCTGCAGATCGTTTTGCCTGCCCGCAAAATTCCACATGAAGTATCGCATATACATCCAGCCCGCCTGGTAACGGGTAAAATAGGTGATATTGTCGCGCATGGTAGGCGTTTCATCAGGCGCTAAGCCGGTGAACTGCCGGTAACAAGCTGCCTGCTGCCGTTCACTTCCATTGTCATACATACGCGGAAAAAAATGCGAGGACGGTGTATTCGTCCAATCCTGTTTGTATTTGGCGCCGGCCAGTTCGTATTTGTTTTTTCCTTTCACATATTGGTCCCCGGTTTTTACAAAGGGCGCAGGGTCGGTAAAGTCGGGGCCGTACACAATCGGCCAGTCGCCATAGTCTTCACGGCCAAGATAACTTTCGAGTTTCACAGGATTGTCTACGCTAAACATATCTACGCCCGGATCGGCATTGGAGCGCAGCATGGTGGTGAGATAGGTAGAATAACCCAGCAACATAAACACACTACACCAAATACCCAGTTGCAGGTGATATCGTTTTTTACGCGCTGCATATCGAATGCCACAGGCCAGCAGGGCGGCCAGTAATATAAAGAAAAAGGCAAAGCCGCTGAAGAAAGGTGCGCCCAGCTCGTTTACAAAAAAGATATCCAATTTCCCAGCGCCTTTGATGGTGTATTGTACGATGAATTTCATCACAAAACCGGTGATCAGGCATCCCACGATAAAGGCAACGAGGGCGTTGCGCGGCGTGGCCTTATACTTTTTGAAGAAATACACCATGACGATCGCGGGCAGGGTCAACAGGTTCAGCAGGTGCACACCAATGCTCAACCCCATCATAAAAAATATAAATACCAGCCATCGGTCGGCGCCTGGTTTACCCGCCTGCTGTTCCCATTTTAATATGGCCCAAAATACCAGGGCGGTAAAAAACGACGAGAGCGCATACACTTCCCCTTCCACCGCACTGTACCAAAACGAATCGGAGAAGGTATAAGCCAAAGCGCCCACGGCGCCGGCGCCGATGATGGCAACAATAGACGGGTTGCTGAGCGGTTCATCATTTTTCTGCACCAGCCTGCGTGCAAAATGGGTGATGGTCCAGAACAGGAAAAGAATAGTAAAACCGCTGGCAAAGGCGCTCATACTATTCACCGCCCGCGCGGCAGTTTGCGTATCATCGCCAAAGAGAATAATAAACAGGCGGGCTATAAGCAAAAAGAGGGGAGCGCCGGGAGGATGCGGAACGCCCAGGGTGTAGGCGCCGGAGATAAATTCTCCGCAATCCCACAGGCTAACAGTTTCTTCGATGGTGAGCAGGTAAACGGTACAGGCAATGGCGCATACCACCCAGCCTGCACAATTATTTGCTTTGGTGAATTTCATATATAAAGTTTTGGTTCTTAAAGTTTCAACCTATACGATGGCCTGCAGCACCGCGAAGGCGGATAAACGTTAATTATTTGCTAACAAACAATGGCATAAATTTTTCAAGCATGTCACACACAATAATCCAACATGAAAGCGCTGGTTAAATTTGGTTTGGTCACCGTACTACTAACGGTTCTTCATACAGCCGCAAAGGCACAGAAGCTGTTTTTTATATTCGCACACGGTCAGTATTCCTCACCGGTGCAAACATCTTTTAAAGACAATTATGGATATGGGCTGGGCGGTGAAGTGGGCGCAGCCATCGGCGCCAATAAAACTTTTTTCACGGGCACCGTGGGCTATTCTTTTTTTGATGCGCGCTCGGGCACGGAGGGCGGCAACCTCACTATCATACCAATGAAACTCGGCATACGGCGCTATATTCTTCCCGCCAAACTCATTTACCTGCATGCCGATGCGGGTGTAGCCAATATAAAAGTGAAAGGCAGCGATACCCGCACGTCTGGGTTCACTGCCGATGTGGGAGCAGGGGTTAAACTGGGGCCTATGGAACTGGGTGTGGCTTATGACGGCTTTAATTATGAGGGGTCGTTCAGGAGTTTTGTGGCCTTTAAAGCCGGCTGGCGCATTGGCCTGTAAACGAGAAAAGAAGACCCGCGCAGGTTTCTGCAACGCCCGGCGGGTCTCTGGAACCACTAATAGCTATTACTCCCCGGGTACGGTGTCTGCAAGCTTGTTCTTACTACTGTCTTTATCAAATGTCTTTCCCTGCAACAAACCGGGATGATTAATAACCACACTGTACAAAAATGATTTGTCTACCGCCTTTTCATAGGGCAGGAAAGAGGGCATTTTTGAAGGATACATTTTCACCATCAGGTTGCCAAAGGTGTTGTACACCACCCGGTAGCGGTCTACCCGGTCATCGCCCAAACCATAAGTATTGGCCATATCGGCCAGGTTAAATACCGCCGAACCACCCAGGGTTACCTGCAAACCCTGCACATCTTTTTCTTCCACACCGTTAAAATACTTCAGCCAGTAAGCGGCATTCTGCTCGTTGTAAACCTTAGCGCTTATTTGGGCGGCAAACTGCCTGGCATCACCAAACGAAATCACCTGGTCGCCGGCGTGGGCCAGGGCAATGATCATGTTTTCGATATCGGCCCGGTGATGGTATGCCCATTGTTTGATGGTGATGGTTTGGTTGCTCATCTGCGATGCATATTCTTTGGTGCTGGCAATGGTGACCAGCCCGCCTTTTTTGGTGGCCACATATACATCACCGGGTGTGCGCGTGGCCACGGCATCCACCCCTACGGTGGTATCGCGGCCGGTTGTTCGGCCGTTTACCACCAGCTTTTTTTGTTCGGTATAACCGGCAATGTATTTATTAGCTGCATCCAAAAACTCGTTGGCGGCAACCAGGTTAATGGCATTGGCATCGTAAGTGGTTTCGTCGGGGTTTACCCGAAGACCATTGTCGCCGGCCCATTTCAGCAGTATGTTGATGTCGCCATCGCGCAGCACACCGGCCACACATTTACCCAGGGCATTACGCGGATCGTGTTTCCAGGAAATGGGCGCCATCAACTGGTCTTCTCCATTCGACCTGCCGTGCATCACGGGTATAATGATGGGTTGGTATTCGGCTCCCAGCGGTTCCAGTTCCTTACTCAGCGCGGTCATAAAGGCCGGCATGCCATCGCCCGCCAGGGTAATAAGCACACCGGGTGTACGGGTATCGTTGCGATAATCGTTGGCGAACTTAACCAGCTCGGCCATCTGTTTTTTACAATCGTCCTGGCGCATATAGGTTATATCCAGGCGCGCCTTATCAAAAAGGGAGCCTTTTTTGGTGCGCACGCCGCCATTTGCATACATCGCGCTGAACTGGCTGTTCCATGCCATGCGTAACCAGGTGATGGGTGTGCCGCCATTGGCGGCTGTTTCATCGGTGGGTAAGGGCAGTTTGGCAACCTGGTATTTCAAAGACGCTTCGGGTGTATCGGGCAGCACTATCCTGCCTACATCAATGGGTTTGTCAACGTTTTTGGGCTGTTTCTGATACCATCGCACGGCGGATATACCTGCAGCCACTACGGCAACAATGAGCAAAAATTTTCCGGCTGGTTTTAGTTTGAGCGACATGCGTATTGGTTATAAATGGTTTTTAGTGTTAGTCCAATAATCCCCTGTACCTGTCGGGGGTGGTGATGCCTTTCAGTTGGCCATTGTCGGCATTTTTCACCAGGGCCTCCTGCGAATAATTATAATCGTGTTTATTAAACTGGTTGATGAGCTCGATGGCCTGGGCCGATTTGGCTTTATCTTCCAGCACCTTGTCGTCCATAAAACGCGAGGTAACATCGATGGCCGATTTGATATGGCCGATCTTTTCACCGATCTGCACCTTCAATATGGCCAGGGCCTTTTCGGCATCCCGGTTCAGTTCATCATCACCCTTGAATGCCTTCATGGCGCTGGTGATGGCCGACAAACCGGTGGTGACCGAGTAATACAGGTCTTTTTTGGCTTCGAGATCCAATTTGGCATCTTCGAGCATGATGCCGCTTTCTTCATAGGCCGCATCGGCAAAATGTACAAGTTTGTTCAGGTCGCCCACGATGGGCGTTACATTGTCGATGTACTCGCGGCAGCGCAATACGTTGTTGGCATACAGGTCTATCTGCCTATTGTTTTTATTGCCTTCGGCCTGCAGTATCTTCACCTTTTGAACGTTCAACTGCAGTTCTTTTTCCTTGTCTTTTAGTTTTTCTACCAGCTCACTTTGTTTGCCTTTTAGTTTGGCGCCCTGGCGGTACAGCGTATCACGGTCTTTATAACCCTGCTCGATCTTTGCTTCCAGGATATTAAAAGGGTTCAGCTCTATTGCCAGACCAATAGTGCAGTTGGCCACGAACTCGGAGAAATATTTCAATCCCCTCCAGAACTTTTTATTGGTAACTATCATCAGCAGGAATCCGCAAACAACACCCGCGATGATCAGGTTCACCATGTTCCAGGTAACGGTGATCAGCCAGGGCAGTACATAGGTAAAAAACAGGTAGGCCAGGCCACCCAGTAATGATAGGCCGATAACGGCGGTGGCCACATTTTTCGGTTCTGAGAACCACCCCGGTTTTTTTGTTTTTTGGATTGCGTTGATCATGTTAAATGGTTTTTATTGTATGTATCGTTTTATTTTTTCAATGTCGGCACCAATACGCTGTTGCAGCGCTTCACTTTCGGTGGCATACCCGCCGCTATTCGCTTCAATTTTTTCTTCGTTTTCCTGTACCTCCTGTTGCAACTGTTGCAGCTCCTCCTGCAGCTGGTTTATTTCCTGTGTGAGTTGCTGAATACGGTTGGCCTTTTCGTTAATGACCGTTTTCTTTTCATGTACTTTTTCACGCAATGCGGCGTCTACCGTATTGTGAAAATTTGCCGCATCGGTTTTTAGCAGTTGAATGTACTGGTCGGCGGTACTCAATAATTTTTCTTTGTCGAGGCCCTGCACGGTTAAGCCGGCAAAAGCCGTGATATATCGTACTTCTTCATCGGGTACGCCGCGCATTACTTCTATCATTTTCGTAAACTCATAGTAATCAGGCCCGGGGATATTGGCTTCAACAAACAGTTTTTCAAAATGGTCCCTGAACTTGTTGTTTACCGGTGAAGCATAGCTGCTTTTTGGTTTCCGGGGTTGGATGTTGGGCTGTGGCGGCTTTTTATCATGCTTTACTTCGATAAAGGCCGACAGCAGTTTTTTACCTAAGCTGGCCATAGTTGTTTAGTTTAGGGCATAGAGGGGCAGTGAACAACACCCTGCATTGTTACACGGATTACACTGCTGCCTTATGCGTTTGGAAAAAATTTGTTGAAGAAAAACCCTCCTTGTACCGAAGACGCTCTTACATGTTCTGTACTTATTGTATATTACATAAGTAGCTAAACGGCCCGAATTGTTACAACTTTTAACAGTATTTATGCGGAAATTTTTCACCCTCCTGGCGCTGACCTTATTATATATATGTACTGCCAGGGCGCAGTCAAAAAATCCCTCTTATTCCCAATCCATCGAAGAAAAAATAGCCAGGGTGGAAGCCGGTTTGGGCGGCTGGGTAAAGATCGAGGACAGCCTCAGTACGCGTACTCTCAAACAACAAATGGCCCTGTACAAAGTGCATGGCGTGAGTATAGCCGTTATCCGCGATTTCAAACTGGAATGGGCGCGTGGTTATGGTTATGCCGATACATCGGATAAAAGACCCGTTACCACGGCTACTTTGTTCCAGGCCGCGTCTATCAGCAAATCGCTGAATGCAATGGGTGTGCTGAAACTGGTAGATCAAAAAAAGATCGACCTGCAGCAAAACATCAACACCTGGCTAAAATCGTGGAAATTTCCTGAAGACAGTTTTACCCGCACACAAAAGATCAACGTGGCGCACCTGTTAAGCCATACCGCCGGTTTAAGCGTGCATGGCTTTCCCGGCTATCACTGGAAAGACAGCCTGCCCGGCGACAACGAGATACTCGACGGACAACGCCCGGCCAATACCAAAGCCGTTCGTTCGCTTTTTGAGCCTGGTAAAAAGTTTCAATACTCCGGCGGCGGCACAACCATTACTAAAAAGATCATTGCCGATGTTACCAACGATGCCTACGACAACTACATGCACAGACAGGTGCTGGAACCGATGGGTATGGTGGGCAGCTTTTTCAGCCAGCCACCACCTCCCGGCGCCTTCCCCTACCTGGCCACCGCCTATTATGCAGATGGAAAACCGGTGAGCGGTAAATTCCATATTTATCCCGAACAGGCTGCGGATGGTTTGTGGACGCACCCCTCAGACCTGGCGAAATTTATTATAGAACTGCAGTTGTCGCTCCAGGGAAAATCGAATAAGGTGCTGTCGAAAGAGATGGCGGTTGCTATGGTTACGCCCTATATAGACCAATCGGCCGCCCTGGGAGTATTTATCAGTGAAAAGGGTAAAAAGAAATATTTTCAGCATGGTGGCGCCAATGAAGGTTTTCGCTGCCAGTATTTTGGCAGCCTCGAAAATGGCGACGGGGTGGTGGTAATGGTGAATTCCGACAATGGAGCCATTATACAGGAGATCATCAACAGCGTGGCGACGGTGTATGGTTGGAAGGATTTTTATACGCCCACCATCAAAAAAACGGTGCGGGTGCCTGCCGATACGCTCAAGGCCTATGTGGGCGATTACCAGCTGGTGACCAACAAGCTGAGCATTACCCAACACGGCAACCACCTGTTCCTGGTTGACCATAACAGTAAAGACTCATCAAGAATGTATTTTACCGATAACCGCAGTTTTTTTATTTATGAGGTGCCGGCAGAACTGCAGTTGACCCGGAATAACAGTGGGCAGGTGAACGGTTTGCTGTTAAAACAAAACGGCCGCGAGTTTACCTTTACCCGCTCAGGCATGCAATAGTTTCAGGTATACGCCATTGGTCCAGCCAAAACCATCCTGGCTGGGATATTTACCGCCACCGGCTTTAATGTCTACATCCATCACATTGTATTTCTCCATCATCTTGCCCGTTTCGGTATACACCTTTTCACAGGTCATCAGCCACCGTTCTTTGGCTTTATTGGCCAATTCGGTAAAACCATAATGTTTTAAACCGGCATAGGCCAGCCAGTGTAAAGGCGCCCAGCCATTGGGGGCATCCCATTGCTGACCGGTTTTTACCAGGGTGGTTACCAGTCCGCCTTCGCACAGGAATTTATCCTCCAGCAGGGCTGCCACCTGTTCTGCCTGTTCAAGGGAGGCCAGCTTGCAAAACAAGGGATACACTGCCGCCATACTGTGCTTCAACAGTTGATGCCCGTCCCTGAAATGATAGTCGAAATAAAAACCTTCCTGCCCGTTCCAGCAATACTGTTGTATGGCCGCAAATCTTTTGTGTATGGCCGATTGCATGCGCTGCACAGCGGCGCCATTGTTTTGCAGGGAGTACAATTTCAGCAACAACTCTTCCAGGTGCAACATCAGGCAATTGAGATCAACGGGAACGATATCGATGGTTTCGGTGGATTCCCACAGGTTGCCCGTGCGCAGCCAGCGGCTGCTATAATCCCAGCCCGATTCACAGGCGGCACGCAGGTTACGGTGCAGCTCGGCCTCATTGCGTTTGGAGTTTTGCGCCAGCCTGGTTTCTTCGGTATAAGCTTCGGGCCGCACGGTGTCCCTATCGTCCCAGTAACGGTTTAGTATACTGCCATCGGGTAAAAGCACTACACGGCGATAGGCTATGTTGGATGAAGACAGTTGATCGGCGCCATCCATCCAGAATGTATATTCTTTTTCCAGCGCCGGTAAATAATGTAGCAGTATATCCTCGCCTTTTGATTCGGCCAGTAGTTCTACCATAAAAGAAAAAAAAGGCGGTTGCGATCGCGATAAAAAATAGGTGCGGTTGCCATTGGGTATATGACCAATGCGTATGGCCAGCGAAGCAAAGTTGTTGACCATGCTTTCCACCAGGTCGATGTGGCCGGCCACCTGCAAACCCAGCATGGTGAAATAGCTGTCCCAGTAAAATATTTCTCTAAAGCGGCCACCGGGCACGATATAAGGATATGGCAGGGGCACCAGGGTACCGCTTTGTGCAACTGGTGAACGTTTTAAAACCGTCCACAATTCTTCGATATGCTGCAGTAAGGGCTTCCTGGCGGAGAGATAGGCAGGAGGCAGATCGGATGGCAATATAAAATGGGAATTGACAAACAATTTGAGATCGAAGCCCGGATCGTTTTTTACTTTCTCGTATTCTGCCAGTATGGTTTCGGCAGGTGCACGCGGTGTACAGTCTACAAAGAACTTTGCATCGGGAAACAACTTCTGCGATTGAACCGCTACGTACAGATCGCCCAGGCTTTCGATAAAGAAGAATTCTTCTGAATGCTGCATAGGTAAAGCACTTCAAATAGCAAGCCAGTGGCATAGTTTTTACGGCCTGCTATTGAAACTGTTGTTATGGATAAAGATGATAAAAAGAAGCCGGTTGATAAACAACTATTGGATAAAAAAGCGGAAGAATACCTCAGGGAGTCAGGCAACATCGAAGACTATCCCAACCCCGAAGAGGAGGATGAACAAACAAATCCTGACAAGGCTCCGCCCCAGGAAAAACGCGATGAACGTTAAACTTGTTTGCGATTATTGATGAATGGTGGATACTGGAAGGAAATGTAAGAGGAACATGGCTAGAATCCCAGGCGGGCAGCAGGCTGAAAAATATAAGGTTCAGGGCGTTTATCTTCCTTGAACAACCTGCCGTACAGGCTTGTCATCAGTCCTTTCAGGGTGCGGCGGCGGGCAAACCGTTTCCCATATTCATAATAGGCCACCTTATTGATCTGCACCTTGATGAGCACCAGCTCACGAAAAGCACGTACTTTCATTTCTTCGGGCAAACTTACCAGCCCATATACCTCCTCCGGATCGTCTACAATATAGGCACGGCCGGTGATGTGTAAATGATAACCCTTACCCTTGCGGTAAAACTGCATGCGTACCGGAAACTCACGGTCAAATACCTGCAGGTTTTGTTCGGGCCGGTTGGTGAAAAACCAAATGTTGGCTGCTTCGTCTACTTTCAATACGGTTACAATACTGGTGGGGAACTTCAATACGCCACTGCTCAGATTATAGAATAATGCACTCCCAATCCCCTGGATCTTGTCCTGTAAAAAAGAGATGTGATTCCCGGGTTTCATACTCGATAGTTTTGTTATTATAAGAAGTTCAAATCAGGTACCACCTTGCTAAATGGGTAACTCACAATTACCGGGATGAAAATGCCGAGGATAAATTTCCACAGTTATAAATTTTATAAGCCAAAAACCGTGGCACCGGTTTTTCATTTAGATGAATGGCTAACACAGTTTAAAAAGAAAACAAAAAAAATACGATTATGCCAACGAGGACGAAATCAAGCAACACCCGAGGTAACGGTAAAACTGCAAGGCCTGCCAAACAGGATAACAAAACAATGCTCGAAGAATTTTTCGTAGAAGAGCTTAGAGATATTTATTGGGCAGAAAAGCACCTGGTAAAGGCGCTCCCCAAACTGGCCAAGGCGGCTACATCAGAAGAACTGGCCAACGCCATCGAAGAGCACAGGGCCGTTACAGAAGAGCAGATCACAAGACTGGAAGAAGTTTTTGGACTAATGGAAGAAACAGCCCGCGGTAAAAAATGCGAAGCGATGGAAGGTTTGGTAAAAGAAGGCGAGTCGGTGGTAGAAGATACCGAAGATGGCAGCGCTACCCGCGACGTAGCCCTGATCATGGCCTGTCAGAAAGTGGAACATTACGAAATTGCCACTTATGGCGGCCTGGTAACACTGGCTAAAACCATCGGTCGTAACGATGTAGCCGATATCCTGGCGCAAACACTGGCCGAAGAAAAAGAAACCGACGAACTGCTTACGCAAATCGCTGAAAGCAGCTCGAATATGGAAGCCAGCCAGGAAGAGGAAGAAGATTAACATGCAGTTTATCAATTAAACATACATTATTTCCTAACCGGAAAAAGACTTTAGTTCTGGTTATAGATTTAGGGGTTTTTTAAGGTCTACTGGTGTCGGGCCATTCTTGGCCTGACTTTTTTTTGCCCATACCCTTCCCTTCTTTCGCATTCATACAGGTTGAGGCGCTGCGTAACTCATTAAATCGATGCGTTATGAAAAACATAAGGGATCTTAAAATACACAATAAAGGGAAAAGCGGTAAGTTGAAGGCCTCGTTCGAAAAAGTATCCAACAAGGCCACCAGGGCTACCGGCTCCCCCATCGCCTTTATTTCGGCACTGCTGATAGTAATTATCTGGGCTGTTACAGGACCGATATTCAATTACTCCGACACCTGGCAACTGGTGATCAATACCGGCACCACCATTATTACTTTTTTAATGGTGTTCATCATACAGCAGTCGCAGAATAAAGACACCGTTGCCATGCAAATCAAACTGAACGAACTGATCGCCTGTCATGAAAAAGCCAGTAACCGGCTTATCGATGTGGAGGACCTCACCGACGATGAACTGCAGGTGATCAGAAAGTTTTATGAAAAACTGGCCGATCTGGCCGAAGAAGAAAACGGGGTGAATACCACCCACTCGCTGGATGAGGCAGAGAACCTGCACAGGTTAAAACGTAAAATAAGGACCGGCGGTTAATATGGAAGCACTAAAACTTAACCATAAGGATGTTTTAAAGATACACAGGGACTACAAAAAGGCCGCATCGCTGGCCCGGCTGGTCTATGTGAGCGACAAAGACCCAGGTATCAACAGGTATAAAAAAGGCCGGGGCTATATGTATGTGTTTAACGGCAAGCCCTTTCGTAACAAACAAGATATCAAACGCATCCGCAGCCTGGCCATACCGCCATCCTGGTCCGGTGTATGGATCTGTCCGCTGGCCAATGGTCATATACAAGCTACCGGGCTCGATTTGCGCAAACGCAAACAATACCGCTACCATCCGCTGTGGTCGGTTTTGCGTAACGAAACAAAATTTCACCGCTTATACGAATTTGGAAAGGCCTTGCCTTCGCTGAGAGCCCAATTGGAAACCGACCTGGCCAAAAGGGAGCTATCGGCCCCTAAAGTGATCGCTGCCGCCATCAGTTTGATGGAGCGCACCTATATCCGGATCGGCAGCGAGGGGTACGAAAAACAGTATGGCTCGCATGGGCTCACCACCCTGAAAGACAAACATGTGGATATTTCAGGCGATAAAATGAAATTCAGCTTTAAAGGCAAAAAAGGCATATTTCATAACATTACCATTAAAAGCAAAAGGCTGGCGCGCATTGTTCAGCATTGCAAGGAAATACCCGGCAAAGAGCTGTTCCAGTTTTATGATGCCGACGGCAGCCGTAAATCCATCGATTCGGGTATGATCAACAGCTATATAAGGGAAGCCACCGGCAACGATTTTACCTCGAAGGATTTTCGCACCTGGGCGGGCTCGCTGAACCTGATGCGGGCATTGCGGTCGATGGGTGAGGCCCTCACACAGGCCGACCTGAAAAGGAACATCGTGGCCGCCCTCGACCAGGTAAGCCTAAAGCTGGGCAATACCCGAACCGTATGTAAGAAATATTATGTGCACCCGGGGCTGATAGAGCTGTATGAACAAAACAGCCTGAAAAAATACCTGGACGAACTGGAGAAACTGGAAGAGCCTGACGAAAAGACCGGATTAACCGGCGAAGAGGCCGTTCTTATGAAAATTCTACAGTCTTTCCACAAATCCTGAAACAATTTGGGGAAAAATCTGGTCAATTCTAAATCTATGCTAATCAATTCCCGTTTAAAATTTTAGGCATAGTTTTCGTAATAATATATACACAAGACCGGTAGTAAAGCGGATATGTTGATGAGAGACCGGTCTTACAAATTAAACAAAAGAATTACTACAAACTAGTATAAACTTACGCTACAAATCAGGCCTTAACCAAGGACTCCCGATGTTTCCACATCGGGTTTTTTTTGTGGGTACCGGAGCCAGGGCAAAAAATAAAAGAGACCATCCACAGACGGTCTCTTTCTATTGAAATGGATTGACCACTTATGATCTTTTTTTAGCCGATTTTTTCCGTGCTGTTTTCTTCGAAGCCGACTTTTTTGAAGCTGATTTTTTCCTGGCTGTCTTACGTGCGGTTCCTTTTTTGGGCGCTGATTTTTTCCGCGCTGTTTTTTTGGCAGCCTTCTTTTTCGCGGATTTCTTTTTGGGAGCAGGCACTTTAGCGCCTTTTTTCCTTGCTTCTGATAAACCGATGGCAATTGCCTGTTTACGGCTTTTTACTTTTTTACCGCTGCTGCCGCTGCGTAATGTTCCTTTCTTTTTACGGCGAACAGCGCTTGCCACGCTTTTCTGAGATTTTTTAGAATACCTCGCCATGATAAATAATAATTAGGTGATAAAAATCGCGCAAAATATTATTGTGAAGCAAATTCGAACAATATTGATTATTAAGCAAATTATTGTGCCAACAATAGCTGCACAATGCATCATTACTTGTGTTTGTAGACTCACTTCCACATGAACCCGCATGAAAAAGATACACTTATATAGAACTATGCAGGAATAGTTTTTTCATTATTCAAACCGTATTCGATTATTAACTCAAAAACTATTCATATGGCACAGAATGAAAATTTAATTGAAGTGCTGAATGACCTGATCAGGATCAATAACGATCGCACAGCCGGTTATCAAAGAGCTTCAGACGAAGCGCGTGATATGGATGTGGATCTGCAGGCGATGTTCAATAGAATGGCAGACGAGAGCCGCCAATATGCAACCGAGTTGACAGCAGAAGTAGGAAGACTGGGTGGTGATCCCGCAACAGGCACTACCGCTTCCGGTAAAATATACAGGGCATGGATGGATGTAAAGGCTACTTTCACAGGTAAAGACAGAACGGCTATACTGGCCAGTTGTGAATATGGTGAAGATGCCGCCCAACGTGCCTATGAAGAAGCATTGGCCACAGACGTGGAATTGCCTGCCAACCTCAGGCAAATCATCACCAATCAAAAAGCCGCTTTAAAAAGCAGCCATGATATGGTGAAAAAGTACCGGGACATGCATGCCGCTGTAAAAAAATGAGATCCGCTTTGAACATAGTGGCAGGATGGTTAATGATCATTGGGTCGTTAGCATGCATATCCTGCCAGGGTGATCAAAGCAATGAGCGGATAGCGAATGAAAGGAATAGGGAGCAACCAGATTCCGATGTAAAAAAAGATGCGCAACTGGTAGTGGATATGTCCACCGGGCATTATGCCACCATTGAAATGGCAAAAAGGGCCGGGGAACGTTCCGAAAACAGGGAAGTAAAAAACCTGGCTGGTATGCTTCAAACAGATCATACCACGATGATGAACCAGTTGAAGGAGTATGCAATGAACAAAAACATCAGCCTTCCCGGCGCCGCATCGGAACAGGTGGCAGAGCGTTCGAAGAGGATGGCCGAAAACAACCGGCCCGACGAGTTTGATAAAAAGTGGTGTGCCGAAATGCTCGATATGCACGAGCAAACTATATCCCGACTGGAGAAGGCCGCCAACGATGCCATCGATCCCGATCTAAGGGCATGGGTGAACAACACCCTTCCGAAACTCAGGATGCATCGCGACAGGATCAAAGAATGTTATGATAGTATAAGATAGTGGCTTTAGTACTGTAGAGCAGAAAAACACAGGCTGGTAATTTTACCGGCCTGTTGGTTTTTGTGGCCTGTGGAAATTTTTCCACGATTTCATTGGCAGCAAATTTACATATATAAACCTAAAAGGCTATGAATACGGATTATAACAGGTCCACACCATACATAAGAAGCATGGTGTCGTGTTTAAGCAAGGTGGTGGACGACGGATACAGGGAGGATTTCAAGGCCACAGGAGAAGGATTAGAATCGGCGAGTACCCATAAACTGTACCCCCCCGACCAGGTAAAAGTAATTACCTCATTCCGCTTCGAAGGTTTTGCAGATCCTGATGAAAGTGCGGTACTATATGTGATCGAAACGGAGGATGGCGTAAAAGGTACTTTAATAGATGCATGCGGAACATACTCCGATCCACTGATCTATAAATTCATGCGCGACCTCCAGGCGGTTGAAAAAAAACGCCTGGTGAATTGATTCTATTAGTTCAGTGTGATTCATAAGCTGTCCCTCCGGGCAGCTTTTTTTATGCCCCTGCGATAGTACATACAATAAAAAAGGCTGCAGGAAATTCCTGCAACCCTTTGACTGATTGAACTTACTATATGAAGGAAAAACTAAGTGCTTCTGATCAAACCCAGGAGCAATGAAACAACGGCCAGAACGATCAAAATGTGAATCAATCCTCCTGCGCTATACACAAAGAATCCTAAAAGCCAACCAATCACCAATATCACCGCTATCAAATAAAGTATACTTCTCATAGTCCACAATTTTTATAGTGTATAATTGATGGATATAATAAAAATGTTTTGCCAGCCCCTAAGTTTTGACAAACCTATCCATAAAAGGCTTGTTAAAGCCCTGATCTGTGGAATTATATGCTCAGGAAATGCCGGAACGGGCTTTTGAATCATTTATCTATGAAAATCATTAAGATTTTATCCAATACCTGGCGCTTGTTAAAACAGGCCGGTAAGGAATTCATCAACGATAATTGCGTTAAACTCAGCGCATCTCTCTCGTATTATACCATTTTCTCCATAGGGCCCATGCTGATCATAATCATTGCATGCGCCGGCATTTTTTGGGGTCCTGCTGCGGTGGCGGGTAACCTCTACCACGAGATCAAGGAAATGATCGGTTCCGAGGCCGCCCTGCAGATCCAAAATATCGTGGCCAATATTCAAAAAACACAACAAAGCACCTCGGCGGCCATCATAGGTATCGTGTTGCTTGTAGTTGGCGCAACTGGCGTTTTTGTCGAGATACAGGACAGCATCAATTATATCTGGTCTATCAGGGCCAAACCCAAAAAGGGCTGGTTGAAATTCCTCACCAATCGCCTCATTTCTTTTTCGCTTATCATCAGCTGCGCATTTATATTACTGGTATCCCTGGTGGTGAATGCAATCGTGGAAGTACTGAGCGACCGGCTGGAAGTGTATTTTAAAGATGTTACCATCATCAGCTTTTACGTGGTGAATCTCCTCATCATCTTTGCCATCATCACCATCCTGTTTGCCATCATTTTCAAAGTACTGCCCGATGCCATCATCCGCTGGAAGGATGTGCTGGTAGGGGCCGCCTTTACCGCCCTTCTTTTCATGATAGGTAAGTTCCTGATAGGGCTTTATCTGGGTAAGTCGAATGTGGGGCTCACCTATGGCGCGGCCGGTTCCATCATAGTGATCATATCCTGGGTATATTATTCGTCCCTGATCCTGTACTTTGGGGCCGAATTCACCAAAGTGTACGCTTTAAGGCATGGCGCAGGTATAAAACCGGTAGAAACAGCGGTATTCATTATCAAGCGGGAAGCAAAGGAAATCCCCGAATCGCAATTGGGTTGAATAAAGGGCTGTGTAATTTTTTCTACACGGCTTTCATCGGTATATTTGATATAACCAGCCTTCAAATGGCATAGGTATTTTAATAGTAACAGTGTACGGTAAGCTAAAGCACAAAAAGGAGTGAAGAAAGCGCTTAAAATATCCCTGAAGATTCTGATGTGGTTTTTCGTGTTCCTATTGGTCATTGCAATAGCAGTGCAAACAGGGCCCGTACAAAACTTCGCTAAAAAACAGGTAGTAGCCTTTCTTAAAAAGAAATTAAATACCCATGTGGCCATCGGGCGTGTGCGTATTGGCTTTCCCAATTCCGTAGCCATAGAAAATATTTATCTCGAAGACAAAACAAAGGATACCCTTTTGTATGGCGGCCGCATCAAGGCCAGTATCAACCTGTTTAAGCTTATCGGTAACGAAGTAAAGATCAGTGATCTGCGCCTGCAGAACATGACGGCCAAAATAAAAAGGCAGCTGCCCGATACGGTATATAATTTCCAGTTTGTGATTGATGCCTTTGTAACCGAAAACACCAAAGAACCCAATCCAGCCGATACCGCCGCCGCCATGAAGATGGCGCTGGATAATTTATACCTCGACAGTATACGCTTTGTATATCGCGATACCATTTCGGGCAACGACTGGGCCATCCAGTTGCACCATTTCGATACACGCATACAGACCATCGATCCTGCCAAACAGTTTTTCGATATTCCTTCCATCAACCTCGATGGCCTTACCGCACGCATGTACCAGTGGAAGCCGCTGGTGACCACGGAAGATGTGGTAGCTGATGACACCAGCACCGCACCCTTGCCCGCTATCCGCCTGCGGCAAATACGGCTATCCAACATCGATGTTGATTATAAGAACGATGTGTCGGCTTTTTATACATTGGCCAGGCTGGCCAATGTACAGGTACAGGTCAGGGAATCTGATCTCAACAGCCAGCGTATTGTACTCGATCAGGTGCGTATGACAGGTGTGGATGCCGGTGTACTGATGGGTAAATCGCCGCCCGCCAAACTGGTGGCCGAAAAAGCAAAAAAAGAAGTAGAAGACCTTACCTCCAAAAACTGGTATATAGCTGTAAACGATCTGCGATTGCAAAAAACCAAGGTGCAGTTTGATGATGAGAATCAGCCGCGGCAGCCCAAAACACTCGACTATGGCCATCTGAAAGCCGAAGACATCGATATTCAAATAAACAACATGGTGATGAACCTCGATGAGGATTCCATCGCTGCCGATGTGGCCCAGGCCGCTTTTAAAGAACAAAGCGGTTTTACCCTGCAGCAGTTAAAAGGCGATTTCCTGTATACATCCAAAAAAGCACATGCACGCGACCTGCTGGTAAAAACACCCGGCACGCTTATTAAACATACTATTGCCATCGGCTATCCTTCGCTGGAAAGCATTCAAAAAAATATCGGCCTGCTGCAGATCAATGCCAAACTGCCGGGCTGTTATGTTTCCAACCGCGACATACTTTTTTTTGTACCCGATCTGAAACAACAACCCATGTTCAGCAACCCGGCCACGGTATTTAAGATCAATGCCGATGTGGAAGGCCGGGTAGACCGCCTCACTGCCCGTGTATTGCAACTACAGGGATGGGGTAATACCCGTATTGATGTGGTCGGTACCGTGGTGGGTTTGCCATCGATGGAAAAATTATACGGCGATCTGCGTATCAACGAGATCAAAACCACCCGGCAGGACGCCAACCAGTTTCTGCCCGATGCCATACGTTCCCAAATCAATGTGCCCGCCAACCTGCGATTAACAGGTACCGCCAAAGGCAATGGCCAAAATATGCAAACCAACCTGCGGCTGAACACCTCATCGGGTAATGTGGTGATGAATGGCACGATGGCGAACTATCAAAACACACAGGCGGCATCGTACAATATGAACCTGCAGGCGCAGAACCTGGATGTAGGATATATCATTAAAGATACTTCCATGCAAACGCTCACGGCGAATGTGCAGGTGCAGGGAAAAGGCATGACCGCCGAAACCGCCGATGCAACGCTCAAAGGCGCCATACAAAGCGTGGTGTACCAGAAATACAATTACCGCGATATAGCGCTGGACGGCAATATAAAAAACCAACTGGCACAGGGTAAACTCAGCATCGAAGACCCGAATATTCACCTCGCCGGAAACGTGTCGGTAAACCTGGCGCTCAACGACCCGGCCATTACCGCCGATCTGCAAATAGACAGCATCAAAACACAACCGCTGAACCTCACACCCAACACCTTTGTGTACCGCGGCGCCATCAGGGCCGATATGCCCAGTGTAAACCCCGATAGTTTGCAGGGCGAGGTAGATATCATTCATTCACTGGTGGTGACCGACCAGGGCCGTCTGCAACTGGATACGGTTACCCTGCGGGCCGATCGAAGCGGCGACAGCAGCCGTATTACGCTCACCAGCGATATCGCCCGTATGCGCATGGCCGGTAAGTATAAACTCACCCAACTGGGCGCCATCATTCAACAGGCCATACAACCATATTTTACCATCATGCCCAAACGGGCGCAGCCGCCACCCAAAACCGATCCCTATAATTTCAGGCTGGCTTTGTTTGTAAGAGATAATCCCGCATTAAAAGTATTTTTCCCTGCCCTGCAACGGTTTCAACACCTGCGGGTAAATTCACATTTCGCCAGCGACAGCGGCTGGCAGGCCAACGTGAATATGCCCGTGCTGGTCACCAATGCCATGTCGCTGGAAGACCTGGAACTGACGGCCGGCGCAGCCGACAGCGCCCTGAACCTGACCACCAACCTCGCCAGCCTGCAAATGGCCGGCAATACCATGTACAACCTGTATTTCAATGCCACCGCAGCCGACGACTCACTGAATTTCGACACCCGTTTCAACGACCGCGCCGGGCGTATCAAATATGCCCTGGGAGGGTTGCTGAAACAGCCGGAATATGGTGTGTACGATATCAGCCTGCGTACAGACAGCCTGTTATTGAATTATGAAGAATGGACCATGGCGCCCAATAACCTCATACACCTGGGCAAGGAGGATATACGTATCACCGATTTTATGCTGAACCGGCATTTCCAACAGATCAGTATCAAGTCGAGAGGAGAAGGACTGAACGCACCTGCCGAAGCCAGCTTTACCAGTTTTAAGATCTCCACCCTGGCGGCCTTTGTTACCCCCGATTCGCTGGGTATAGATGGAACGCTGGATGGACAGATCACCCTGCGCGACCTGATGAAACAACCCATATTTGTGGGCGACCTGGTGATCAATGACCTTAATTTCAGACAAGACACATTGGGCAACCTGGCCATCAAGGCCAATAACACCAATCCCGATGTCATCGATGCCGATGTATTGCTTACGGGTCATGGCAACCATGCCACCATCAAAGGCAATTACTACACAAAACGGGTAAACGGCAACGATTTTGATTTTGATATTTCGCTCGACACCATCAACATGGCCACCATCGAAGGCGCTACCATGGGGGCTATCACCAATGCATCGGGCCAGGTTACCGGTAAGTTTAGTTTGGCCGGCACCACCGATAAAATGAACATCGACGGCGGGTTGCGCATACGCCAAACCAGCTTTAACCTGGCCATGCTCAACAATGTATTCAGCATAGAAGACGAGACCATCACCGTAAACAACGAGGGCATCCGTTTCGACCGCTTCGACCTGCTGGATTCAGCAAAAAACAAAGCCACCCTCAACGGTATGGTGTATACCACCGATTTTTCGGATTACCGCTTCGACCTGTCGCTGCGCGCCAATAATTTCCGCGCCATGAACAGCACCAAACAACAGAACCGTTTGTACTGGGGCAAACTGCTGTTCAGCACCAATATGAAAATCAAGGGTACGCCCACCCAACCGGTGGTGGATGGCAGCCTGACCATTGGCGATGAAACCAATGTAACCGTGGTATTGCCTCAACAGGACCCCGGCGTGGTGGAGCGCGAAGGCATTGTTCGTTTTGTGGATATGGATGCGCCCGAGAACGATACGCTGTTTTTACAGGAGCAGGCCCGGTACGACTCGTTGAACACCTCCGTGCTTACCGGTATGGATATCAACGTAAACCTGGAAATTAAAAAAGAAGCCATATTCAGCCTGGTGATAGATGAAGGCAACGGCGATTTTTTACGGATGCAGGGCGAGGGCATGATCACCGGCGGCATCGATCCAAGCGGCAAGATCACCATGACCGGCACCTATGTGATACAGGGTGGGGCCTATGAGCTGTCGTATAATTTACTGAAACGAAAATTCACCATACAGCAGGGCAGCAAGATCACCTGGAATGGCGAACCCACCATGGCCGACCTGGATGTGACGGCGATATACACGGTAAAAACCGCCCCGATGGACCTGGTGAGCGGTCAGCTTTCCGCTGAGGAATCGCAAGCCAACCGGCGCAATACCTATCTGCAACGCATTCCCTTTGATGTATTGTTGACCATGCGCGGCGAGCTGATGCAGCCACAGGTCACTTTCGATATCAAATTGCCTGAAGGCGATGCAGAGATAGGTGAGACCAACGTGACCACCATCAATAACCGCCTTGCCCAATTGCGGCAGGAACCGTCTGAACTGAATAAGCAGGTGTTTGCTCTTTTATTGCTTAACCGCTTCATACAGGAAAATCCATTTGAGAGCAGCGCCGGTGGTTTAACACCGGAGTACCTGGCCCGGCAAAGCGCCAGCAAACTGCTCACCGAGCAACTGAACAAGGTGGCCGGCGACCTGATACAGGGTGTTGATATCAATTTCGACCTTACTTCCTTTGAAGATTACAGCACAGGTGATGCAAAAACCCGTACCGATTTGAATGTGTCGTTATCAAAGCGCCTGCTCAACGACCGGCTCACAGTTACCGTGGGTAATAATTTCGGGCTGGAGGGTACACAAAATACCAACCGCAATAGCAGCAACCTGGCCGGTAATGTGTCGGTGGATTACAGTCTTAGTAAAGACGGCCGCTACCGCGTACGGGCTTACCGTAAAAATGAATACGAAGGAGTAATTGAAGGATATGTGATAGAAACCGGTGTGGGTTTTGTGATCACACTGGATTATAATCGCTTCAGGAATCTTTTCCTGAGCAAAAAAGAAAAAGAAGAACGCCGTCAACGACGGCAGCAACGGCAGAAACGCGAAGCACAGCAAGCTGAGCAGCAACAGCAAACGCCGCCACCAGAAACAACGCTCAAACCAATGCAAAACCAGGAACTGGAAAAACGTGAGGATATATAATCGTTTATACTATTTTTTACCGGCAGTGTTTGTGATCCTTTTGTACGCATGTTCCAGCACAAAGAACCTGCCTCCCGGCGATGCACTGTATACCGGCGCATCGGTCACCATACGCGACAGCCTGATGTCGAAGAAAAAGAAAAAGGCATTGCGCAGCCAGTTGAGCGCCCTCACGAGGCCCAAACCCAATTCCCGCATACTGGGCATGCCCTTCAAATTATATATCCACAACGCCAATGCTAAGGCCAAACGTTTCCCGGGCAAATGGCTGCGCGAGAAAATGGGCGAACCGCCGGTTTTGTTAAGCAGCCTCAACCTCGACCGCAACGTGCAGGTATTACAAAGCAACCTGCAAAACAAAGGTTATTTTAATGCCGGTGTGCGGGGCGATACCACCTTGAAAAAGAAAAAGGCTTCTGCCCAATACACCGTTCGTGCAGGCGATCAATACATCATACAAAAAGTGGCATTCGAGGGCGATAGTTCGGAACTGAACAACGCCATCAGGAAGGTAATGCCCCAAACCTTGCTGCGCCCCAACAATCCGTTCGACCTGGAAGTAATACAGGCAGAAAGGATGCGGATAGATAATTATTTAAAAGAAAACGGATTTTATTTCTTCAACCCCGAATTCCTGCTTATCAAGGCCGATTCTACCGTAGGTAATAACAGGGTAGATCTTTTTGTGACTGTGAAAAGCACTATACCCGAACAGGCGGCAAAAGTATATCGCATCAATGACGTGTTTGTTTATACCGGTTTTAACCTGGGCAACGCCGAGTCGGACACCAGTAAAGAAGATGCAAAATTTTATGAAGGTTATTACCTGGTAGACAAGCGGAATTTTTATAAACCCAAACTGTTCCTGCAGTCCATGGCCTTTAACCAGGGCGATGTGTATAACCGTACCGATCACAACGCCAGCATCAGCCGGTTGATGAGCATGAATATTTTCAAGTTTGTAAAGAACCGTTTTGAAGTAGTGCCCGGTTCCGATTCGGCACAGTTGAATGCCTATTATTACCTCACGCGTATGCCCAAAAAATCGTTACGCGCAGAGATCAATGCCAGCACCAAATCGAATAACCTTACCGGTAGCAATATCACCGTGAGCTGGCGCAATCGTAATACCTTCAGGGCGGGTGAGCAGTTTGTGGTAAATGCTTCTGCCGGTTTTGAGGTGCAGTACAGCGGTCAATTGCAGGGCTTTAATACATTCCGTTATGGCATAGAGCCACAGTTGATATTCCCCAGGTTTGTATTGCCTTTTATAAATCCCAATACAAAGGGCGGCTTTTTGCCCAGAACCACCATCAAGGTAGGTTACGACCTGCTGACCAGGCAAAAATTATATACGCTAAATTCCTTCCGCACCAGTTATGGGTTTAACTGGAAGGAAAGCGTTCGCAAGGAACATGAGCTGAATCCCATAGCGGTGAATTACATACAACCGGCGAATATTACACCCGCTTTTGTAGACAGCGCCAAAAAGAACCCGACCCTGAACAAGGCCGTGGAAAAACAATTCATATTGGGTTCGGAGTATAGCTACACCTACACCAATTTGTTGAATAATAAACCGGCGAACGGCATCTATTTTAACGGTGGCATCGACCTCTCGGGAAATATTGCCAGCCTTATCAGCCGGCCCCACCTGGCCAATGGCGATACCGCCACCCTGTTTGGCGCCCAGTACTCGCAATTTACCAGGCTGCAATCCGATTTCAGGTTTTACCGGAAAGTGGGCGGCAGCAATACTATCTGGGCCAACCGCATCATGGTAGGCCTGGGCATTCCCTATGGCAACTCATGGGAGCTGCCCTTTATCAAACAATTCTTTTCGGGTGGTAATAACAGCCTACGCGGCTTCCGGAGCCGTTCGGTGGGCCCGGGTACCTATATCGATACTACCAACACGGGTTTGCTGGCCGAACAGTCGGGCGATATCAAACTGGAGCTGAATACAGAGCTGCGTTTCCCGCTTGTAAGCGTGGTGCATGGAGCGGTGTTTGTTGATGCCGGTAATATCTGGTTATGGAATGAGCACCCTATCAAGCCAGGCGCCAAATTCACCAACCAGTTTTTAAATGAGCTGGCGGTGGATGCCGGTGTGGGCATACGCATAGACATTACCTTCCTGGTGCTGCGGCTCGATGTGGCCTTTCCTATTCGTAAACCATGGCTGGAAAAACAAAACAGGTGGGTGTACGACCAGATCGATTTTGGCAACAGCGATTGGAGAAAAGACAACCTCATCTTTAACCTGGGTATCGGTTATCCGTTCTAGGGCATTTTGCCTTCTATGCCGATGGTTTTGATCAGTCCGGCCAGTATCGTTTTCCAGATCAGGTTAAAAATTCCCTTACTGTCATCGCGCGGGTTGTTCACATTGGCAATACGCACCGGTTTATCTTTGGTGGGGTTGCCGTTTTTGATACTTACATTGGCCAGGAAGCTCGCCAGCTTTTTGGTTCCTAATTGTTGTTTATTGTCTTCACCGGCTTTAAGAAGCTTTACATTCAGGTTTTCGTATAACAATCTTACCGTGCCATTGGCCGCATAGTTATTACCGGTAAAATTGAATTCAAGCTTATTCACGGTGCCTGAATTGATCATCAGCAAAGCCAACGGTTTGGTAAGCGGGTTGAAAAATGTGGCATCTACGCTGCCCATAGCGCCTTTGGCGGCAAACCTTCCTTTCTCATGCCCCGGGTATAATTGCAGGGTGGCCGAAAAGGGCACCTTGTTCAGGAACAGGCTGGAAAATTGCACGGTGGTGATGGCGTTTTCCTGCAGGTCGGCCGGGCGGTTGGTAACATTAAACAAGGTAGCCGATACTTTATTAAAATGCACCACACCGCTGCTGGCGGTTTTTGGGTTCTTTTCCTTGTATTCGATATAACTGTTGTTGATCACCATTTTTTTGATGGACACTTTAACGGGTATGCTGGTAAATAACTGCTGCGGATAAGTGGGCGCTTTATCGGGCCCCGGTTTACGCGGATACGATTTATCCCTGAATATCCTGAACTCCGCATTTTTGATAACCAGTTCCTTTGATACCATATTGCCATCCAGTAATGACTGTACATTGATGCCGTTGAATTGTAAACCTGTAAGGTCTATATTCAACCGGTCTGTTTGCCATTTGGCGGCTTTTACAAAGGCCGCTTCGCCCAGCGTAGGGGATATGAAGGCGCTTTTTAAACTGAATAAACGCTCATTGGAATTCAACTTCACTTCGTTCATTACATAATTGTACAGACCCTTTTTATCACGAATGCGGATCTTTTCCACGGCTAAATCGGCTTGCTTCGAAAATAATATGCGCGAAGTATCGGTGCTGGTGCTGTCGCTGATGTCTAACTTATATAATTGAGCATCGATTCGGCTGCCGCTGAAACTGGTATCATCGCTTCGCCATTTACAAATATGGTAATCGGCGCCGGTGATCGAAATGGTATCTACCCTGATCCTTTCCAGGCCTCTTAATAGTATCCTGTAAATACTATAAGTAGTGGCGCCACTGTCGTTGCCATTGTAGTCGTCGTTTTTTTCACCGGGTTTGGTATTGAACATGGTAACAACTGGATTACTCAATGTAATGCGGGCTGCGGTGATTTCCTTATTGAATAAGGCCATATCGGTTCGTACACCCGTAACATGCAGTTCGGGAACGGTTACATGTAATAAAGTTTTTGGTAAGCTGCTATCAGTAGCTTTCCTGAAGGTAGTATCGGGGTGAAGCTGCAAATTTTTTATCCTGATCTCACCGGCTACTTCATCTACATAAAGATCGTCGTAGGTGATGCGGTACATACTGTCCGACTTCAGGAATACCAGATTGGGTATATCCTTTTTTAAAAATTTGCTACGCCAGTTCTTATATATAAAGAACGCGGCTACACCCAGGACGATAAATACAAGGAATATTATTCTTTTTTTCATGGGTGCTTGCTCCTGGGGTTTATCTGTTTCATAATAATGATACACTAAAAAATTATTGTGCCGCCTTGCCGTTGAGGAGTGCCTGGAGAGAAACGGTGAGGAACTATTTCCACGCCCAACGCCGGAAACGCTTGCCAGGTCTGCATTTCAGGCATAGGCACGGGAATTTAAGAAGATAGTAAAAAATTACAGTTTGTATGAAAATCAGAAGCATTGTATGTGTAGCCATGTTGATAGGCGGGACATTAGTAGCAGGCAGTAAGGCAGTTGCCCAGGAGCAACAAGCCATGGGCGAAAGCTCTTTATCTCCCAAGTTTGGTATTAAGGGAGGAGTGAATCTTACCAACTTATATGTAGACGACGATGTGTCGGACGAAAACATGAAAGTGGGTTTTAATGCCGGTTTTTTTGCCAAGCTGCCGGTAACACGCGGTTTCTCTATTCAGCCTGAATTGCTGTATAGCAGCAAGGGCGCCAAAGAAACCTACGACAACTTTATCTTGGGTGAAGGGGAATACCGGTTCAACCTTAATTACATCGAATTACCGGTTCTGGCCGTTTTTAATCTCGCGAAAAATTTTAACCTGCATGTGGGTCCCTATGTTTCTTACCTGGCAGGTGTGAACATCAAAGACCTGAACAAGGATGAAGGCACCATTGATGAAGTGGCTGAGCTGGATGCCGATAACTTCAACCGCTTCGACTATGGCGTAGCTGGTGGTCTCGGTATCGATATCTCCAACTTTACTATTGGCGCCCGTTACAATTATGGATTGAAAGAGATCGGGAAATCTGGTAGCGTGTCTGGCGAATTGTTAAAAGATTCGAAGAACAGCGCTATCTCTCTATATATCGGAATAGGATTTTAGGCGATACGGGTTTGAGGATTCCAGGGGCTGCCTCCTTTTAGGGGGCAGCCATTTTTTTGGAAATGAAAAATAAGGAATAAAGAATGAAAAATGAAGAAGGGAAGCGTGTGTGGTTTTACACTTTCTAATTCCTTATTTTTAATTCCTTATTTCTCATTTCTTCTACCTTCTCGCCTTTTTTGAAAGTAATGATAAACGAAGTGCCTTTGTTCACTTCCGACATAACATCGATACTACCCTTATTGGATTGAATAATATTGAGTGTGCTGGCCAGCCCCAGTCCCATGCCGTTGCGCTTGGAAGTAAAATAAGGCTCAAACAACCTGGAGATATTTTCTTCACTGATGCCGCAGCCATTGTCGCTGATGATGATGGCGTGATTGTCGTCGATGGTCTCGATCATTACGGTGATATTGCCATGATCGTGATCGATGGCCTCAGTGGCATTGATGAGTATATTGGAAAAGGCCAGCTTCAATTTTTCCTTGTCAACGATAACGGTCACCGGTTCATCGGGATATTTTATATATAGCTTGATGCCTTTCAGTGTAAGCCGGTCAATAGCCTCGCCAATGCTTTCGTCCATGATGCTTTGCAGCACATGAGGTTCCATTTTCATTTCCGCAGGCCGCGACGAATTCAACAGTTCGGTGATCAACGCACCGATACGCAGACTATTCCGTTGAATGATCTCCAAATACAGCGAGCTGTTTTCATCATTGGGTATCTCTTCGCGCAGGTGCTCCACCGATAGGTTGATATTGTTCAGCGGGTTTCTTACTTCATGGGCCAGGGTACGCACCAGGCGGCCGGTAGCCGCCAGTTTTTCTACCTGCAGGGTGGCCTTTTCGGCCTTCTTCAGGTTGGTGATATCGTGCACGATACCCTGCATATAATCTTCGTTGTTGTTATCTTTTTCCAGCGAGGTGGAGATGATGCACACACGCATCTCGCCGGTTTTCGTGCGCAGCTCCACTTCCATATCGTCTACCTCGCCGCGTTCCGCTACCAACTGTCTGAACTTTTCCAGGTCGCGGTTGTGTACAAAAAGATCGTAAATGGTAAGGTCTATCAGCTCTTCACGCGTGTAGCCCACCAGCTCGGAGGTGGCCGAGTTTACATCCCTGAAATTGCCATGTTTATCGGCGGTAAATACCATGTCTTTCGAACGCTCGAACATATTGCGGTACTTGCGTTCGTTGGCGCGCAGGGCTTTTACCGAAGCGGCTCTTTCCAGGGCATACCGGATGGAGCGCTCCAGCTTTTCTTCATTCAGTTCACCCTTGATCAGGTAATCCATGGCGCCCACGCGCATGGCTTCCATATCCACATCGTGGTTGCCTTTACCGGTTAATAAAATCACCGGCTCTTCCACACCGGCGGCAATGGCTTCCTTTAACAGGTCGAGGCCTGTTTTTGCGCCCAGGCGGTAGTCGATAAAATAAATATCGCACTGACGGGCCTTCATTTGCGCCAGTGCTTCTTTATAAGAATAACACCAGTTTATGGAGAACCCGGAAGATGGAATGCTGCGAATGAGATCGCTGGTAATGATAAAATCATCTTCATCATCATCTACAATCAGGATCCGGGCTTGTAATTTCGATACTATCATCAGCGAAATTTATTGGCTTTCTGGCAATATAACGGTAAACGTGGCGCCTTTGTCCGGCTCGCTCGTAGCATAGATCACCCCCTTGTGGTGATCGGTAATTTTTTTACAAATGGCCAATCCAATTCCCGAGCCCGGATATTCCGACTTGCCATGCAATCGCTGAAATATCTGGAAAATGCGTTCGCTGTATTCAGGCTCGAAACCAATGCCATTATCCGTAAAATCTATCTTATAATAGCTGGTCTCATGATCGAGGCGCCACTGTTCTTTTTGTTTTTTCGATAATTTATGGGTACGTATCACAATATGCGGATGCACGCCGTCCTTCCGGAATTTGATGGAGTTGCTGATCAGGTTATCAAACAACTGCTTCATTTGCGAAGGTACGGCATCAATCACCGGCAAACCTGTGGTTTCAATAGTGGCCACGGTTTCTTCTATCTTCAACTCCAGGTCGGCCTTTACCTGCGATAAAATATCGTTCAGGTCAACCTGCACATAGGGCTGGTTGCTGCGTGCCGTGCGGCTGAATTCGAGCAGGGTGTCAATCAGCAGCCGCATATTTTCCACCGATGCAGTGATACGGCTTAAATACAACTGCCCATCTGCACCCAGTTCGTTCTTATACTTATTTTCCAGCCTTTCGATAAATGTAGTGATCTTACGCAGCGGCTCGTTCATATCGTGCGAGGCCACGTAAGCAAATTCTTCGAGTTCTTTGTTGGAGCGGTCCAGGTCTTTTACCTTTTCCTCCAGGCTCGACTGGTACTGGCGTAAAGGCGTAATATCGCGGCAGGTGCCAATCTTTTTTAACCGGCGGCCGTCCGGGTCGTACAAAACCTTGGCAACCGTTTCCAAACGTTTTATGCTGCCATCGGCAGCGGTAATCTGGAATTCCCAGGAATAATGTTCCTGCTGATCGCGCAATGCCTGCCATCGCTCATAATCTTCTTCCTTCATATGCCGGCGATACAGCGCTTCGGTAACGGCTACCCGGCTTTTATCGGCGCCGGGATCGTAGCCAAATAAACGGTACATACCGTCGCTCCAGAAGTAGCGGCTGGTTTGCCAATCAAATTCCCAGGTGCCATAACTCAGGAACTCTTCGTTTTCCTGCTTCATAGCCTTGTAAGCCGCCAGATCGCGGTACAACTGCAATTGCTCTGTTACATCCATGGTACTCCCGATCACCCGCAACAGTTCGTTTTTTTCGTTGCGTATCACTTTTGCCTTTTCACGCACATCCTTGATACGGCCGTTGCGGTCGCGTATTTTATAGTAGTGATCGTATTCGTGATGGATCAACTGGTCTTTTTGATTGTGCAGCACTTTATGCCTGTCTTCTTCCAGTATATGGTGCAAATAAAATTGTGGGGTGATCTGCAACTTGTCTTTTTCAGTAAGCGGGTCATAACCCAGCAACTTATACAATCCGTTGCTCCAGGCAATCCTGTTTTCGGGTACATCCCATTCCCATACGCCAAAACGGAGTATTTCCTGCGTATCGTTAAACAGTTCTTCGATACGTTTGAACTTGCTGCCGGTTTCTACCTCTTCGGTAATATCCTGTGCTACCAGCAATACACTCGAGGCATTCCCCAGGCGGTCGCGGTTCAGCACAGTGCCCAGCGTACGAAAATATTTCCAGCCGCCCGCCTTATGTCCCAGGCGGGAATCATAACTGTAGCTCTCATTATCGGGTAACGAACCAAACCTCTCCAATTCCTGCTTCACCTGTTCCACATCGTCTTTATGTACAATCGCCATCAAATCATCGTCCCAGCTTTGAATGTCATCATAGGAATAACCCAAAACATCTGTGATCTTCCGGTTAATGTATTTTAATCTTTTATGTTCTGTATCATATATGTAGATTATAGCCGGAAAAAAATCAGTTATTTTTTCGGGAAGCCCATCGTTACCGCTAATGGATTGAAACAACAGTTTCAGAGGGTTTATGTCCTGGTTTATTATTTGTTCCATCAAGCTTGGTACTAAAAGAAATATCCCTACATACGGATATTATGTTCTGATTAATGATTATTGAATTCCTGGTATTGCTTCATTTTGTTGTACAATGTTTTTCTGTCGATGTTCAGTAATTTGGCTGCCTTGCTTTTATTGAAATTCGATTTCTTTAATGCTTCGATAATGGTTTCGTACTCCGCATCGATGCTGGCGTTTTTCAACGACAGCTCGCTGTGCGAATGATGAGGGTGCGGCCTGGGTATGTCGGCCTCCGAAAATGCCGGTTGTGCAGGCATGGGCGCTGCCATGGGTTTGGGCTCCTGGGTAACGCCTGCATCGGGCAGTTCGTCGAACTGCAGCCTGGCGAAGTTCGAAATTTCGAAGGGCAAAGTATGCGCTTCGATATACGGACCTTCGGCCAGCAGGGTAGCCCTCTTGATCACGTTCTTCAGCTCACGCAGGTTACCATACCAGATATAGTTCCTGAATATTTCCTCTACTTCCCTGGTAAAGCCTTTTACATTCTTCTCCAGTTCCTTATTGGTTTGCGCCAAAAAGTGACGGGCAAACACCAGTATATCTTCTTTTCTTTCGCGCAGCGGCGGCACTACAATGCTGAACTCGTTGAACCGGTGATACAGGTCTTCCCGGAACTTGCCGCGGCGTGCAATGTCCCACAGCTTTTCATTGCTGGCCACGATGATGCGTATGTCCAGGTCGATGTCTTTGGTACCACCCACACGGCGCATTTTTCTTTCCTGCACCACGCGCAGCAGCGATACCTGGATATCGTAAGACAGGTTGCCGATCTCGTCGAGGAAAACAGTACCGCCATTGGCCAGTTCCAGGCTGCCCACTTTTTGGTTCAGGGCGCCGGTGAAGGAGCCTTTTTCATGACCAAACAATTCACTGCCCGCCAGCTCTTTCGACATGGCGCCGCAGTCGATGGCTATGAAGGGCTGCGCCTTGCGGCGGCTGCGTTTATGTATTTCCTGGGCAATGGCTTCCTTACCGCTGCCGCTTTCACCATAAATGATGATGCTGTAGTTGGTAGGCGCCACCAGGTCGATTTGTTTGAGTATTTTTTTGAAAGCGTCGCTGTCGCCAAAAATATAATCGCCCGAAACGGTCAAATGTTGTTTCCGGTCTTTTTCAATGCCCTCGGGCTGCTCTTCGGCCTGTGCAGCAGGAGCAGCCTGTGCGGTGGCAGCACCTTCTGTAGAAGCCGGAGCGGCTACGGCGGCGCCATTGGTGGCAGCACCTTTGTTTTGCAATGCTTTTTTGATGGTGACAAGGATCTCGTCGGGGAACAAAGGCTTGCCGATGTAATCGTAGGCGCCCAGCTTCATTACCTCAACGGCCACCTTAATATCACTATAGCCGGTCATAATGATGACCGGCACATCGGGTAGCAATTCTTTTATTTTAACCAACAGGGTGGTGCCATCCATATCGTCGAGCCGGAAATCGCACATCACCAGGTCGGGTGTAAATGAGTTTATGAGATCGAGGGCTTTTTTGCCCGCATACACTTCGGCCACTTCATAGTTATGTTTGGTCAGGAAGCGTTTTAATAACAGGCAAATGTCCCTGTCATCATCAATTACAAGTATTTTCGGCATCTTCAAGTGTGCTTTATCGGTTTTGTTAATGTTTAGTTGGGAGTATACCGGGTTCTTTCAATTTAGTATATAAAATTGAGAATTTTTTCGAAATGCCGTCACTACGCCCATATGGCCCTCATCTGGGCAACCGGTATCTGTAAAATCTCGCGGTATTTGGCTACTGTTCTGCGTGCAATGGTAAAACCCCTCTCTGCCAGTATGCCTACCAATTGTTGATCGGTATATGGATTCTTTTTGTCTTCTTTCTCAATAGCATCTTCGATAGCCACTTGTATTACCCGGTTACTGATCGCTTCGCCTTTTTCGTTGATGATGCCTTCGGTGAACAGGTCTTTCAGCAGTATCATGCCAAAAGGCGTATCCACATACTTGTTACAGGTGATACGCGATACGGTGGATATATCCACGCCGGTGATATCGGCAATATTCTTCAGGATCATGGGCTTCAGCATCTTGATATCACCTTCCCTGAAATAGTCGTATTGCATGTTCACGATGGCCTTCATGATGCGCAGCATGGTGCTTTCACGCTGGCGGATGGCGCTCACGAACCATTGGGCTGACTGGTATTTATTCTTTAAATATTGTGCCGCGGCAGCGTCTTTTTTATTTTTCTGGCTGTCGGCCACAATTTCTTTCCATTCACGGCTGATAAAAAGCGAAGAAGAACGCTGGTTGTACAGCGATACTTCCAGGTAATCGCCTTCCTGTACGATCAAAAAGTCGGGTATGATATGCGCATTGGGCGTACTGCCTTCCTGCACTTCGGCAACCGGTTTCATTTTCAGGGAACTGATCAGTTCCAGCACGATCTTCAGTTCGTCTTCCTCCAGTTTCAGGCACTCCATGATCTTGTCCATATTGCGGTTGCGCAGGTCATTGTAATGATTTTCCAGCAAACGTATGGCCTTTTGTACATCGGGCCTTTTGGTATTCATGCTCTTAAGCTGTATCAGCAGGCATTCACAAATGCTGCGGGCGCCCACGCCAATAGGTTCCAGCTTTTGAATGGCCATTAAGATAGATTCAAATACCTCGGGCTCCATCCAGGTTTTGCAGGTAAAGGAATATTCTTCTGCTACCTTATCGAGCGGAATTTCCAGCAGACCGTTGTCGCTCAGCGAATCGATCAGGTAATCGGCCAGCACGTTCTGTTCTTCCGAAAAGCAGTACATATGGAATTGCTTTTTCAGGTCCTCCCGGTAATCGGTATGGGCCTTCATCGGACTGAACGTTTTTTCATCATCCGGCAGATAATTGCTGTATTCCATTTTATAGTCCGGAATATCGTCGTACCCAAACTCATCCCAGTCCTGGTAGTCCTGAACAGTTTCCTTGTTCAGCTTGTCGGCGGTTACTTCTTCATCTTCCGCCTTTTTTTCCAGGAACGGGTTATCTTCCAGTTCCTGCTCTATACGGTGCTCTAATTCAATGGTATTTAAATGGAATAAATTGAGTAATTGTATCTGTTGCGGTAAGATTTTGGTTTCCTGCTTCTGCACAAGGTTCTGCTGTAACATACGGGTTCATTTTTCTTTATTAACTTCAAGATGCTTTCCATTTTGGTCCTTTTCGGGAAACAAATTTTAGATCGTTGATTATTAGGATTTTGTTAGTGATTATTTTTTTTACTTTGTTAAGTGAAGGAGAAGGCCAGTGGGGAGTGGTGTGGAATAATTTCCCCGGTTTGTAGAATACCTTGCTATGAGGAAGCGACTATTTTTTATAAGTGCGGCATTTATTTTATCACTGGTCATCATATTTGCCCTGTCTTACCTGTTATATGACAGCTTTACGGCTACCAACGAGTACAATTACCGGGTTGAACACGCCTATAGGGTAAGCCTGCTCACCAGTGAACTGGAGAATTTCCTGAAAGAGGCCGAAACCGGCCACCGCGGTTACCTGCTTACCCGCGACAGCTCCTTCCTGGATCCTTATTTCAGAGTTCGGAATGATATCAAACCCAGTTACGATTCCCTGAAGGTGCTTACCGCGGGTAATTCCACCCAGCAGCAATTGCTGAACAGGGCCGGACTGTTGATCAATAACTTCATCGATCTTACGCAGCAAAGCATCCGGCTCGACTACGTACAAAAAACAAGGAGCAACCTGGCGGCGGGTAAGGATATCATGAACAACCTGCGCAACGTGTTCCTGGAGTTGCAGCAGGAAGAAACGCAGTTACTGAATGAAAACCTGGCCAAAAAACAACGTTCGCTGTCCAGCATGCCGCGTTATTTTGTAGCCATCTTCCTCTTTGCCTTTGTGATCTTCCTGATCTCGTTCATCGTTATACTTAAAGAATTCCGCCAACGCTCAAGATACCAGAAACAGCTTGAACAAAAGATCAATGAAACCAACGCCTATACCATAGAGCTGGAGCAAATAGCCTTTGCCACCTCACACGACCTGCAGGAGCCGCTGCGGCGCATACGCACCTTCAGCGACCGGTTGATGTGGAAGTTTCGCGATCAATTGAATGAGGAAGGACAAATGATCCTTTCCCGTATCGATTATTCTGCACGGCGTATGCAGGGCCTTATCGAAGACCTGATGAATTTCGCCAACCTGGTACGCGGCGGCGAACAATTATCGACGGTGAATGCCGACAGGCTGATACAATCTGTACTGGAAGCCCTGAAGCAGGAGATAGACCAGAAAAAAGCCATGATACATGTAGGGCAGATGCCTTCTATCACCGGGTACGAGGAGCAACTGTACCTTATGTTTAAGGCCCTGTTGGATAATGCCATCAAATTTTCAAAACCCGGCATACCCCCGGTAGTCACAATACAATGGGTAAAAACAAGCGGTGAGGAACTGGCGCATATCGATCGCAACCTGGCCAAAAAGCCTTTTATTCGTATAAGCGTGCAGGATAATGGCATTGGTTTCAGCAATGAGTTCAGCCAAAAGATGTTCTTTATATTCCAACGCCTGCACGCTAATTCGGAATATGAAGGAAAAGGTATAGGGCTGGCAATTGTTGAGCGTGTAATGACCAACCACAACGGGTACGTAATAGCGAAAGGACAGGAAGATAAGGGTGCTATCTTTAATTTGTATTTTCCTGCATCGGAAGATTAGCCAACAGGTCTATTTGGTGACGTATACTCTCAAACGACTTGGTGACTGCCGATTCCCAACTGCCTCCGCAGCTATAACCTGTATATTCACCGCAATAGGCGCCTACCTTCACAATAGCTGCTATCTGATCGTCGTCATTATCCGACAATGAAATTTCTATCAGGTATATTTCCTGGCTGATCTCTTCCAGCATATTGGCCTTCAGCGAAGCCAAAAACGTGATCTCTTCAAAAGGGATCTCCTGGTAAGTACTTCTGTCTACGTGTAATAAAAAACTGTTCTTCATAACCGGGCTTTTAGAGTTATTATATTCATTTATCCCTGCCTGTACTATTACCAAGATTATACCCTGCGCTGCCTATTCAAAAAAAAGGCGGGTTCTGTAGAAGTTCCTCTACACGGTTTTGTTTTTTTTACCTTGTTCGGGGAGTGGCGTCAAATGCGCCTGCAATAAGGGTTGCAGCGGCACGGGTAGGTATGATTTTTACAAATTATATAAAAACACGGTGTACATACCGTATATCTTATAGTACTGTTACGTTAACCCGATTTATTCACCTTAAAAAGAAATGACTATGCTACGTTGGACAGTAATATTCCTGGTGGTCGCCATTATAGCAGCTATCTTCGGATTTGGTGGTATTGCAGCAGGTGCAGCTTCGATTGCAAAAGTGCTGTTTTACATTTTCATAGTGCTTTTCCTGATCTCGCTGATCGCCGGTGGTTTCAGGAGAGTGGACTAGCGACCGAAATAACATCATCGTAAAGCAGAGAAGTGTGCTATGCAACACTTCTCTTTTTTTTTAACCAGGGATTAAGAATTTTGATCAGCGCTTTCTTTACAAATGCTTAATTTTGAAGCAGCATTAATCAAGTGAAGAACCATGAACAAGCAGCCCATACTTATTGCCGAAGATGATGCCGACGACAGGTACCTGCTGCAAACTGCGTTCATGGAAAAAGGCTATCCCGAGAAGATAGAATTTGTGGAGAATGGTGTGGAGTTATTGAATTACCTCGATACGATCTATAATAAAAGCGAGCTCGAGCTCAAAAGCCTGCCCGGTTTTATCCTGCTCGATCTGAACATGCCCAAAAAAGACGGCCGCGAAGTATTAAAAGAATTAAAACAACACCCGGTATTCAAGAAAATACCGGTGATCGTTTTTACCACTACCAAAAACGAGATAGAGATCAAAAGATGTTACGAGCTGGGGGCCAATAGTTACATAGTAAAACCCATCAGCTTCGATGCGCTTTTGAAAGTCATTGAAAATATCCGCAGTTACTGGTATCAAACGGCTTCCATTCCTGCTTCCTGAGGTGTTACCCGGTCTACCGGTTCGGTGCTTACCGTATCGGCGCCTTTTGTTTTTTTCCTGAAGAAATGTTTAATTTTTTCCACCATTTTTTCCGGTTCACCTACCAGGTGAGAAGCATAGTTTTTAACCAGGAAGGGTATCACCCAACGGCTTAAGCCACCCGATTTAGCCAGTAAAAAGTTTCTTACCAGGCCATCGGCCACCAGGTTGATGCCCAGGTTGGTAACGGCGCCGCTTGCCTTACGGGTAAGCGCCTTTTTTGCGGTTGCGGCCAGGGTAAAAGTAGGCTTCAGGTCTTCCTTGATCATCTGCCAGTCCTGCCTGATCTGCGACTTTTGCTCCAGCATCAGTATCTTCAGCCTTGTTTTTTCCTCTCTTAGCTCTTTATAACTGTTGATTGTGGTCATATGGCTACGAATTACCGGTCATGCGGTCATAATTTTCTGTTACCGTGTCTTTCATGGTCGCTGCGCCTTCACGTGCTTCGGCAAAACGTTCCTTAAACTCTTCCTTACCAATGGCCAGCAACTCACATACATCGTCTACCAGTCCGTCTACCGATTCCCTGATCTGACGTCTCAGTTCACTGCCTTTTTCGGGAGCCAGTAAAACGCCTACAGCCGCACCTGCGGCAGCGGCAGCCAATAAGCCTAGAATGATTTTTGTGTTGGATGTCATACTTTTACTTTTTTGAAAAAGAGGAAAAAATTATACCACTTCGTGAATAATGCTGTTTTTTTTATATTTTTCGACAGTGGGAAAGCAATTCCACATGGTTTTTAAAAGAAGCGCTACGCTATGACAAATGAGCGACTAAAGGTTTTGATAATCGACGATGAAAAAGATCTCTGTCTTTTGATCAAAGCCTATTTAAGCCGGAAAAACTGCGATGTGCACACCGCCTATACCTTATCGGAAGGACTGGCACAGGTGGCAGAAATTTCGCCCGACATCCTTTTCCTGGATAATAACCTGCCCGACGGGTTAGGCTGGGAAAAGGCCGAAAACATCATTCAGCAGCATCCCAACATTCAACTACACCTCCTGAGCGCATTCAATCCGCCACAGATCAAAGATGGCCTTCCGGTTACGCGGGTTTGGGAAAAACCCATCTCCCTGCGCGACCTGGATAAGTATTTTAGTTAAAAACAGGTAAAAACCTGCCCGCTTTATCTGACCCATATCATCTTTTCATATCTGATTGATTTATGTAAACGTTCCTTTTCGATATTTGCAGTTTATTTTCAACGGATATGAGAATTGCAATTAACGGAATGGGCCGTATAGGGCGGCTTTTATTCAGAAGACTGGTGCACGACGAACGGTTTGATGTGGTAGCGGTGAACGATATTATGGACACGAAGAACCTGGCCTACCTCTTAAAATACGACTCCGTATATGGCGCCTTTCCCGGCTTGGTAACCCACCAGCCCGATGCCCTGGTACTCGACGAACATAAAACCATCACCGCATTAAGGGAAGAAAATCCACTAAAACTGCCCTGGAAGAAGCTGGGTGTAGACATTGTGCTGGAATGTACGGGCCGTTTTACCAGCCGCGCAGCCGCCGAACAGCATATACAGGCCGGCGCCCGCAAAGTACTGCTGTCTACCACCGGCTCGGCCGATATTCCCCTGATGGTATACGGCTTTAATCAACATGCACTTACAAACGCGGAAAACATCATTTCGCCGGGTGGCTGTATGACCAATTGCAGCACGCATATCCTGTATATACTCAATTCTATAGGCATCGAATCGGTGCAATGCAATATCCTGCATTCCTATACTTCCCGGCAGGAGCTGGTAGATGCCCCGCATAGCCAGTTCAGGCGTGGAAGGGCCGCTGCCGAGTCGATCATACCGGTGGAAATAGACCTGCAACAATCGCTTGACCGGCTTTTGCCTGGTTTGCATGGGAAAATTGCAGCCGTAAGTACCCGCGTACCCGTGGCCAATGGGGCCATGGCCGATTTTACGCTTCAGTTGAAACAGGAGATGAACCGGCAGGAGATCAACCGCCTCTTTGCCATCGCCGCCCAAACCGAATACAAAGGCATTATCGAATATACCGAAGACCCCCTGGTATCGCTCGACATCAAGGGTAATACCCATTCCTGCATCATCGACGGCACGCTGACCACGGTGGTGGGCAACCATGTAAAGCTGATTGCCTGGTTCGACAATGAATACGGTTTTACCACGCGGATGATAGACTGGCTGTTGAAGATGAAGTATGAAGTAGGAGGTATGAAGTAGGAGGTATGAAGTAAGAAGGACCGTGTATTTTCCTACTTCCTACTTCATACCTCCTACTTCAGTGCAATTCGGTAACTTAGCTGTTGAAACGATATGGAAGAAATAAAAATCTTACTGGTAGAAGACGAAAAGAAAATTGCAGAGTCACTAAAGAAGGGGCTGACCGAGCAGAATTATCATGTGGAGGTTGCATACGACGGGTTGATCGGTAAAAGACTATTCGAAACAAATCCCTTCGACCTGATCATACTCGATATCAACCTGCCGGGCATGAACGGGTATGAGTTGTGTAAGGAAATACGCCGCAACAGCGAGCGTATACCGGTGGTGATGCTCACCGCCCTGAATACCACGGCCGACAAGATAGAGGGTTTTGACGCCGGCGCCGACGATTATATTGTAAAACCATTCGACTTCAAGGAACTGCTGGTGCGCATACGCGCCCTGCTGAAAAGGATCTATCACAGCGTGCCTACAGGGAATGTGCTGAAAGTGGCCGACCTGACCATGAACCTCGACAGTAAGGAAGTGACCCGCGCCGACCGGCCCATATCGCTTACCGCTAAGGAATTTCAACTGCTGGAATACCTGATCCGTAACAAAAACCGCGTGGTATCGCGCGCAGATATTGCCCTGAACGTATGGGATATCGATTTCGACACCAAAACCAATGTGATTGATGTATACGTAAACTTCCTGCGTAAAAAGCTCGATAAAGATTATGATGTAAAACTGATCCATACGCAGGTAGGCATGGGCTATATATTAAAAGAAAACCCGTAGGTTGAAGATCAAATTCAAAATAACTGCGCTGTTTGCACTGCTGGTGACGGCCATATTACTGATATTGAGCATATCGGTGTATTATTTTTCTTCTGTGCAAAGAGCCGAAGCATTTACCAGGCGGTTGAAAGGCCGCGCCAATAACGACGGACAGCTGTTCTCGTATTTCGGCGATTCAGACAGTACACGCGCTATCCTGCACCGCATCGATTCCTCTTCGGCATTTACCCTTCCCAATAAACAGGTGGTCATATTCAACTATCTCGATCAACCCGTTTACACCTATAATGTAACCGATATCGATTCGGTTATACCCGATAAAAATCTAATTAAACAGGCGCGGCTGAAACGCGAAGCCACTTCCACCAACGAGAAGCTGGACCTGTTTGCCTATCATTATACCGATTCCACCACACGCATAGTAGTGGTGGTGTCGGCCTTTGATGAAGATGGCTGGCAGCGCCTGAAAGAACTGCGCGATATCCTGTTCCTTTGTTTATTTATTGGTATTGCGGTGGCGCTGATGGTAGGTTATGCATTTGCGCTGCAAATGGTAAAACCCATCACGCAGATCATACAGGAAGTAAAGGCCATCTCTTCTCAAAATCTCTCGCACCATATACGGGCGGGTACCAGCCAGGACGAGCTGAACCAGTTGGCCAATACGTTTAATGAACTACTCGACCGCCTGCAGGAATCTTTTATCAGCCAGCGGCGTTTTATTTCCAATGCCAGCCATGAATTGTCTACCCCGCTTACTTCCATCTCCAGCCAGTTGGATGTAACCCTGCAAAAAGAACGAAGTACAGAAGAATACCAGCAGGTGATGCAATCCATTCACGAAGATGTACGGCAGATGCAGCAGTTGACCAAAAGCCTGCTGGAGATTGCCAAAACCGGTACCGAGGGTAGTATTGAATTGAACGAAGTACGCATAGACGAAGTTTTGCTGAAGGTAACCGGCGACGTTCAAAAGATCAGTGAAGAATACGAGGTGGAACTGAACTTTGGCGAGTTTCCCGACGATGAAAAAACCTTCCTGGTATTTGGCAACAGCGATCTTTTGTATAGTTCCTTCCGCAATATCGTGGAGAACGGCTGCAAGTTTTCGCCCAATCACCTTGCCTGGGTAAACCTCGAGTTCAAAAACGAAAACGTGATCATCCAGGTAAAGAACATCGGCAATACCATTACCGATAAAGAGCTGGAGAATATATTCCAGCCTTTTTACCGCAGTGCAGCCGCCTCGCCTATCAAGGGTTTCGGGCTGGGACTGGCCCTGGCCAAACGTATCATCAGCCTGCACAAAGGCTCCATAAATGTATATTCGAATGAAAAAGAGGGTACCGTCTTCAACATACAGCTACCCTCGGTAAAAGCCTTCTCGAATAAGTAACCCACTATTAATTCATTTTTAATTCCTGTTTAATTGTCGTTTAACTAACTCCCCGCATATTTGGAGACTCTAAAATTTTTGATCATTGAACCATAGGCTTACTATGCGGATTTTATTGACTTGTGTGGTGGTATTGCTGATTGCCGGTATTTATCTGCAACAAAAAAACAAACGCCTTATGGAGGCGAACAGTAAGCTATTGCTACAAAACGACTCCGTTCTTTCAGTTAATCTCACCTTGCAAAAAGAATTGATGCGTGTGCAGCAGGGTTTCGACAGCCTGCAGCAGCAAAAGCCCCAATCTGAGCCTATTACAAGCAGATAACAAACCTTTAATGTTGTTTTAATTACAGCCTAATTTGATTTTAAGAGGTGTGTTAGACTTTGTACGCTCCGGCGGGTCCATTCGCCGAATCCCGCGCCAGTGCTTACATGCAGCTAAAGTGCCGGTGACGGAAATACTTAAACCAACTAAAAACGATAATCCATTATGCTGAAGCAGTTATTACCTGTGTTACTGATGCTGGCCACCGGCACCGCAATGGCGCAATCGATTGACGAGACCAGGAAGTTCCTGTACTACGACCGGTTGACCAGTGCCGAGTCGACCATTAAACAAGTGATAGAAAAAGACGCTGACAATACAGAAGCCTATTACTGGCTTTTTATAACCAAATTACAACAGGGCGATACCGCTGCTGCCCAACAGGCGCTTGACAAAGTGCAGCAGTTAAAAGCAGCCAACGAAAAATTAAAGGTAGATCCCGTGGTGGAAGCCGGCCAGGTACACCTGTTGATGATACAGGGTAAAAAGGCCGAAGCACAAACAAAAAGCGAAGAGCTGGTAAAAGATACCAAGGGTAAAAATGTAGATGTGCTGAAAGCGCTGGCCCGTGCACAAACAGAAGCCAAACAAGGTGAAGGCAATTATGACTATGCCATCGAATTGCTGGAAAAAGCACAGAACCGCGCCAAAAAAGACCCCGAAGTACCCATGCTGTTGGGTGATGCCTGGCGCAGGAAAGGCGATGGCGGTAAAGCCGTATCATCGTACCAGCAGGCCATAGCCCTCGATGCCAATTATGCACGCGCCAATTATGCCATCGGCCGTATTTATGTTACGCAAAACAACCAGAGCGTATACGTAAAACACTTTACCGATGCCATTAACCAGGACGACAAGTTTGCCCCGGCCTATTACGAACTGTATTATCACTACTATTTCCGTGATGTGAACGAGGCAAAAGAATACCTGGACAAATACATCGCCAATACCGACAAAACAGTCGACAACGATTATATGATGGTGGACCTTTTATATGTTTCTAAAAAGAACAAGGAAGCCATCGCCATGGCCAACGACCTGTTGCAAAAACAGGGCGAAACTGCCAAACCCAGGCTGTACAAACTGATCGCTTACAGCTATGCCGCCGACGGTGATTCTACCAAAGCGCTGGATTACATAAATACCTATTTCAGCAAGGAAAAACCTGAGAACTATGTGGCCAAAGACTATTCGCTGAAGGCCGACCTGATCAACAATAACGATTCAGCTTCACGTGAAGAAGCGATCGTGCTGTTGCAAAAAGCCATCGAACTGGATACCCTGGCCGAAAACAAGGCAGGTTATATGAAGCAGGTGGCCGACATGTACAAATTGCAGGGCAACCGCAGCCAGGAAGCCTATTGGCTGGGTAAGGTGTATGAAACCAGGAAAGATCCCTCCAACCTGGATATATACTATTGGGGTTTAGCGCATTATGCTGCTAAAGAATATCCCCAGGCAGATAGCGCTTTTGCTATTTATACCGAAAAATATCCCGACCACCTGCATGGATACCTGTGGAGGGCTAAGTCTACAGCATTGATAGATACCACCATGGAAAACGGTTTAGCGATCCCGCATTATCAAAAAGTGATCGAAATAGCCAGTGCCGATTCGGTTACCAATAAATCGGTGCTCATACAGGCTTATGGTTACCTGGGTTCGTATTCGGCCAACGTGAAAAAAGATTACCCGGTGGCTGTTGAAAACTTCGAGAAGATCCTGCAGCTCGATCCCGGTAATTCAGATGCCACCCGTTATATCGGCATCCTGAAAAAATGGATAGAGAACGGCAACGAAGCCAGCGCAAGTTCGGCTAATTCCCAAACGGGTAATTAAATAGAGCTACTCACTCCTTTTTATTGATCCCCTCCGGCACGGGCCGGGGGGATTTTTTTTGTGCATAACTTGTTAAAATTCCATGAAAGTTCGTACCTTTTGGTGCAGTCCGGAAATTGACCTATAAGCGAATTTTCCCTTTCTCACCGAATACACACTAGCCTCGATTTAAAGCGTACAGCATCGACCGTCAGATGCTACAGTACCCGTATGCAAAGCTGGGAACACAACAGCGCATGTATTGTTTTTTGGCAACCATAAAAAGGAAAGGAGGGCATATCATGAAACACCACCATCAATCCCCTTACGTAAACAAGCGAAAGAAAACGATCGAGTTTCATATCAAAAACACGTGTGCCGAACGAATTGCCTTAGCCGGTGATTTTAATAACTGGGCACACGACCAGCTGAAGCTGCGTCCTTTGAAAAACGGTTTCTGGAGTATTGAAATACCCATGTTACCGAGAGGCAC
>Ga0065721_10048687_pt1 | contig 152273 bp, 139 predicted proteins | sample Mesricmetagenome_FD_59108 | JGI IMG/M metagenome (GOLD analysis project Ga0065721, IMG submission 59108) | Mesophilic microbial community from rice straw/compost enrichment Sample: eDNA_1 v2 (version 2) | ecosystem: Engineered > Solid waste > Grass > Composting > Bioreactor | place: USA...
AAATCTCGACGAGGCTCGCGAAGCCGCCCGCCGAATCATTCGCGACGGGAAACGCGGCAGCGAGGTCATCACGCGGATTCGCGCGATGCTCAAGAAGGAGGATTCCGTGCGCGAGCCAATCGCAATTGCCGCGGTCGTCGAGGAGATCACGGCACTTACGCGGGATGAGTTGGAGGACGTCCGGCTGGAGAGGAATTTCGATTGCCCGCTTCCGCTTGTTGTCGCCGATCGCGTCCAGATCCAGCAGGTGTTGCTGAACCTCATCCTGAATGCAATCGATGCGATGAGTTCCGCGGGTCGTGCAAAGACGCTGCTCATCGCGGCACAATGCATCGACGAGAAGCACGTTGAGGTTTCCGTTCGCGATACCGGTGTCGGCCTCCCGCCAGATCGTCTGGAGAAGATTTTCTCCACGTTCTTCACGACCAAGGCCAATGGCCTCGGGATGGGCCTTGCGATCTGCCGATCCATCATCGAACACCACGGCGGCCGGCTGTGGGCCGAGGCAAACAACGACTGTGGCGCAACGTTTCGCTTTACACTCCCGGTGAAGGAGGCGGCATGAGCGACGGGCTCGTGTTTGTCGTCGATGATGACGAGTCCGTTCGCGAAGGCCTCGAAAGCCTTCTTCGGGCCGAGGGATTTCGGGTGAAGACCTATGCGTCCGCCGGCGAGTTTCTCGATCAGCCCGTGATCGATTCTCCCGCATGCCTGGTGCTTGACCTGCAGATGCCGGACCTCGACGGACTGGCTCTCCAAAACGCGCTCAACGCCGCGTCGAACCCGATTCCGATCCTCTTTCTCACGGGGCACGGCGACGTGCCATCGAGCGTGCGCGCGATGAAGGCGGGCGCCGTCGAGTTCTTCACGAAGCCGTTCCCGGAGGAGGAATTTCTGGCGGCGATTCGCGATGCCCTGGCGAAGGACGAAATCGCGCACGTCGAGCGCCTCGAACTTGTCGAACTTCGAACCCGCTACGAGACGCTCACCAACCGCGAGCGCGAGGTCATGGCGCTCGTGATCACGGGCCTGCTCAACAAGCAGGTGGCCGGCAAGCTCGGCACCAGCGAGATCACGGTGAAGATCCAGCGTGGAAACGTCATGCGGAAGATGCGTGCCGGGTCCCTTGTCGAGCTCGTTCACATGGCCGGCAAACTCCGTCTCGAACCATGACAACCGGAGCCGCAGCGCGAAATGGAGAGCGCGCCGGCGGCGATTCGAGGGTCGAGTTTTTGAACGTTCCGATTTTCCACCCCCGCCGCGCGGATTGGGCAATCGGTGGAAGTGTCTTCCGCAGAGAACGTTTGGAGCGGGACACAGGAATGGCACGCATAGTGCGCTCTTCTGCTTCGAACCATGAGACCCGCATGAATCCACGAAAACTCCCAAGGGCCCAGAGCACCGTCCTTCGCACGAGTCCCGACGCACGTTGGGATCGCGCAGAGGGCATTCCACGAAACCCCGAAGCCACCCTCCCCGGTTTTCCGGTGGGATCCGCGGGACCGTTTGCGTTCCGCGCCGATGACGAACTCTTCTACACGCTGCGTTTCGACCAGGACTCCGGCGCCGTGACGTTCTTCGGACTGCATTTCCTCGGCGCGATCCAGAGCCTCAGCCATTCCGGCAAATCCACTTCAACCATCTGCGAATCATGAAATCGGTGACCCTTGGATCCTGCGGTGCGGTCGTCTCCCGAATGGGGCTCGGCTGCATGGGCATGAGCGAATTCTACGGCGGTCGCGATGACGAAGAGTCGGCGGCGACCATCCTGCGCGCGCTCGATCTCGGCATCAACTTTCTCGATACCGCGGACACGTATGGGCTTGGCGCCAACGAGCAACTTGTCGGGCGCACGATTCGCGGAAGACGCGACGAGGTCTTTCTGGCGACGAAATTTTCGATGATCCGAAAGAAGGACGATCCCGCATTTCTCGAAGTGAGCGGGAAGCCGGAATACGTCCGCGCGGCCTGCGACGCCTCGCTGCAACGACTCGGCGTCGATCACATCGATCTCTACTACCAACATCGGGTCGATCCGAAGACGCCAATCGAGGAAACGGTCGGTGCCATGGCCGATCTCGTGAAGGCGGGAAAGGTCCGGTATCTGGGACTTTCCGAGGCATCGCCAGAGACGATCCGTCGCGCACACCAGGTTCATCCGATCACCGCGTTGCAGACGGAATACTCGCTCTTCGAGCGGCACGTGGAGGCCGGGATTCTGCCGACACTCCGGCAACTCGGGATCGGCTTCGTGCCCTACAGTCCGCTCGGCCGGGGCTTGCTGACCGGCACCATCACCAGGCAGGAGGACCTTCCCGACGATGACCAACGCCAGCAGCGTTATCCGCGGTTTGCCCCCGGTGCCCTGGATCGAAATCTCGTTCTCGTCGCGCGAATTCACGCCCTGGCGCAGCGCCGGGGTGTGACGACCGGTCAGCTGGCGCTCGCGTGGGTGCTGGCAAAAGGGGACGACATCGTTCCCATTCCGGGCACAAAGCGAAGACGGTATCTCGAGGAAAATGCCGCCGCAGCGGCCGTCACGTTGGCGGCCGACGAGGTTGCGGAACTCGAAGCGGCAGTGCCGGAAGACGAAATCGAGGGCGAACGCGCGGCGGCCTCCCAGCAACCACTCCTCAGTCGATGAAACAAGATCTCCTCAACATCGACCCGAAGCTGTCGCCAACGGCTGTCGTTCTTCGAGTCGCGCTCATCGGAGGGATCCTCGTCGGCGCGGCGGCGTTGTTCGCCTACGCCCGGGGATGGTTCACGCCTCGCGCCCTCACGCAGGATCGCGTGATCGATACCTTCCAGAAGGTCAACGGCGTGTATTCCGGCTTCCGTCGCAATCACGCGAAGGGTGTCTGCTTCCGTGGTTGGTTCGAGAGCAATGGCAATGGCGTCGAGTTGTCGAAAGCCGCGGTGTTTCCAGCGGGACGCATTCCGGTGATCGGACGCTTTTCGCTCGCGGGCGGGCAGCCATACGTGGCCGACGCACCCACGGCGGTGCGCGCAATGGCCCTGCAACTTCAACTGCCGAACGGCGAGGAATGGCGCATGGCGATGATCGATCTGCCCGTCTTTCCGGTGCAGACGATGCAGCAATTCGCGGTGCAACTCGAGGCGTCGATTCCGGATCCCGCGACCGGAAAGCCCGATCCCGCGAAGATGAAGGCCTTTGTCGAGGCGAATCCCGACGCGACCCGCGCGCTGGGATTGATTCAGTCCCGTGCGATTTCCTCGGGGTTCGCGGACGACACTTATCGGAGCGTGAATACGTTCCTGTTTCGCGACAGGCAGGGACGGACCATTCCCGTGCGTTGGGCGATGATTCCCGAGCAGAGCTTTCAGCCGCCGCCGAAGGACGATCCAGGCAAGGCCGATGCGAATTACCTTTTCGATGCCTTGATCGCGGCGGTGCGTCAGGGTCCGCAAAGGTGGCGACTCGTCGTCACGATCGGAGAGCCGGGCGATCCGACCAACGACGCGTCGATTCCATGGCCGGACGATCGCCGCAGCGTCGATGTGGGAACGCTCGTTATCGACCGCATCGAGAGCGAGGCGGAGAGCCCGGCGCGCGACATGAATTTCGATCCGACCATTCTGCCCGAGGGGATCGCGGTGTCCGACGATCCGTTGCTGAGCGCTCGCTCGGCGGCGTATTCGGTGTCGTTCACGCGACGGGAGGGCGAGCCCAAGAAACCCAGCGCCATCACAACCGCCGAGGTGGAAAAATGAACCCAACCACGCCACGCACCCAGTTCGCTGTTCCATCGAGGATCCTTCACTGGCTCATGGCGGTGATGATTCTCGCCATGCTGTTCATCGGCGTCGCAATGATGGCGTCCCTGGCCGATTATCACCGGCTGGTCGCCATCCATCGACCGCTCGGCATCGCGATTCTTATCCTCGCGGTGATCCGATTGATCAACCGCAGACTCACGAAGCTTCCGCCATTTCCGCCAACCATGTCGCCGCCGGAGCGGGTTCTCGCGTCGTTGTCGGAGAAACTTCTCTACGCGCTGATGATTGCGCTTCCGCTCGTGGGCTGGGGGATGCTCTCCGCCGGGGATTATCCGGTGCAGATGTTCGGCGCGCTGCATCTGCCGCCGATTCTCCCCGCGCATCCGACGCTCTTCGCGTTCCTGCGCGGCACGCATTCGGTCCTCGCCTACCTGCTCTTCGCGACAATCCTCGCGCACGTCGGGGCGGTGCTTTTTCACACGCTCGTCGTTCGCGATCGCATCCTGAACCGCATGGCGCTTTGGCCGGTGCGGAAGACCTCTTCGACTCAAACTCAACCCTCCTCATCGCATGAAACTGAATAACAAGATCGCACTCGTCACCGGCGGCAGTCGGGGACTCGGCCGCAACACCGCCCTTGCCCTCGCCAGGAATGGCGCGGATGTCGTTCTCACCTATCGGCAGGGCAAATCGGACGCGGAGTCCGTCGCCGCCGAAATTCACCAACTCGGCCGCAAGGCGGCGCTCCTGCAAATCGACGTGGGAGACATTGCCGGATTCGACGCCTTCGTTGCGTCGTTGCGGGAAACTCTCGAATCGACGTGGAATCGGGTGACGCTGGATTTCCTCATCAACAATGCCGGAATCGACAGCGCGGCGCCATTTGCGGACATGACCGAGGAAAATTTCGACCGGCTGTTTCTCGTTCATTTCAAGGGCGTGTATTTCCTCACGCAAAAGCTCCTGCCGCTTCTCGAAGACGGCGGCGCGATTGTGAACACGACAACCGGCCTCGCGCGCTTCACGTCTCCCGGTTATTCCGCCTACGCGTCGATGAAAGGCGCGATCGAGGTTTTCACCCGCTACCTCGCGAAGGAACTTGGAGCGCGGCGCATTCGTGCGAACAGCATTGCTCCCGGAGCCATCGAGACGGACTTCACCAAGGCGGCGCTGGCCCGCGACGGCGTGAGAGACTTCATCGCCTCGCAGACTCCGCTGGGCCGCGTCGGAGTTCCGGACGACATCGGTGGCGTCGTCGTGTTCCTGTGCTCGGAGGAAGGTCGTTGGGTGAACGCCCAGCGGGTCGAAGCCTCGGGCGGGATCTTTTGCTGAGCGCGAGTCGACATCGGGATCCATGCCTTCAAAGCGGGCGTGGATCCCGGATTCGGGACGGGCTCTCGAACGTTCGAAATTTCGAACCCTGTCGCATCGGGTCGTTGATTTCGTAACTGCAATGGATTGAGCGCGTTGTGCAGATCGTCCGCGATGGCACGGCGGATGAACCCTCATGGGCAAACCATGAATCCCATGAACACTCCATCCCTGAAACTGCGTGACATTCGCGAGGTCACCGAGTCGGTAAAGCCTCTGCCCGAGCCCCCGGACAAGAAGACGAAACCTCCGTTCTTCCAGCGACGAGGTGTTCTCATCGCATCCATGATCGCCGTGCCGATTGCATTGACGCTGGCCGCGTGGGTGATCGGAAACGCGTGGACGCGCGAGGATACGGATGATGCGTTCGTGGACGGAAACGTGGTGACGATCGCTCCACGTGTCGCTGGGAAGGTGATCGGCCTTTCGGTGAACGACAACGAGCTCGTGACGGAGGGCGCCCCGCTGTTCGAGATCGATCCCGCCGATTTCCAGGCGAGGGTCAATCAGGACATCGGCAAGGTTGCCGTCGACAAGGCCGTCGAGGCGAGCAAGGCGGCTGCGTATCAACAGGCGCTTGCCCACGTGGAGACGGCGAAGGGCTTCACCGAATCCGCAAAGGCAAGCATCGATCAATCGAGCGCCGATGCGCAGCGACTGAGCGACGATCTCGCGCGCAACAAGTCGCTGTTTGAAACCGGTGTCATTTCCGAACAGGAATACGACGACTCCGCGAAGGACACCCTTGCCGCCCTTGCAGCGGTCAAAGCGCGCATCGCCCAGCACAAGGCGTCGACTTCCTATCAAAGCGAAAGCGACCGTCAGCTGGAGGTGGCTCGCGCGGACTGGGATTCGGCGAAGGCCCAGGTCGCGCAGGATGAGGCGATGCTCGCGGAGTCGACGCTGCAGCTTTCCTACACGAAGGTGTCCGCCCCTGCGGCCGGGCGTGTGACGAAGCGATCCGTCAACGTCGGCGACTACGTCAACGTGGGCCAACAGGTGATGGCTCTCGTGCCGCCGGATGTCTGGATCACCGCAAACTTCAAGGAGACGCAGCTGCGCGACATGAGGCCCGGGGAGGCGGTCGAGATCCGGGTTGATGCGTATCCGGGAAAACTTCTGCACGGCCATGTGGACAGCATTCAGGCGGGCAGCGGCGCGCAGTTCAGCCTGCTGCCGCCGGAAAACGCGACCGGAAATTACGTGAAGGTCGTGCAGCGCGTGCCGGTGAAGATCGTGCTGGATGAAGATGGTGATCACCTCCAGGGGCCGGGAATGTCCGTGGAGCCGACGGTCAGGGTGAGTGATTCGATTCAACCGTTGATCACCGCCGAATGCCTCGCGGCCATTGCCTCGCTGGGCGTCCTCGTGTTCGGTTTCCGCCGCCTGCGGCGGAGCAACCACTAACGGCCATGTCGGGAATTTCCGCCTCCGGAAACACGGCGTGGCAGCCGCGTTTCAACCCCTTCCTGATCGCGATGTCCGTGATGCTAGCGACGTTCATGGAAGTGCTCGACACCTCGGTGGCCAACGTCGCTCTGCCGCACATTGCCGGGAGCATCGCCGCCTCGTCGGACCAGGCCACGTGGGTTCTCACCAGCTACCTCGTCGCGAATGCCGTGGTGCTACCGATGACCGGATGGCTCGGCGCACGCTTTGGTCGCAAGCGGTTTCTCCTCGTGTGCATCGCGCTGTTCACGTTCGCCTCCGCGCTCTGCGGTGCGGCGGGCAGCCTGCCGATTCTGATTCTTGCCCGGGTGCTTCAAGGCGCGGCCGGCGGTGCGCTGCAGCCGGTGTCGCAGGCGATCATCATCGAAAGCTTTCCGGTGGCTCGGCGCGCACGGGGCATGGCGATCTTCGCGATGGGGGTCGTCGTGGCGCCGATCATCGGGCCGACGTTCGGCGGATGGATCACCGACAGCTATTCGTGGCGCTGGGTGTTTTACGTGAACGTGCCCGTGGGAATGCTCGCCGTCTGGATGATCTCGATGTTCGTTGAGGATCCACCGTATCTCCGCAAGCTCAAGGCCGGCAAACTCGACACGATCGGATTCGGGTTTCTCACGCTCTGGCTCGCGACGCTGCAGTTCGTGCTGGATCGCGGACAGGAGTTCGACTGGTTCGGCTCCGCGTCGATCACCGTGTCGGTGGTCGTCTCCGTGGTGGCGCTCGTTGCGTTCGTCGTGCGTCAGCTCACGACGCCCGAGCCGTTGGTGAACCTCCGCGTCCTCGCGAACCGGAATTTCATTCTCGCCACCGCATTCGTCGCCCTGCTCGGAGCACTGCTCTATGGCACGACCGCGCTGCTGCCGCTCTTCATGCAAAGCCTGCTCGGTTACACGGCGACGAACGCCGGCATCGCATTGAGTCCGCGCGGAGCCGGGGCGCTTTTCGCCGCACTGGTCGTCGGGCGGATTCTTGGGTTCATCAGCCTTCGCATGGTGGTGTTTCTCGGATTTCTTCTGATGACGCTTTCCCTCTATCTGCTCGGCTTCATCGATCTGCAGATCGGCATGGCGTCGATGATTTTTCCGATCGTGATTGCCGGCCTGTCCATCACGTCGATCTTCATTCCGCTTTCCGTGATCTCCACGGCGGAGATTGCACCGGAGCACACCGGGACGGCCACGGGAGTTTACAACCTCATGCGGAACCTCGGTGGCAGCATCGGTATTTCGGCGATGCAGACGTTCATCACGCGCGAGTCGCAAAAGACGCAGGACGTCCTTGCCGCGCACACCTCGGCGCTGAATCCGATCTTCGAGCAGCACCTGGAGAAGATTCAGGCCGCACTGGCGCCACACGTCGGCACCGCGAACGCCGCGCATCAGGCCTGTCAGGTCGTCTACGAGACGTTGCAGCAGCAGGCCGCCGCGCTCGCCTATGTCGACGTGTTTCAACTGCTCGCCCTGATCTGCCTGGTGTGCGCCCCGTGCGTGTTCCTCATGCGGAATGTCGTCGCCAAACCCGGTGGTGCGGCGGCGGCGCATTGAAGCGGTCCGAATGCGTTGTCGCGCATTCGGCGCTCTGCGGCACTTTGCGGGTGAGCGCTCGCGGGCTTATCGAACGGCCGGTTCCGATACTGCCGGGGCGGCGGGCAAAGGCTGAATCGCTTTCGGTTTTTCCATCGGAGGCTCGTCGTCGAGCGCGCGAATCCACTCGCGCCAGACCGCCACGAGCAGGGCCATGAGGACGGGACCGACGAAGAGGCCGACGAGCCCCATTGTTTTTACGCCGCCGATCAGGCCAAAGAACGTGGGCAGGAAGGGCAGGCGGATCGGACCTCCCACAAGTTTTGGGCGGAGGGTCTTGTCGACGATGAACAACTCGATCGATCCCCACGCGAACAGGGCAATGCCCGCGACGACGTTGCCAGTGACTGCGAGGTATGCGGAGACGAGGGTGAACGCGGTCGGAGCGCCGCCCGGAATGAGCGCCATCACGCCGGTGATGACCCCGAGAATGAAGGACGACGGCATGCCCGCGATCTTGTAGGCGATGCCGAGCACGATGCCTTCGCCGATGGCGATGAGGGTCATGCCGGTGACGGTCGAACTCACGGTCGCGGGGACGACGCGGGAGAAGCGCTGCCAGCGATTCGGCAGGATGCGCTCGCCGATCCGGTCGAGCTGGGCGATCAATGCGCTGCCATCCTTGTAAATGAAGAAGAGGGTGATGAGGACGAACACGACATTCAGCAGCACGCTGAGCGCACCGCTGCCTGCGGCGAGAAGCCATCGGGAGATGCTTGCGATGTTTTGACCGCTGACGAGCTGAACGACTTCGCCCAGGGCGTAGGGCTCGGCGAGATGGCGGCCCCATTCCTCGGCGAGTCTTTCCCCAACGAGCGGGAGCCGCCCGATCCAGTCGGGCACGGGAATTCCCCGCTGGCTGGCCTCCTGCAGCCAGACGACCGACGCGCGAACCTCCTCGACCATGTAGGCGAGAAGCAACGCGAGGGGAATCACCAGCACGAGAAGCACGATGCAGAGTGCGATCGATGCCGAGAGGGCGGTGCGCCCGCGGCAGGCGGCAACCAGCCGCCGGTAGAGCGGCCAGCTTGCGAATCCAATGATCAGCGCCGCAAGGACGGGAACGAGAAATCCGTGAAAGAAATAGACGCCCGCCAGCACCAACAGGAGCACGAGCCAGCGGACCGTGGTGCTTAGCGGCGCGTGGTGCGATCCGAAGGTATGGGAATGGGCGGGGTTCACGATGGTGGACTGCCGGGGGATCAAGCGGATCGTGGCGTCATGGGGCCCTCACTGGCAAGTCGAAGGAGCCGGCGCGTCCGGGTCAGCGCTGGGACCCACGCATCCGGCGCCGGCAATGGCGCGGTCAATGTTTTGTCCGTGCCGAGACGGCGGTCTGGGTGGAGATCCGATCGGTCCATGCGAGAAGAAGAGCGGAGATCACGAACGTGAGATGGAGAAAGATCTGCCACATCACGGTGCTGTCGGAGATCGTGCGCGAGCCGAGTTCGATGAACGTTTTCAGCAGGTGGATGGAGGAGATTCCGATGAGGGCGGTGGCCAGCTTCACCTTGAGAACGCCGGCGTTCACGTGGGAAAGCCACTCCGGCTGGTCGGGATGGTCTTCGAGCCGCAGTCGCGAAACGAAGGTCTCGTAGCCGCCGACGATGACCATGATGAGCAGGTTGGCGATCATGACCACATCGATGAGACCGAGAACCGTCAGCATGATGTCGGTTTCATCGATTTTTGTGACGTCGTGGAGCAGGTGCCAGAGCTCGATGAAGAAGTGATAGACGTAGACTCCCTGGGCAACGATGAGTCCGAGATAGAGAGGAGCTTGCAGCCAGCGGCTGAGGAAGATGAGGTTGCCGAGCGCGGAGACAGAGCGTTCGTGATGCGTGCCATTCATACGATGGACGGGAGGAAAGCGAAAATTTGGAAACGGTCCAGCATGAGTTCAGCAGCGATCCGGACTCCGATTTCGACGACCCGGTCGGGTGGCTGGGGAAGGAAATCCAGAAACCGGACGGTAAGTGTCATTCAGGATCGGGCGAAGGCCGTGCGGTCACGGGAAACAGCGCGGCTGCTCCGAAGGTCGCGAGCGTGCCAATGAGCACGTAGTAAGGCCAGGCGATGGCGGGCCACCACGCAGGCAGAAATGCGCCGAAGCTCCAGTTTTGCGAAACAAGGCGGCCTTTCAGCAGGGCGCCGATTTCGAATGCGGGGATTTCCACGCGGCAGAGGACGAGCACCGCGACGATGCCCAGAGCCATGGCGAAAACATTCGCCCGGTCGTTCCCCCGGCCGGTCGTCAGCACGCCGAGCAGGAAGACACCCAGCAGGCTGCCGTAGCTGTAGCCGAGGATGCCAAGCGCGAGAGGGATGATCGTGATGTTTGTTTGCAGCACCGCGTAGGCGGAGAGGGTGGCAACCGCGATCATGAAACCGCCGAAGACGACGGTCGCGACCCGCGCGGCCGTGACGCCCGCCCTTCCCTCCGAATCCCCCTTCGCGAAGTAGGGTTGGTAGAAATCCTTCACGAAGGAGGTGGCCAGCGCGTTCAAAGCCGCGGAGGTGGAGCCCATCATCGTTGCAAAAACGCCCGCAATAATGAGGCCGCGCAAACCGATCGGCATCTCGTGGACAATGTAGTGGGCGAAGATTTCGTTGGTCGCGATGTCGGGAAGGAGCTCGGGATGCGCCTGATAGTGAAGCCAGAGAAGAATGCCCACGGCGAGGAAGGCGAGGACGATCGGGATGTCCGCGAGTCCGCTCAGAATCAAGGAGAGACGGGACTTCGTCGTGTTCTCCGCGGTGAGCATTCGCTGGACCATGTCCTGATCCGTGCCGTGTGTGGCCATCGTGAAGAAGGTCGAGCCCACAATGGCCGCAAAAATCGTGTAGGGGGACTCGAGCATCTGTTTCAAAGCCTCCGCGAAGGGCTTGGTGCTGTCCCACCCGGTCTGGATCATCCCTGCGCCGGGTTGCTCGGCGACGACCTCGAAGAAGCTGGAGAGACCGCCGGGAATCGTGGCGGCGAGTGCAAGGATCGCAAAGACCACCGACCCCATCATCAGGCAGGCCTGGATGAGATCGGTCCAGACAACCGCCTTGATGCCACCGACGGCGGTGTAGAGCGTGGTGATGACGGTGACGAACAGGATGCCCCAGAAATAGGTGGCCAGGGTGACCGGGGCGCCGGGGAACAGGTAGCGCCAGATGACCACAAGAATGACGCCGCCGAGGTAGAGCCGGACTCCGATGCCAAGCACGCGGGTGATCAGGAAGATCGCGCTCGCGGCGTTTCGAGTCCACGAGCCGAAGCGAACCTCGAGGTATTCGTAAATGCTCTGCACGCGATGCCGGTAGTAGGGCGCGATGAAGAGCCATGCGATAATGACCCGCGCGATGACGGTGCCGATCGCGAGCTGTGCGTAGGAGAAGCTGCGGGTCTTGAATCCTTCCGCCGGCGTGCCGAGGAAGGTCGCTGCGCTTGTTTCGGCGGCAACGATCGAGGCCAGCACCGCCCACCACGGGATCGCCCGGCCGCCGAGCGCAAACTCCGAGAGATTGCTGTTGTTTCGGCCTGCGCGCAGACCGATGCCGACAATGACTGCGAAATAGACGGCAATGACGAATCCGTCGATGAGGAGGGCGGTGGCGGTCATTCGCGGACTGCGGCCCGGCGGGATTCCTGCCAGCCCTTGAACATCTCCCAGACGATCGGAAGCACGGAAACGACGATGATTCCGAGGATCACAATCTTCATGTTGTCCTGAACGAAGGGAAGGTTGCCGAAGGCGAATCCGGCGCCGACGAACAGTCCCACCCACAGGATGGCTCCGATCACGTTGTAGGCGAAGAAGCGGCTGTAGGTCATTTTTCCGACGCCGGCGACGAACGGCGCGAAGGTTCGGACGATCGGGACAAACCGGGCGAGGATGATGGCACGCCCGCCGTAACGCTCGTAGAAGGCGTGGGCCTTGAGAAGGTAGTCGCGTCGGAGGAAGCGGTTCGTGTCACTGTGAAAGACCTTGGGGCCCATCCACGCGCCGATCGTGTAGTTCACCGCGTCTCCGAGGATCGCTGCGATGAGGAGCAGCGGGGTGACGATCCACCAGTCCATGAGGTTCTGCGCCGCGAGTGCGCCGACGGCGAAAAGCAACGAGTCACCGGGAAGGAACGGAGTCACGACCAGACCGGTTTCGCAAAAGACGATGATGAACAGCAACGCGTAGACGAGGGCGCCGTAGGCGGCGATGAACTCGCGGAGATGGTCTTCGGCGTGGAGGATGAAATCGATGAGTTCAGACATTTTTCGGACGGATGGCGGCGTTCAGGGCTGACAGTGCGCGTGGTTACGAATCTTCGAATGCCCGACGGAAGTGCGAACGGCAAGCGCCGGAGTTGCAAGACCGAAAACAAGGAAGACCACGCCCCATGGGATTTGACGTTATGACCCATGGCGGTGGCCGCGTAAATCCCCGGGTCGGATAAAAACCCGGGCATCCGCCATGGGAGACAGGTTTTTGCGGCATTTCAGATCGCAGCCTTCCTGAACCCCGTCCCGCGAAGCGCGCAGGGTGGGGACATTTTACGCCTGTTCTGAAGCGGCCTCGAGCGAGGCTCCGCCGGCGGAGCGGTTTGCGGCATCCTCCAGCCAGCGGATGTCGGGCATGGCGTAGGGGCGGAAGGTTTCCATCGTGCCGGCGTGCTCGTCGAAAAGAATGGCGCGGTGCAGGCCGAGATCGCCGGCTTTCGGCGAGTCGATGAGGCTGGCGGAGTCGTTTGCGCTCATCTGGAAAAGCACGCGCAGTCCAAATTCGGCGAGTGCCTTTCGATTGAGGAAGCGGTTCACGCTCGCGAACGTGTCGATCGACGCGAGGATGTGAATCCCGACCGCCGCGCCTTCGGTGACCAGTTCCGCGAACTGCGCGGACGGTTTCGCCGCAGCGTCCTCGCTCATCGAGAAGTCGAATTCGTCCTCGGCGCGCAGCTTGCGGAATCGCTGCAGGCCGTGGATGAGCAGAAAAATATCGGGTCCGGCGGAGTCGCCATCCAGGCGGCGGTGCAGCTCGGCCGAAAGGTCGGCAAGGATGTCCGTCATTTCGGGAACTCCACCCGCGACGACCTCGTGGCGCGCGGCAGCCCCGACCTGTGTGAGAAATTCCGCCTCGGCGGTGTCGGGCGGGGTCTGGTGAAGAAGAATGAACCGTGCGGTCTTCGCAGGATACTGGGCGGAGAGCGCGAGCAGGGACGTGCCGAGCATGACGAGCGCGGTCTCGTCGCGCTGACCGATGATGAGGAGGTGCGCGCCGCTCTGCCGCGGCAGGGAGATTTCGGTGGGTCCCTTGATCGAATTGGGAGCGCCCAGCCAGGCACGGGGACGCGACGGTCGCGTGGCGGGCTGCGTCTTTAGCACCTTCGCGAGGAGTTCGTTGCCGGCGATCTCTGCGGGGGCGTTTCCTTCGAAGACAATCGGCGTCGAGTCCATGTCCGGGTTCCGTCCGGCGAGTTCGCGCACGATGTCGAGTTTCCGGTCGCGCTCATCGTCGGGCAGCCAGCAAACCTGAAATGGACTGTTGCCCTCGATCGCTCCGGCGGAGTCGTTGTAGATTCCCTCGCCCGGGCGGGAGAGCAGGCGTGGCGCGGGATTGTTGTCGTCCATGATCAGCAACGCGTCGGCTTCGTTGCACTGCAGCGCGATGCGGATGACCATCTGGCCGAGCGTGGTGCGCGCAAGGGAATACGCGCCGCCGAGGGTCTGCGAGCCGAGGATGACATGGATGCCAAACGCGCGTCCCTGCCGGACGATGCGGTCGAGCAGCACGGATGCCGCCTGGGCGATCGAGTCGTCCTCCACGAAAAGTTCCTGAAACTCGTCGATGAGAAGGAGCGTGCGGGGCATGGGCCTTCCGCTCTCGCGCTTGTAGCCGGGCACATCCTGCACGCCGAGTTTGCGGAAGAGATCTCCGCGACGGCGCAGCTCGTCGTCGACACGCTGCAGCACGCTGAGGCCGAATTCCCGGTCGCTTTCGATTGCGACAACGCGCGCATGCGGCAGGCGCTTCGTTGCGTAGCACTTGAATTCCACGCCCTTCTTGAAGTCGATGAGGTAGAACTCGACCTGCTCCGGGCTGCACGACAGGGCGAGGTTCGTGATGATGACGTGGAAGAGGGTGGATTTGCCGGAACCCGTCTTTCCGGCGACCAGCGCGTGCTGGCGGGTGCCCTTCCCGATCGCGAGCATCTGCTGCTTGGTCGCGCCTGAACGGCCGATCGCGACGCGAAGTTCCGCAGTGGTGTCGCCTTTCCACAACTCGTCTGACGCCGGGGCGATCTGATCGAACGGGACCTGCACGACATTCGAGTCGATGCTTGCGGCGCCGACACGCTCGATGAACGCGAGAGCGAGCTCGGGAGGCGGAGCTTCGTCGAGGACCAGTCGCGCGTTGGCCGCCTCGCGAGCAGTATCGAGGATCAATCCTGTGCGTCCCCCCTCGATGCAGACGCTGTGCGCGCGCAATTCGTTCTCGTCGATGCCGCCGGGCAGCGGCTGGCGGCGGTCCCAATGAATGAGCGTGTGCACGCCGCAGCGCGGACCACTCGCGAGAATGCTTTGCAATCGGCGAAGGGCGGTTTCGCTGAAGTTTGCGGGGAAGTCGGCGATCACCAGGAAGTGGAACTTCTCGGCGGTGCTGCCCGCCTGCGCGTTGTATTCGACGATGGTCGGATATTCGTCGCGCAGATACATCTGGATGACCTTCTCGATGTGCTGGCTGAGCTCTGCGAGGCGTTCCTCGATCTGCTCCGACTGCGTCCAGATGCGGCGGGAAATGAGATTCTCCTCGTAGTCCGCGAGGTGCATGAGTCCCGCAAAATTCCTGCCGAGACCGACGGGGTCGAAGACTGTAAATGCAAGCTTTCCCGGAGGGGTGGTGGCGAGCAGGCGCAGGATGATCTGGTTAAGGCACGATGCCAGGCCGTCGGTGAGAGGTTCGCGGGACTCGAAGAGGATTGATCCGTATTCCGGGTAGGCGAGCGCGAGCGGAATGGATGCCTGCGGTCCGGCCGGCAAAGAAAGCGACGGTGGCGCCGAAAGATCGACATCGAGATGGCCAAACTTCGTGACGGAGAGGAAATCGCGTCGCGGTTCCCACGCATGCACGTAGTCCCGCGTCCAGTCGGGAAACAGATCGGCAGCGGTTCTGTTCATCTCGCCGACGGTCTGGAGCAGGGGAGTGATCGTGGCGTCCCAGCGCTGGCGAAGGTCGATCTGCGCAGTCTCGATCTCCCGCTCGAGTGCGGTGGATTTTTCGGAGAATTCCTCGTCGAATCGCTGCCGGTCGGAGCCGGTGAGCGTCTCGATCTCACGGACCCTTGTTGCGTGAGCAGCCTCGATTTGCTCGAGCCGTGTCGCGAGGAGGCGGTCATTGCGTGCGAGGGCTCGCGACGGCACCCGGGAAAGTCGCTCGCGCTCGCGCGCTTCGAAGGCGGCCTTGACCTCCTCGGACCGCTCCCATTTGCGGTTGATCTCATCGTCCATCGCGGCGCGCTGGGCGGTGATGGCGTCCTCCGCCTTCTTTCGTGCGGCCAGCGCGTTTTCGCGTAGGCGCTGGATGTCGGCTTTTGCAGCGGAGATTTCCTCCGCGATCTGGGAGGCGAGGGCGCGGGATCCCGAGCGTCCGGCGAAATGGATGGCGAGAATTGCGAGAGCGGCGACTCCAGCGGCGATCCATACCGGAGTCGAAAGACCCGTCTGCCGCGTCACGACAAATGCCGTGATGCCGAGAATGGCAATCAGCGCCGGAACGGGGGCGAAGCTGAAGATTTTGGGAATGGCGAGCTTTCGGAACTCCGCGAGATCGGTTTCGATCGCGTCCAGTCGACGTTCGATTCCGATGTTCGGCTGCGCCGTTTCAGACGACCGCTTTCGCAGCATCAAGAGGTAGCCGAGGTAGCCGGTGAAGTGGCTGCGCGCACGTTGCTGGAGTTCGCGGAGACGTTTGGCGTGCGCATCCATGGTGGCGCTGGCTTCAGCGAACTTTGCGTCTGCGGCCTCGCGCTCGCTATCGAGCCGCCGGGTGGTGAGGAACTCGCGCATCTGCAGAGCGCCGACCCATCGCTCGCGTTCGTCCTGTGCGCGGCGGGGGAGGGTGCGCACCGCTTCGCGCGTCAGGCGGTCGATCCGCTCCCGTCGATGCGCGTGGATGGAAATGGCGCGGTCTTTCGCGGCGGTGAAGGATGCCTCCTCTTCGGCGGTTAGCCTGGCGGATTGTTCTTCGAGCCGGGTCGCAGCGTCGGTCCTTGCGCGCTGGAGAGTCCAGCGCTGCTCCCGTGCACGACGGGTCTGCTCCGATTCCTCGGCGGAGAATGCCGAGAGGGCTCGGTTGATCTGTTCGAGGAGTTCGAGACCGCGGGAGACGGAGAGGCTTCGGGGATCACTCACACTCGTTCCGGATTTGGCGAAGGCATTTGTCGAGATCCTCCATCGCTTCCACCGATCGGGCGACCAGTGCGGGGAGTGCGTCGAGATACTCCCGTTGAAACTCAGCGGCTTTTGCGTCGCGCCAATGGAGTTTTGTGTCCTCCCAGCCGGCGGACAGTTCCCTGGTAATCTGGGAAAGTGCGGATGCGGCGGTGCGGACGCTCATGGTGCGTCCTCCACGGACTCTTCGGAGTTGCCCGGTGCGGCGGAGGAATTGGGTGAATCCGTCGCGATGCGTGTTTCCGCGTAGGCCTCGAGCGCGCGCTGCGCCTCGGAGAGAAAGGCGATGGCGCGTGGCATGTCATGCTCGAGAACGGTTCGAAGTGCACCGAACTGCTTTGCGAGCGGATCCACGACGAGGTCGAAATTCCGGTCCCAGTGTTTCACGCGGCGCATCTTTTCCTCAGCTTCATGCATCGCGCGACGGGCGCGTGTCACTGCGACCTCCTGGGCGGCGGTGGCGGTGCGCAACGAGGACATTCGCGCGCCCATGAGTTCCTGGATGGCCTGATCGAGCTTTTTCTGCCGGCGGCGCAATTCGCCCTGCCAGTGCATCCGCTGGTCGTGACGCACCCATTGCCGCATGCGGCGGACCTCCCCCGCGGCTTCGTCGAGCGTTTGGGTGGCGGTGGTGGTGAAGACGATGAGTTTTGCCCGCAACGCTCCGAGCGCGCCGATGGACGTGACGCGGGCGGGCATGTCAGCGCTGGCTGAGGTATTGTTCGATCCGTTGCGCCTTGCGGAGCAGATAGGGCGCGTGTTTGTCGGAAACCTCGATGAATTTCCGGAGCGCCTTCATCGTGCTGGTGAATTCCTCGGCGAACTTCTCGTGCTCCTGATCCTGCCACGTGTCGCCGAGCGCTGCGAACCGCGCCTGCAACGAGGCGGCGCGAACCTGCATGTCCTGGTTGAAGCGCTTGAGTTCCGTCGCGAAGCGGCGCACCTCCTCGGGGTCCATGATTGCCTGTGCCATGACGGTGCTTTCTGGGGATGAGGTTTCCAGGGCGCGGAAGCGGACCCCTGGAACCAGATTATAACACCGCCGGAAAGTTCGGCAATCAGCGGAATCGCGGCGGCTGCCCCGTTGCCTCCAGCACGGAGAGCCAGAGGTCGCCGTTGGGATCCACCGTGCGGCGCGCGGAGGTCGCCATCCCGACGGGGACGTGGACATAGGTGCTGTGCCAGCGGGCGACCACGAGACCGGTCTTGCCGGCCATCCCGGCGTGGACGGCGGCCTGGCCGAGGCGCATGCAGTAGATGCGATCCTGCGGACAGGCGGGCACGCTGCGGATCATGTAGCTCGGATCGATGTATTTGAGCGTCAGATCGGTTTTGCAGCGGCGGAAATACTCGGTGATCTGGTCCTTCAAAAAGATGCCGATGTCCTGCAGGCGGAGGTTGCCGGAGGCGTCGGTCTCGTCGGTCGTGGTCAAGTGTTCCTGTCCGGCGCCTTCGGCCACGACAATGACGGCATGTCCGCGACGGATGACGCGCTGACGAATCGTTTCGAGAAATCCCTTGTCGCCTTCGAGTGCGAACGGCACCTCGGGGATGAGCACGCAATTCACCTCACCGCTCGCGATGGCTGCCGAACACGCGATGAACCCCGAGTGGCGTCCCATCAACTTCACGAGCCCGATGCCATTGCGCGCGCTGCGTGCCTCGGTGTGCGCCGCACGAATCGCGTCGACTGCAACGGCATAGGCCGTCTCGTAGCCGAAACTGCGATCCATCCAGATCATGTCATTGTCGATCGTCTTCGGGACACCCACGACCGCGAGCTCGTAGCCGCGGGAACGCGCCTCCTCCTCGATCGCCCTGCCGCCGCGCTGCGTGCCATCCCCGCCAATGACGAACAGGATCTTCACGCCAAGTTCCGCGAGCCGGTCGACCATCACCTTCGGACTTTGGGGACCGCGCGAACTGCCGAGCGCCGTTCCGCCGAAGCGGTGAATGTTGCTCACGTAGCCGGGGGTGAGGTTGACGATGCTGTGTCCGTATTCAGGAACGAGACCCTCGAACCCGAAGGGGATGCCGAGGATGCGCTGCACGCCGTAGCGATGATGCCCCTGCAGGACGATTGCCCGGATCACGTCGTTCAGGCCGGGGCACAATCCGCCGCAGGTCACCACGGCGCAGACGGTCTGCTCGGGATCGAAGTAAATTTTCCTGCGAGGTCCCGCGACCTCGAAGCACGGGAGGTCGCCGCCGGCCGCGATCGCCTTCTTTACGGCGTCGAGCGAATGGTCCACCAGGATGCGCGAGTCGTCGGAATAGAATGCGTGGTCGTTTCCGAGCTCGTGGAAATGACGCATCAAAGGGGACTCGATCGTGCGGGGGCCCAGCGATCGGATGGCAAGGTCAGCGGGCGTGAGCGAATTCATTGGGCAGGTTGGGTGATAGCATGAGATCGGTGTCACGCCAACCCGGCGCATTCTTGCGTGTTGATCTCGGCAACGCGTAGGCTGCGATTATGTCGAATTCGCTGGAAATCGCCGGCCGCACGTTTCGCTCGAGACTTCTCGCCGGAACCGGGAAGTTCTCGTCAAACGAGTTGATGCGCGATGCCCTGGAGGCGAGCGGCGCGGAGATCGTGACCGTCGCCCTGCGCCGTGCGGATCTCTCCGGAAGGCACGACGCCTTCGCAAACATCCTCGATTTCATCGATCCGGACAAATACCTGCTGCTGCCGAACACGAGCGGCGCGATGAACGCGGAGGAGGCGGTCCGCCTCGCCCGGCTTGCCGTGGCCGCCGGGCTGCCAAAGTGGGTGAAGCTCGAAATTCATCCCGATCCGCACTACCTCCTGCCCGATCCCGTCGAGACGCTCGCCGCGGCGGAGATTCTGGTGAAGGAAGGCTTTACCGTGCTGCCTTACATCAACGCCGACCCCGTGCTGGCCCGGCGGTTGCAGGATGTCGGCACGGCAACCGTAATGCCGCTCGGTTCCCCGATCGGAAGCAATCGCGGCATCGAGACGCGCGCGCAGATCGAGATCATCATCAAACAGGCGACCGTGCCGGTGGTCGTCGATGCCGGCATTGGCGCGCCGAGCCATGCGGCGGAGGCGATCGAGATGGGTGCCGATGCCGTGCTCGTGAACACGGCAATCGCCGCGGCAAACGATCCGGTGCGAATGGCGCGGGCATTCCGGATGGCCGTGGAAAGCGCCAGCGAGGCGGTTGCGGCGGGATTGCCGATGAAGGGCGAATTCGCCGAGGCGACCAGCCCTGTCACGGCATTCCTCGGGTCCGCTGCAGGAAATTAGGAATCTGCCACGTGCGCTTTCGGTCACTTCGTGGTTAATCTCCGGGCCTCATGAGCGGCGAGCAGACTCCCATGATGCGGCAATACCTTGCGGTGCGCCGCGAGCTTCCGCCGAACACGCTGCTGTTTTTCCGTCTCGGCGACTTCTACGAGCTCTTCGGGGACGATGCGAAGGACGCAAGCGCGATCCTCAATGTGGCGCTCACGAAGCGTGGAACGACGCCGATGTGCGGCGTGCCCTACCATTCCGCGAAAGGTTACATCGAAAAACTGATCGCCGCCGGACGGCGCGTCGCGATTTGCGACCAGGTCGGCGAAGTGCAGGCGGGGAAACTTGTCCGCCGCGAACTCTCCCAGATCATCAGCGCCGGAACTCTCGACGATTTCGGCCTCGATGACCGGGCGCACAACTTCCTTGCCGCCGCGTGTGGCAGGCGCGGCCGCTACGGGCTCGCATTCGCGGATCTCAGCACCGGGGATTTTCGCGTCGCGGAGTTCGAGAGTCTCCAGCAACTCATCGACGAACTCGCCCGCGTCTCCCCCGCGGAGCTGCTGGTTCCCGAGGAACAGCAGGACCTCCTCACGGCGTTGCAGGGCGCGACACCCGCCGAGGGCTACATTTTCGAATGCGAGCCCGCCGAGCATCTGCTTTGTGAGCATTTCCGGGTGCAGTCGCTCGATGGCTTCGGCTGCAGCCAGTGGCCGCTCGCGATCGGTGCGGCAGGTGCGGTGCTCCATTATCTCACCCGGCAGATGCGGAGGAATGCGTCCCATCTTCGCGGGCTCCAGCCGTTTCAGGTCAGCGAGTTTCTTATTCTCGATGCGGTCACCCAGTCGCATCTCGAACTGGTCCAGTCCCGCGGTGGCCGCGAGATGACGCTGCTCGGGGCGCTCGATCACACCGTGACTCCGGTGGGCGCCCGCACGCTGCGCGATTGGGTGCTGCATCCGCTGCGCGATGTGGCGGCGATCGGTGCGCGGCAGTCGGCAATCGAGCGTCTGCTCGAGCGACCGGCGGCGCTCGAAACCATGCGGGAGGCGCTGTCGGGGATTCGCGACATGGAACGCGCGGCCGCCCGGTTGAACGGTCAGTCCGGCAATGCCCGCGACCTTGCCGCGCTTGCGGCTTCGTTCGAACGGGTTCCTCACGTGGCCGCTGCAGCCGCGGCGCTCGCGGATCCGCTCGGCGGCGGGGAATTGATCGCCAACCTTGCCGCACAGCTCGATCCCATGGACGATCTTGGCTCCCGGTTGCGCGCGGCAATCGTGGACGAGCCCCCGGCGTTGCTGCGCGATGGCGGGATCATCCGGCCGGGATTTGATGCGGCGCTCGACGAGCTGCGCGGCGCCTCGCGCGAGGGAAAGGACTGGATCGCCAGTCTGCAGGAGCGCGAGATCGAGCGAACCGGCATCAAGTCGCTGAAGGTCCGCTACAATTCCGTCTTCGGGTATTTCATCGAGATCACGAAGGCGAACCTCGCGAACGTCCCGGAGGATTACCACCGCAAGCAGACGACAGCGAACGGCGAGCGTTTCATCACTCCCGAGCTCAAGGAGATCGAGGGGAAAATCCTCGGCGCGGACGAACGTGCGAAGGCGCTGGAGATGGAGATCTTCCAGAGGTTGCGAAGCCTTGTGCTCGACGCGATGGGACGCATCCAGAAGACCGCGGCCGCCCTTGGCGCGCTGGACGCCCTGGCTTCGCTCGCGCAGGTGGCGCGTCTCCACGGCTACTGCCGCCCGCGCGTGGACGATTCGGGAATCCTTGAAATTGTCGAAGGCCGACATCCGGTGCTCGATCAGCGTGCGGGAGGGGAGCGGTTCGTCCCGAACGACACGACCCTCGATCGCGATGGAAAGCGGTTTGCGATTCTCACCGGGCCGAACATGGCTGGCAAATCGACCTACATCCGGCAGGTGGCCTTGCTGGTGCTGCTCGCGCAGACCGGCAGCTTCTTGCCCGCAAAGAGCGCGCACATCGGGATCGTCGACCGCATTTTTACCCGCGTCGGTGCGAGCGACGACCTCTCACGCGGCCAATCGACGTTCATGGTCGAGATGAACGAGACCGCAAACATCATTCATAACGCGACGAAGGACAGCCTTGTCATTCTTGACGAAATCGGACGCGGCACTTCGACGTTCGACGGACTCAGCATCGCGTGGAGCGTTGCCGAGCATCTGCACGATGTGACCGGATGCCGCACGCTTTTCGCGACGCACTATCACGAACTCACCGATCTCGAGCGCACGCGGGATGGCGTTGCAAATTTCAACGTCGCCGTCCGGGAGTGGAACGACGAGGTCATCTTCCTGCGAAAGATCGTGCCGGGTCGAGCCGACCAGAGCTATGGCATCCAAGTCGCCCGACTGGCGGGGCTCCCGGATTCCCTGATCACCCGCGCCAAGCAAATCCTCTCCAACCTCGAGAAGGCGGAACTGAATGCGGAGGGAAAACCCGTGCTTGCCGCAAGCAATGGCCGCACGCGAAGGCGTCTCGTGGGGGACATGGCAGCGATCGCGAATCAGATGACGCTGTTTGCGGAGGAAGACGCTCCGCCGGAGCGCTGAATCGTGCGCTCGTTGCGATCCCGGATCAACGCAACCTGTTGATCCGTAAAGTGGTGCATCGCGTAGGACTCGAACCTACAACCAATTGATTAAGAGTCAACTGCTCTACCATTGAGCTAGCGATGCATGGCAGATTCCCGGAATCGGGAGCCGGTTTATGTCGCACATTCCTGCGGGTTTGCCAAGAGCAAATCCGACAAAAATCTTGACCCCCCGGGTATGCCCGGTAGCTTTTTCGCCAATCTTATCGAGAGTGGCAGAGGGACAGGCCCGATGAAGCCACGGCAACCGCTTAACGGCCGTTGAGGATGAGAGTTGATGACCGGGGAGGTTCCTTTCACCGGTCGTGAACCTCGACCGTCAACCTCCCGCAAGGACCAGGTGCCAAATCCTGCTTCGCGGCGAAAGCGCGCGGAGGAAGATGAGATGCGACTTGTCCGGATCACGGGTTGTCCGCCTCGCTCACTCTCGATCGGAGCGAGGATTTTTCATGAGCGACAGACCCTTCTTCAGCAATCTCAAGTGCCGCGAGTGCGGGCGGCTGTATCCGAAAGAGGCGATCCACATCTGCGAGTTCGACTTCGGTCCGCTCGAGGCGGCCTACGATTACGATGCGATCAAGGCGTCGATCTCGCGCGAGGCCATCGAGTCGCGTCCGAAGAGCATGTGGCGGTATCGGGAGCTGCTTCCAATCGACGGAGCGCCGACGGTTGGCGCGCAGGTCGGTTTCACGCCGCTCGTGAAGGCGGACCGGCTCGCAAAGCGGCTCGGGGTGAAGGAACTCTACGTGAAGAACGACACGGTCAACTACCCGACGCTGTCGTTCAAGGATCGCGTGGTCTCCGTCGCGCTCAGCCGCGCACGGGAGCTGGGATTCAAGGTCGTCGCGTGCGCGTCGACGGGCAATCTCGCCAACTCGGTGGCCGCAAACGCCGCGAGCGCCGGGCTGACGAGTTATGTGCTGATCCCGTCCGACCTCGAGCGCAGCAAGGTCGTGAACTCGCTCGTGTATGGCACGAACGTCGTGGGTATCGAAGGCCCCTACGATCAGGTGAACCGCCTGTGTTCCGAGATCGCCGGCAAATATGGCTGGGGCTTCGTGAACGTGAACCTGCGTCCGTATTACGCCGAGGGCAGCAAGTCGATGGGCTTCGAGATTGTCGAGCAGCTCGGCTGGAACGTGCCGAAGCACACCGTGATCCCGATGGCCTCCGGCTCGCTATTGACGAAGATTTACAAGGCCTACACCGAGTTTGCGAAGGTCGGCATCGTCGAGCCGCAGCCGTTCAGCGTGCACGGTGCCCAGGCCACGGGATGTTCGCCGATCAGCACGGCGCTGAAGAAGGGGACCGACATCGTGAAGCCCGTGCCGAAGCCCGAGACGATCGTGAAATCGCTCGCGATCGGCACGCCCGCCGACGGCTATTATGCGATTCGCACGATGAAGGAAACCGGCGGCAGCGCCGAGGATTGCACGGACGACGAGGTCGTCGAGGGCATCAGGCTCCTCGCAGAAACTGAAGGCATCTTTGCGGAGACGGCCGGCGGCACGACCGTCGCCTGCGCGAAGAAACTCATCGAGTCCGGGAGGATTCCCGCTGACGAATCCATCGTGCTTTGCATCACCGGCCACGGCCTGAAAACGCAGGAGGCAATCCACGAAAAGTGCGGAGCGCCGCGCGTGATCAAGCCGAGCCTGCGTGAATTCGAGGCGCTCGTCGCCGACGAACTCGCCGCTCTGGAGGTGACCTCCAACTCCCAACACTAAACGCTCAACTGATACTCATGTCCACCGTTCGAATCCCCACACCGCTTCGCAAGCTCACCGGCGACCAGGAGGTCGTCACCGTCAGTGGCGCGACCATTGGCGAGATCCTCGAAAACCTCGACAAGACCTATCCGGGGCTTGGAGAGCGCCTCTGTGACGAGGAAGGAAACGTGCGCCGTTTCGTGAACATTTTCATCAACGACGAAGACATCCGCTTCCTCGAGGACAAGGCGACTCCCGTCAAGGAGGCCGACGAGATCAGCATCGTTCCCGCGATCGCCGGAGGCTAGGAGCTTCCTCGGCCGAACCGCCGCTGCACGATTCTGCGTGCGGCGGCGTCCCGATTGCGGATGCCCGACCGCTGGGACCAGCACCCCGACGGCGGATGGTTTGTTTCATTCTCCCTTGCGACAGAGGGGCAAGGGACACGCATTCAAATTCGTTACTTTCTCGCCCACAGGCATTGGGATAGATTGCGCGCATGGCTGAACAAGCGACACGACTCTGGCTCATGTATCCCGCGCGGCTTATCACGCGACCGGTCATCTATGAGCTCGGCAAAAATTTTCAGGTCGTCACGAATGTCCGACAGGTCAGCGTGACGGACGAGATCGGTCTCGTGTCGCTGGAGCTCGATGGCGAGCGAGAAGAGATCAAGCGGGCGATTGGGTGGCTCGAGGAACTCGGCATCAAGGTTGAGCCGGTGGAGATCCAGACGATCGAAGGTTGAGCATCGAGGGGAGGGAGGAGAATCATGGGCGGACGCCTCTCATCCCCGGAGCCGGGTTCCGCATTCCGATCGAAGCCGAAGGTCTTGATCGTCGACGGCCACAGCATGATTTTCCAGTGGCCGGAGTTGCGTGCGCTGCATGCGCGCAATGGAGCCACCGCGCGGGAGCAGCTCGTTCGCGGTCTGCAGCGGCACCAGGACAACACGGGCATCCACGTCATCGTTGTGTTCGATGGCAAGGGTGCGCGCGCATCCGCCGATGAAACGACCGCGGGAATCCAGGTCTTTTATTCCAAGAGCGGACAGACCGCGGACTCGGTGATCGAGCGGATTGTCGCGACGTATGCGACGCAATACGAGATTACCGTTGCGACGGACGATCACATGGAGCGCACGACGGTCGAGTCGTTTGGTGCGACGTGGATGTCGTCGGAATTGCTGGCGCGCGAAGTTGCGGATTCCGACCGTGACATGGCGGATCGCCTCGAACGGTTGCGCCGGCGCTGACGGGTTTATGCCGCGGCGCGGTCGCGGTTGCGCCAGACGGTCGCGGCGCTCTTCATGCGGGTGAGGATGTAGTAGACGGTCTGGCTGCGCTGGCGGACAAGGTCGGCGCCAACGATTTTCGGAACAAAGTCGGACGGCACTTCCAGAACCTCCTCGATCGTTGCACCCTCGAGTCCCTTGCACAGGATGGAGGTCATGGCCTTGGTCAACGTCTGGACCTGCGGGCCCAGCGTGACGCGAAAATGCGTCGAGCGATCGGGACCGACCTTCAGGAAAATGCCGACGGTGTCTGTGCATTCCTCGTCCTTGCGGACATCCTCGAGGTCGAATGTTTCACCCTCGCGCGGAGCCTGGCTTTTTGCCTGGTCGGCGTAGGTGATGAGGGTTTCGCGCTTCTCCATGTCGGGAAGCGCTTCGAAAAGATCGACGATTTGCTGGAGCTTGGGCGGATACATTGGTTCGACCGACGGAAACACAGAACGCGCGGAGATCGAATCACTCGTCTTTGCGCGCTCCAGGTTCCTGAAGATTTATGCGCCACGCTCGATCGGGGCGCGGACGCGGTTGCCCCACTCGGTCCACGATCCGTCGTAGTTGCGGACCTTTTCGTAACCGAGGAGATAGGTGAGGACGAACCATGTGTGGCTCGAGCGTTCGCCGATGCGGCAGTAGGCGATCACGTCATCGCCGGGCTTCAAGCCGGCCTCGCCCTCGTAGATGGCACGAAGTTCGTCGGCGGACTTGAAGGTCGCGTCGTCGCGGGTGGCACGCTTCCATGGGACGCTTTTCGCTCCGGGGACATGACCGCCGCGCAGCACGCCCTCCTGGGGATATTCGGGCATGTGCGTGATTTCCCCTGCAAATTCGCCGGGTGACCGCACGTCGATGAGCGGCTTGCGAGCCTTCGCGTGGGCGAGGGTATCTTCGAAGAACGCGCGGATGTCGTCGTCGTGACGCTTTGCGGGAACGGGGTATTCCGCTGTGGGGTAGGCAGGAACCTCCCGGGTGAGAGGCCGGCCTTCCGAGATCCATTTGTCCCGGCCACCGTCCATGATTTTCACCTTTTCGTGACCGAAGAGGCGAAACGCCCATAGTGCATAGCAGGCCCACCAGTTCGACTTGTCGCCGTAGAAGATAACGGTGGTGTCGGGGCCGATGCCGTTCTTCGAGCAAAGGGCGGCGAACGCCTCGGGGCTGATGTAGTCGCGGATGGTCTGATCCTGCAGATCCGCGCGCCAGTCGATGTGCACGGCGCCGGGAATGTGCCCGGTGCTGTAGAGAAGGATGTCTTCGTTGCTTTCGACGAGGCGGATGCCGGGTTCGTCGAGATGCCCGGCGACCCATTCGGTCGAGACCAGGGCTTCGGGATGCGCGTATTCGCTCATAAGTCGAAAGAGTTGATCGGGAAATTGTTCGTCCATAAGGAGCGCGGCTCAAGCCATTTCGGGCTACGGGGACTTCCCGACGCGACGGTCATGGATCGGCCCGATTTCGGCCGCCGGCGACCCGGGCTATAACAAAGGCCGTCACGCAACCGATGAAGACGTATCCATCCACCCATCAAAACGACGCGTTGCCAACTTTCGAGGACGAGGATCGGTCCGCCGGGCCGGCGCGGAATGACGAACCCGCATGGGACGCGAGGATCACCGACGAAAGCCTGCCTGCCTATTCCTATCGAAGATTCGTCGAATAGCGGCGCCGGATCAGACGGCGGCGCGCTCGACGATTTTCAGAGCCGGGATGCCGGCAGGAAGGTCGACGCCGTGTTCGAACAGTTCCCGATGCAGCGCCTTCCGGGCCTCGGCCAGGGAGCGATGCTTGCGCTGAAGAAGGTCGCCGAGCGTGCGGCCGATCGCATGCTCCGACTCCAGCCTCAGTCCGGCGGTGAGAAGCCGGCGGAGGCGGTAAAAGGGCAGATAGTGGTCGGTCTCCATCGCCTGCCGCGCGGCCAGAAAGAGATCGAGCGCAAAATTCCAATCCTTCCCGGCAAGCAGCTGGCCGCGCAGGTCGAGCAATAGATTCCAGTGCGAGGGATCGGTCACCGGAAACAGCTCTTCGACGATATGCGCGGCGTCGTTCCCCCAACAAGTGGACGGTTCGCGACGGGACTCGGTCGGATCGGACATTGGATTCACTATATGGGATTGAGATTCAATCGCAATAGGGATTTCCCGGTTGGTTGGTATGCCAGTTCGCAGAAAAACGGGCCGCGGCAGATTTCCACCGCGGCCCGGTAAGAGACAGAAACAGGGCGGATCGAAAGGTTCCGGCCCGTGTTCGTGATATTTAGAGATTCTTCAGGAAGCTCTTGAGCATCCAGAGGGTTTTCTCATGCGACTGGATGCGGGCGATGACCAGATCCTGGGTTTCCAGATCGCCTGCTTCCTCGGATACCTTGCGGAGTTCCTTGGCACCGGCAAGAAGCGTCTCGTGGCCCTCGATGAGGTGGGCGACGAAGTCCTTCGCGGGCGCGGGCCCCACTGTCATCTCGTCGATGCTGGATTGCTTGGCGAGCGTCGCGAGACCACCCGGGGCATAGGCGTCCAGGGCGCGAATGCGCTCTGCGACATCGTCGACGGCGGTGAACAGTTCCTCGTATTGAGCCTGGAAGGCCGCGTGGAGGGCGAAGAAGGCGGGGCCTTCCACGTTCCAATGTGCGAGATGGGTCTGGCCCAGCAGCGCGTAGGAATCCGCGAGAAGAGTCTCGAGTCCTTTGACGACGGGGTTTGTCTTTTGTTTGGCGGCGGTGTGCGTGCTCATGGATGTTGGAATTGGAATCATTCTAAATTGAAATCGTTCCTTGCGCAACTCCCGGTTGCGCCTGGATGGTGTAGGGATCGGCACATGGCGAAGACCCTTTGCGACTGGTCGAAAAAGGACCTCGAAAAACGGGCGGACGAACTAGCGAAGCTCGTCCGGGATCCGACGTGGTATTGCCGGAAGTGCGCCCGCGTTGCGAACACGCCGAAAGTGCTGTGCAAGCCGCGCCGGTTGCCGGGTGTCGAAAACGGGGAGTCGGGCTCGGACGTGTGAGCAACCACCCTGCGGCAGCGATGGAATGCCAGGCGGGGTTCATGCGGAGTTGCGGCGGGAGATGAGTGCGATGCGCCGCGTGCGCGAGGCAAAGGGCGCGTGCAGATAGGGGGCAAGCGCCTCCACGAGGCGGCCCGCCGGATCGGATTCGGAAAACTTTTCGGCGACGGCGGTGCAGCGGTCGCGGATGCCCGGGTCGGTCAGGATGCGATGGAGCGCCGCCGAGGCGGCGGGATTGCGAAAGTCGCGGCTCCATAAAAAGTCGCCCACGCCGAGGGCGCGCACGCGCGCGGCATTGTCCGGCTGGTCATGCGCAAGCGGCGCGATGAGCTGTGGAATGCCGGCGACGAGTGCCTGGGAAACGGTGCCGATGCCGCCGTGATGGACGATGGCCGCACACCGGGGCAGCACGAGGCCGAACGGCGCATAGTCGGCGACGTGAATCTCCGGCGGCAGTTCGCGAGGCAGGGCGTCGGAAAACTTTGTCGCGAAGATCGCTCGAATCCCGAGCTGGGTGCAGACATCCGCCGCTGTGCGAAAAAAACTCCCGCAGTGTGCCATGGCGGAACCTGCCGTGAAGAGCACCGGTGCGGAGCCCGCCCCAAGGAAAGCCTCCAGATCCGGCGTGATGGCGGATTGATCGGATTGATCGAAGAGCGGAAACCCGACGCAGACCGCTCCTGCGGGCCAGTCCGGCTGCGGTGGTCCGAACCACTCGGGAAAGAGGCAGAGGATGCGTTCGCCCGACTGCCACCAGTCGCGGAATGCGTTGGAGGGCGGAGGAACGGACGCCCATTTGCAGGCGCGTCGGACGCCGGGTGCGACCTCGCGGTTCATGCGCAGATGGATCAGTGCGATGACTGCGCGCCGGAGGGCGAGTGGCAGGCGTGGAAGGAATTCCCACCCTGCGGCAGGTGTGGAGAGATCATGGGCGCTCAGGCAGGCACTGGGCTGGAGCTGCACGGTGACGAGCGGGAAGCCGAGTTTTTCGTGTGCGAGACGTGCGCCGAATGCGAGGCTCGGGCCGATGAGCAGCGGCGGTTCCGTGTCGCGACCGATCGCTTCCTCGATTGCGTGGAGCAACGGTCCGGTTGCCTCGCCTGCCATGCGCAGGACAAATGGCGTTCCCCGTAGCGGATGCCAGAGCGCGGGATTTCGCACCACGGCCTCGTAGTCCGACACCTCGCCCACGGGCGTGAATTCCATCCCGCGCGAGCGGACGAGCGATTCGTAGACGGGGTTGGCGACCACCGAGACGGGGTGGCCGTGGCACTGCAGAACGCTTCCCATCCACAGGAACGGATTTACATCGCCCGTGCTGCCAACCGGCGTGAGGATGATACGGCGCATCGTAGTGCAGAGGCATCATTCTCCTTTCCCTGGCGGGCCGCAAGTGCCGCGATAGGAACTGCAATCGGGTTGGAAAAGTCTGGAACGGGGATCGATTGCGTGAAGACCCCCATAACGGCCGGACGCGATGATTGCGACAGCGGCCAGGACGGGCCCCGGTCTGTCGAATCGTCCCACGATGCGGAAAGGTTGAAAAGCGGTGGCCTCCAAAAGCGGCGCCGCCCGCGGACGCGAGTGGATCGTGTCCGGGGCGGCGTTCGAAGAGCCGGGAAGGGATCCTAGTTGTCGGTCGCTTCCTCGACGGTTTCGTCGATGCGTTCGCCGGCTTCTTCCATCGGCCCTTTCTCTTCGCACGCAACGAATGCGGTCGAAAGAGCAACGGCTGAGACAGTGAAGACGACGGGCTTCAGGATGGATTTGATTTTCATGGATTCATGGGGATTTCGAGGCTCCCCCCGAATCCGCGTGTATGGAAATCGCTGCGCCGCGCGTCTCACAGCGAGGGATCTTCCTGCGCCATCCGCTCGGGCTGCCAGAATTCCGTGCCGGCGCCGTCGTATTTCAACACGGTGAACATGCCGGTCGCGAGGTGGTAGAGGATGTGGCAGTGAAACGCCCAGACCCCTGGATTGTCCGCATCGAAGGCGATGCCGATTGTGGAACCGGGCGGGACCTCCACCGTGTCGCGCAACGCGCCGTCGATGCGCTCGCCGTCGATGGAGACGATCTGAAAGTCGTGGCCGTGCAGGTGCATCGGATGCCCCATCATCGTGGAGTTCGTGAATTCGATTTCCACGCGCTCGCCCTTCTTCACGTCCAGTGAGTCGCGGTTCGGGTAGGCATGGCCGTTGATCGTCCAGACATAGTTGTGCATGTCGCCGCCCAGCGCTGCGGGCAGCGTGCGATCGGCCGGCCGCTTCTCGAGCGGTGCTGCGGCGCGGAGTTGCTTTTCCTGCGTGTTGTCGAGCGCCGCGGCCGGAAGGCCGGCTTCGCTCACGAGCGGTTCCATGCGGACTCCTTTGGTTTTGAGCACAACCGCGGCGAGCTGTCGGGTTCCCTCGCCCCGGGCAAGGATGGGAAACGCCCCGCCGTCCGGGGGAATCGTCACCCGCAGGTCGATGCGTTGTGCAACCGCGAGCTGGAAGAAGTCTCCGCGCAACGGCTCGACCGCCTTGCCATCGACGGCGAGCAGCTCCGCATCCAGATCGCCGGTGTCGATCAGGAAATCCGTGGCGGACGACGCCGCCACGATGCGCAGCAGGACAGTTTCGCCCGGCTCGACCTCGAATACCTCGGGATCGTCGATCGTGCGACGGTTTGCGAGGAGGGCGTCGTAGTGGACATCGATGTCGGCCGCCGGACGTTCGACGATGGACTTCGTGAAGCGGCCGTCCTTCCATACCTGAGCGATCTGCCGGACCGGCTTGTCCATTTTGCCGGTGTCCATTGCTGGCATGGGTGACGGGCTTTTCAGCTCTTCGAGGATTTTCTCCGGCGGGGTGAAGGAAAAATCGGAAAGCATCACGACGAACTGCCGGTTGGCCTTCGCGCGTTCGGCGTCGTTCCAGATGATGAGCGGCGCTGCATTCAGGAACTGTTCCTGAAGCCCGTAGTGGGAATGCATCCAGTAGGTGCCACTCTGCACGAGCGGGAAGTCATAGTTCATGGAAGCGCCGGGAGGGATCGGATCCTGCGTCACCCATGGAACGCCATCCTGGAGGTTGGGCAGGATCAGCCCGTGCCAGTGAATGGCGGTGGGGACGTTCAATTCGTTCACGACCTCGACGTGGAAGCCGTCCTTCTGCTCGGGAGAATATCCCGACCCTCCCTCCTCCTGCACGATGGCCATAACGGTTGCCTCCCTGCCGAGCACCGTGATCGGCGCCTCGCGGACGAAGAGTTTCGTGCGCTCGGCTGCAACGGCGAACATCGGGACAATCAAAGCTCCGAAAAGGACGCCCCGGAAAATTCGCGCAGGGCGGGAAAATATCGGGTCCATGAACGAACCCTATGCAGGCAGGCGCGAGATCTTGAATGGAAAATGTCCCGTGACTTCCTCCGCGCTGCGTCCGGCGAAGGGGGCTCGATGACAGGGTGTTCTCAAAATCTCCGTGCCCTTCGCGGACGCTGTGGTTGAATTTTGGCGTGTCGAAGAAGATCCCCGTTTCACAGTCGCAGCAGCCGCTGTCGGTGAACCCATTTCAGGCGCTGGACATCGGCCCTCTTCCGCCCGGCCCCGAGCTTTCGAAGCCCGAGATTCAGGAACCCAGGAAGCCAAAAGGGCGGGTGGTGCTTCGGAGGGAAAAGGCGCAACGTGGAGGGAAAACGGTCGTCGTGGTGAGTGACTTCGCGGCCCAATTTTCCGACGCCGATCTCGAGGATCTTGCACGGCGTGCGAAGAAGGCCTGTGGATGCGGCGGAACCGTCTCGGGGCGGGAAATCGAGATGCAGGGTGACGATCCGGCGCGTGTGCGGCGGTTCTTCGAAACGGAAGGATTCCGGGTCGCAGGTGTTTGAAACAACCTGGCGCCGGGCTTTCGGACTGGCGGCCGGATGTGCTTCGTGATTTTCGTGGCGTGGTGAATCGCAGGATCGATTTCGTAGTGGCGGGAACCCAGAAGGGTGGGACGTCCGCACTTGCCCGGTTTCTCCGCATGCATCCGCAGATTTGCATGGCATCGACGAAGGAACTGCATTTCTTCGACGACGACCGGCTGTTTGCCAGCGGAGAGCCGGATTACGAAATTTACCACGCGCAGTTTTCGCCGACCCCGTCCGCGCGGGTGCTGGGTGAGGCCACCCCGGTTTACATGTATTGGAAGCCGGCTGCAGCGCGGATGCGTGCCTACAACCCGGCGCTGAAGCTGATTGTCATCCTGCGCAATCCAATCGATCGCGCGTGGTCGCACTGGAAAATGACGACGCGTCGCGGCGAGGAGTCGCTGGATTTCTCGACGGCGATCCGCACGGAGGACGAACGTTGTCGCGAAGCCGCGCCGGCGCAGCACCGGTTCTACTCGTATATCGATCGCGGCCGCTACGCGTCGCAACTGCGCCGGTTGAGGGAGTTCTTTCCGGAGGAACAAATCCTGGTCCTTCGTAACGAAGAGCTGCGGGCTGACGCGCAGGTTGTGATGGACCGGGTGAGCGGATTCCTTGGAGTGGATCCGGCGCCCGTCCGGCAGAGGCCGCTGAGATCGAGCGAGGATGGCACCGCGATGTCCGCGGCGGATCGGGAGTTTCTTGCGCAGGCGTTTTCCGCGGAACTTGATGCGCTCGAGGAAATGCTCGGGTGGGATTGCTCCGGCTGGCGGCGATGAGAAAGCCGTTGCGTTTTGCGGTCGTCGCCGGAACGTGAAGGATGCCGAAGGTTCGACTGTGGATTCTTGCTGCCGTGACGTCCGGCGTAATGGGCGCGGCGATGGCGACCACGCTCGTGCCGATGACGCTCGATGAGCAGATTGGTGAAGCGGAGCAGATCTTCCGTGGCCGGGTCGCCAAGATGCAGGCCGTGGAGGAGGCGGTTGGTGGAGGAAGACGGATCGTCACCCGGGTCCAGTTCGCGCCGGTTGCGATCTACAAGGGAGACGTGCCCTCGCCGATCGAGCTCACGTTTCTCGGCGGCCGGGTCGGCGACACGGAAATGCGCGTCGATGGGATGCCGCAGTTCGAGGTGGGTGGGGAATATGTGATCTTCGTGTCCGCGGACAAACAGCGGGCGTGTCCGGTGGTCGGCTGGACGCAGGGAACGCTGCCGGTCGATCCGGCGACCGGTGTGGTGCAGCTTTCCAAGCCGGTGGCGGAGGGATTGCGTGGGTCGCAGACGGCGGCGGCGGCAGCAGCCGTGGCAGGGGAGCTGCAGGTGACGGAGTTCGAAGCCGCGCTGCGCGAGCGAATCCGGGAGGCCGGCAAACCATGACGCGCCGCTCAGTCGCGATCGCCGGAGCGTTTGCGCTTTCATGCGTGGGAGGAGCGCTGGGCTATGTGTTTCTCGGTCCGGTTTTGGATGAGGACCGCGTCGTGATGCATCTGCAGCTCGGGGATTCCGGAGGAAGGCTGATGGACGGTTCTCCATCGTGGAATACCGCTGCGGAGAGTGCGCTCGCCATCTGGAATGCCTATATCCGGCGGCCGCAATTCGCCGTCGTTCGCGACTCGACCGCCCCGATTCAGCAAGGCAATCGCATCAACAACGTTTTCTTCAGCAGCCATGTCTATGGCACCGGCTTCGGTGGTGCGGTGGCGATCACCACGGAATGGAGCTCGCGCGGCATCCGCAAGGAAGGCGACGTGATTTTCAACACCGATTACGCATGGAATTCCTATCGCGGTCCGCTGCGCCGCGCAGCGTCCGGCGGGACGCTTTACGATCTCCGACGCGTTGCGCTTCACGAATTCGGGCATGTGCTCGGACTCGATCATCCGGACGAAGCGGGACAAATCGTGAATGCGATCATGAACAGTCGCGTTTCGAATCTCGACGATGTGGCCTTGGATGACATCGCTGGTGCTCAGGCACTTTATGGTGTGCGTGGTGGAGGAGGCGCGCTTGCCGCGTTTACCAAACCGCGAAAGGCGAAGATATCCACCTCGCGGAACCGGCTTGTCTTCCGGGGAACGGCCAGGCCGCGTGTCGAGGCGGTGTATCTGAAGAACAACCGGATTCCTCGCCGGTTCTTCCTCGCTCTCGGCACGGGGCGGTGGAGGGCCAACCTGAGACTGAAACCGGGCGTCAACCGTATCATCCTTCAGGTTGATGACGGCGTTCGCATTCGCAAGATCGGGCGCGTCGTCGTTACCCGGCGCCGATAGGCGGCAGTGTCGTTCTTCATTTTTTATTGAAACGACTGAAGTTTTCGGCGCAAGTTGTTGCCGATGTTGCATAATTCGCGGCCCGCGGTGGCAAAAAATGGGCTCGGGCCCATCGAGATGGAGGCCATCGAGATGTTCATCAACTTCTTCCGGCTTCTGGGGTTGCCCAAATCGATCGGGGAAATTTACGGGCTGCTGTTCGTTTCGCCCAAGCCGCTGACGATGGACGAGTTGATTCAGCGGCTGGATATCAGTCTCGGTGCGGCCAGCCAGGGCCTGAAGACGTTGCGCTCGGTGGGTGCGGTGAAGGCGGTTTACAGTCCGGGCGAGCGGAAGGACCGGTTTGTGGCTGATCTGGAACTCAGCCGGTTTGCGTCATCTTTCATCAAGGAGCAACTGCTTCCGAAGATCGAACAAGCCTCCGCCCGGGTGAAGCGGATGGAGGCGGCGTTGGGGGATTTGCCGGAGGAGGAACGTGCGGAGACGGCGCAGCGCATCGACGAACTGCGCCGGTGGCTCGACCGCGGCAGTTCCATGCTGCCCATGGCCCTCAAGCTCCTCCGAATCGCCTGAGCGCGGAAAAATTTGCCGAATTGCCGGCCCAAAAAACACGAAAACCTGATGAAAAGGTCCCGAAATCTACCGGCTGACCAAGGGCGGCAGCATGCCTTCGACCGGTCTCGAGAATGATTCGATGAGCGAGAACCTTTCGAAATACGGATTTGTCCGCGTCGCGGTGTGCGCGCCCGAACTGCATGTCGGCGACGTGGCGGCGAATGTCGCGGCGACCGTCGCGGCGATCGAGTCGATGACCGCAGAAGGGGTGGATCTGGCGGTTTTTCCGGAGCTTGGATTGACCGGATACACCTGTGCGGACCTGTTTTATCAGGAGGCGTTGCTTGCTGCCGCGCGCGAGGGATTGGACACCGTCGCCGCCGCAGCCGCGAAGGCGGGCATGGGCGTTGTGGTCGGACTGCCGTTGCGAATCGAAAGCCGCATCTACAACTGCGCTGCCGTGATTGGCGCGGACGGCCTCGCGGGAGTGGTTCCGAAGGCGTGCCTGCCCACGACCGGCGAGTATTACGAGGAGCGCTGGTTTGCGAGAGCTTCGGCGCTGAACGTAGGCACGACCGAGATCGGCGGGCGAAGCATCCCAATCGGCACGGATTTGATTTTTGAATCGCCGGACGACTCCCGGCTGCGGCTCGGTGTCGAAATTTGCGAGGATCTCTGGGGTGCCCAGCCGCCGAGCGGAGCGCTCGCGCTCGCCGGGGCGACGCTTCTCGTGAACCCATCCGCCAGCAACGAGATTCTCGGCAAGGCACCCTATCGACGCGAACTCGTGCGCCAGCAGAGCGCCCGCTGCCTTGCCGCCTACATCTACGCAGCGGCAGGTCCTGGCGAATCCACGACGGATGTCGTGTTCTCGGGGCATGGTCTCATCGCGGAATGCGGCGCGATGCTCGCAGAGTCCGGGCGGTTTCAATTTTCGACCACATGGGCTTTCGCGGACGTCGATCTCGACCGCATCGCGACGTATCGCGCAACGAACAGCACATTTTCCGCGGAATCCACCGGCCGCAGCTGGCGGCGCGTGCCGGTGCGGGTGGGTGGCCGCGCCACCGCACCGGTGCGGCGCAAGTTGTCGGCGCATCCGTTCATTCCCGACGATGCGGCGCGACGGGCGGAAAACTGTCGGGAAATCTTCGCGATCCAGTCCACCGGTCTCGCAAAGCGCCTTCGCCATACAAAATCAAAGAAACTGGTGATCGGGGTGTCCGGCGGCCTCGACTCCACGCTCGCCCTGCTCGTGGGGGTGCGCGCGATGGAGGCGATGAACCGCACGGCGGCGGACATCGAGGCGGTCGTGATGCCCGGCCCGGGAAGCACCGGCCGGACGCAGTCGAACGCCGAAAAACTCGCCACGGCCCTCGGCGCGAGCTGTCGCGTGATTCCGATCGGTCCAGCGGTCGAGCAGCACCTTGCGGACATCGGACATCCGAAGGATCTGCATGACGTCACCTTCGAAAACGCGCAGGCCCGCGAACGCACGCAGATCCTGATGGATGTCGCCAACCAGACCGGCGGCATCGTGCTTGGCACCGGTGACCTTTCCGAGCTGGCACTCGGCTGGTGCACGTTCAATGGCGACCACATGTCGATGTATCATGTGAACGCAGGGGTTCCCAAGACGCTCGTCCGGCACCTCGTGACATGGTGCGCGGAGGAGGAGTTTTCCGGAGAGGTTTCGAACCTTCTCCATGACATCGTCGATACGCCGATCAGCCCCGAGCTGCTGCCTCTCGCGGCGGATGCGTCGCTCGTTCAGAAAACCGAGGACGCCGTTGGTCCCTACGAGCTGCACGATTTCTTTCTCTTCCATGCGGTGCGTCATCATTTCCGGCCGGCGAAGGTATTTCTCCTGGCGCGGCAGGCATTCGAGGGCAGATACGACGCCGCGGAAGTCAAACGTGTGTTGCGGATCTTTTACTCCCGGTTTTTCGCCAGTCAGTTCAAGCGGTCCGCCATGCCGGACGGCCCGAAGGTCGGCACGGTTGCGCTTTCTCCGCGCGGAGACTGGCGGATGCCGAGCGACGCCGTCGCGGCGTTGTGGCTCGCGGAGTGCGATTCGCTTTGAATCGAGGAGTTCGTTTTGTTGAGTTCGGCGTTTCCTGAATGAGTATCGAGAGCGGTCATCACGAAGTGGCGGTTTATGGTGCGCGCAGCACCTTTTCCACGCCGCGGCAGTTTTTGCGCGACCTGTGGCGCGATGTGCGCGGCAGCCGGAAGCTGGCGTTCATGCTCGCGTTCCGCGACCTCAAGGCCCAATACCGGCAGTCGATTCTCGGCCCATTGTGGCTCGTGATCCCGCCGATCGCATGGACGGTGGGACTCACCGTCCTCAAGGACAACAAGCTCGCGAGCATTGGCGACCTCAGCGAAAATCCGGACAAAAACCCCGCCTATCTTCTGATCAGCATGGCTTTGTGGCAGATGTTCACCGAGTCCCTGAGAGGGCCGATGCAGGCCCTGCAGATGAATCGTGGCATTCTCACGAAGGTGCGGTTTCCGCGCGAAGCCGTGATCGTTGCCGACACGATCAAACTGCTTGTTGCCGTTGCCATCCAGATGGCCCTGATTGCCGTGGCGGCGGTCTTTTACCAGCTGCCGGTGACGGCGACCGTGTTCGCGTTTCCGCTGGCAGTTGCTGCTTTGATTCTTCTCGGAACCACCGCGGGACTTCTCATTGCGCCCATCGGCCTTCTCTACAAGGACATTGGCAACTCGATGCAATATGTCTTCCTGGCGGGTCTGGCGGTCACCCCCGTGTTTTTCGAAATGTCCGAGCTGGCGCCGGGTGGGTTTTACGCGGCGTTCGTGAAGATCAATCCCGTTGCACCGCTGCTCGTAACCGCCCGCGAACTGGCGACAGGGCAGGCGCTGACGATGCTGCCGCAGTTCGGAATCGTCGTGGGACTCACAGTGGTGCTGCTGTTTGTGGCGCTGGCGCTGTTGCGTGCGTCGATGCCGATCGTCATCGAAAGGTGGAGCGCTTGAGATGAGCATCGAAGTCGTCGAACCCGCTGTCGAAACTCCGGCGGAAGATCCCGCGTCGTCGCCGATCGCGCTCGAGGCGCGCGGCATTTCAAAGCGATTCTGCCGCGACCTGAAGCGTTCCCTGCTTTACGGAGTCCAGGACATCTGCCGGGAGCTGATGGGCAAGCCCGTGCGCACCGGCGAGCTGAAACCGCACGAGTTCTGGGCGCTCGAGCATGTCGATATTCAGGTGCCGCGTGGCGCGGCGCTGGGCCTTGTCGGAATCAACGGCTGCGGCAAGACGACGCTCATGCGCATTCTTTCCGGCCTGATCAAACCGACGACCGGCGAGGTGACCGTGCGCGGCCGGCTGGCGCCGCTTCTTGCCCTCGGAGCCGGATTCAACTCCATCCTCACCGGGCGCGAGAACATCTACACGAACATGACGATCCTCGGGCTCACGCGCGAGGAAATCGACGAACGGTTTGATTCCGTCGTGGAGTTTTCCGAGGTTGGTTATGCACTCGACGCGCCGGTGCAGAACTTCAGCTCGGGAATGGTTGCGCGGCTTGGGTTCGCGTGTGCGATTCACACCCAGCCCGACATCCTGCTGCTCGACGAAGTGCTGGCCGTGGGCGATCTGCGCTTCCGCCAGAAGTGCATCGACGCAATCCACCGCATCCGCAAGACGGGAACGTCGTTCCTTGTCGTTCACCATTCGCCGGACATCCTCGGCGCCCTTTGCGACCAGGCGATCTACCTCGTGAAGGGGCGCGTCGAGATGCAGGGAGATTCGAAGGACGTCCTTGCGCGCTATGCCGACGATGTCCGCCGGAAGGGGACGACCGTGCAGGGTGCAAGCCGGGAAACCACCGACGCGCTTGGATTTCACATCGATCCCGACATCGAGAGCGAGAACGGCCGGTTCCTTTCGGTTTCCGTGCGCGGCACCGGCCCTTCCGCGGAGGATGGTGTTGTCTGGAACGAGGAACCTGCGGAGATCTCCTTTACGCTCAAGGTCGAGGAAACGCTCCGGAAGATGAACATCCAGATCGAGATGATGAAACTGCCGACGTTTGAGACGCTGGCGCAATCGTCGACCGAGGTCGTGATGGCGAAGTTCAGTGCGAAGCGCGAGGCGGGCCGCATGGTCGACGTCAAACCGGGCCAATACGAGTTCCGCGTCACGCTGCCGTGGCTGGCGCTCGTGCCCGGCACCTACCAGATCCGCGTGTCGGCTTACATGAAGCGCATCCTTGTGGCGCGTTCGCGAAGCGACCGCTTCGAGATTCGTCCGAAGGACGAGACCGGACTCGACAATCCATTTTTTCAACCGCGCCAATGGACGCTCGACAGTCGCATTACCGCCCGGAAGCCGGCGCCTTCCGACGAGGATGACGAAGACGAGCAGTCGCTCTACGAATGAAGAATCCCGCCACCCACATTCCTGCGGGCGAAGAGTCGCGCATCAGCCGGTTCCTGAATTCGCAGATCGACCGCGTCTTCCAGACCTGCCTGAACCACCTGCCGCAGCGCATGGGAAATCTGCGGCAGTATCCGCCGACGCAGATCCGGCAGGAGGTGCTCGATCCCGGCGATTTCACCGGACGCTATCCCTCGATCGCCATCGTGACTCCCACATTCAATCAGGGGCGATTCATCGAGCGCACCGTGCGCAGTGTGATGGACCAGGCCTATCCCGCGTTGAACTACGCGATCTATGACGGTGCGTCGAAGGACGATACGGTCTCAATCATCCAGCGCCTGGCGGCGGAATACGATTTCAAGTGGCTCTCGGAGCCGGACAACGGCCAGGCAGATGCGATCAACAAGGCATTCAGTATGGTCGACGGCGAGATCATGGGCTGGCTGAATTCGGACGACCTGCTCATGCCACGTGCACTGTTGTTCGTCGGAGCCTTCTTCGACCAGCATCCCGATGTCGACGTGATCTACGGTCACCGCCTGCTCATCAATGAGAACGACATGGAGATCGGGCGCTGGATCACGCCGCCATACCATGCCGACGCCCTTACGTATTTCGATTACGTGCCGCAGGAGACGCTTTTCTGGCGGCGCAGCATTTGGGAAAAGGCGGGTGGCAAACTGAATGTCGATTTTCATTTCGCGCTCGACTGGGACCTGCTCCAGCGGTTCCGCAAGGCTGGCGCGAAGATCGTGCGCGTCCCGCGGTTTCTGGGTTGCTTCCGGGTGCATCCCGAGCAGAAAACGTCGGCGAAGATGGCCGACGTTGGGAAGACAGAGATGAGCTGGCTGCGTCCGGATTTTGCCGCAAATCCACGTGAGAAGCGCCGGATGACCCGTCTCTATTTTGCCGAGCAATTTCGTGCCCAGATCAGCGGGGTGCTTCTGCGTTTGGGCGTGCGCGCGACATGGGTGTAGCAACGATGAACCAGACCTCTTCTTTGGACAGCGCGCGGGAGCCGGCGTTGATCTATCACGCAATCACCGGCATCGAGGGCCGCGAGCTTACGGGTTTCCTCCATCGCGTGTTCGTGGTGGTTCAGGACGAAAACTACGAACTGGGCGGGCTGCCGACGCGTCCGCAGGAAATTCACCCGATCGATCCGCACACGCTTTCCGCGATCAAACTTTTCACGTTTCGAGGGCACGGCCTTCCGCGCGAGGTGACCCTGCGCGGAACGTATCCGGAATTTTTTCAGGATCCCCGATTCCTTGTGATGACGTTCATTGCCGATCCGCTTCGCTCCGCCGCGCATGCCTATGGCTGGTATGCGGCGCAGGATGACGGCCGGCCCAAGATGTCCTTCGCCGAGTTTTTGCGCGGGAGAAAGCCGAACCTGTATGCCGACGCGCTGCAGTGCCGCTGGTGGAACTGGCGCTCCGTTCTCGGGAAATACTTCTTCCTCGGCGTCCACGAAGAATCGGTGAAAAGCCTCGCCGTGCTGGGACCGAAGATCGAACGGGAGTTTGCCCGCAGGGCGCAGACGCCGAATGTCGCGCGCGCGCGGTATTTTCTGGGCAGGTATCTCGCAAATCCGGAAACCGCGGATGCGGAGGCCTCGGTGGAGATCGATGCTCGCGTTCGGGATCTTTCTGCCGGTGAAGTCGAAGCGTTTCGCAGGCGGAACCGGCTCGATTACCGGATTTATGAATACGCGCGCCGGCAACTCGACCGGGACGCGCAGGCGACGGCGGAAATGGAAATGGCGGCGGCATGAACAACGATCCGGTTCTGGTTTTCAATCACATACCCAAGTGTTACGGGCAGAGTCTGCGCGTGTATTTCCGCGCGTTCATGGCGACACACACCGACTACGAGGCGGGCTTCGCATGTGCGGAGGACCACCGCCGGTTCGCCTACGATGTCTCGACGCTCGCGGCGGATGACCTGTTGATCGGGCATTTCACGTCGAGCACGATGAATCTCGACGAGCGCTATCCCGAAGTGCTCTCCAATCCGAGATTCCGGCTTTTCACCTTCGTGCGCGACCCGCTGGACCGGCAGATTTCCCAATACTATTACTCGTTCCGTTCCGGGCGGAACCGCAAGGGTGTGACCATGGAGGAGCATCCGCTCGCGAAGGTTCTCTCGACAGCGAGCAACTCGATCGCCGGAGCGTTCCCGTGCAACGAGGAGAACTGTGAGGAGATGCTGTCGCGGTATTTCTTCGTTGGAGTCACCGACCGCGTTCAGGAGTCGATGCGGGTCCTCGTGGAACGCATCTGGCGCATCTACTCGGAGGCGCCACGCACCCGGGCGGTGGAGCGAATGCTCAGCTCGCTCGAAAAGGTTCGGAACCGGGGATTGCCGCACGAGAACCGCGCGAAGCGCGACACCCAGGCTGATGCCGTGTCCGCCGAGGTGCTGGAAACCTTCCGCCGGAACAACGTTGTGGACTACAAGATCTATCAGATTGCCCAACGCCGCCTCGACGCCGATCTGGCGGAGCTGGGCCTCGCTTGACTGACATACGCATGGGATTCCCCGTTTACATTTATCAGCACGTTCCCAAATGCGGCGGCACGTCGTTTCGCACGGCCTGTCGCTTGTTCTTTACGGAGGTGCACGAAGTGCCTCCCAAAAAGGACGATCCGGAGGCATGGGAGGCGTTCCGTCGCAACAAGGTCGACTTCGCGACGTTGGGGCCGGACACGATCATTACCGGCCATTTGATCCACGACGGCGTGCGTCCGCGTGAGCGTTACGCGCAGGAGATCGCCGGCGCAGACGTGAAAATTCTGACCGTCCTGCGGGAGCCGCTGTCGCGCATGGTCTCCGGATACGCCTATGCGACGCAGCTCGGAAAAAATCTTCCCGTGACGCTCGATCAGCGGTTGCGCAAGGCGAAGAATCCGATGAGCCGCTATCTGGGTTTTGATGGAACGGATGCCGGGACGTTTCTCAAATCCTTCTTTCTGGTCGGCCTTACCGAGCATCTGCAGGCGACGGTTGATCTCCTTGCGAAATCGATCGGAAAGGAGTCCGTCGAGGTGCCCCGGGTGAATGTGTCGAAGGATCGCGCGAAGCTGGAGGTGAGTCCGGAGACGGCGGCGGTGTTTCGCGCGAACAACGCCCGGGACTACGAGCTTTACGAAACGGCGGTTCGCATCTTCCGGGAGCGATGCCGCGAGGAACTCGGTCGCGAAGTCTGAAGCCGGAGCACATCCAATGAGTGTCTTTTACATCTACCAGCACGTCCCGAAATGCGGAGGGAAGTCCTTCCGCCAGGCGTGCAGGAATTATTTTCATCTCGTCGTTGAACGACCGCCGCAGGTGGCTGACACCGGGAAATGGGAAGCCTTCCTTCGGGAGAAGGTGGATTTCGATGCGCTTCCCGAGGACACGATGATTTGCGGTCATCTGATCAAGGATGGCATCCGTCCGCGCGAGCGCTACGCGGAGGAGTTTGCGCGGCATGACGTGCGCGTGGTGACCGTCCTGCGTGAACCTCGTGAACGGGCGATTTCGTCCTATTTCTTCGCCAGGCAGCAGGGCAAGCCGTTCGAAGGAACGGTGGATGACCGCCTCGCCAGCATGAAGAACCCGATGGCGAAATTCCTCGGATTCAAAGGCGGCGACGCGGACGCCTTCCTTCGCGAATATTTCTTCGTCGGAGTGACGGAGCACATGCAGAAGTCGCTCGATCTCTTTGCGCATCTTCTCGGTCGCGACCGCATCGAGGCTCCGCGGGTGAACGTGACGAAGGTGAAGGAGAACAAGGTCCGGCCCGAGACCATCGAGCTTTTCGAGAAGAACAACGATCTCGACTATGCGCTGTATCGCGGGGCCGTGAAGCTTTTGCGGGAGCGCTGCCTTGCCGAGCTCGGAGTTTCCATCGACTGATCACCGGGCTTGCGCGAATCCGCGCATTCCATGAACCGTCGCGTGAACCCCTGCTCGGGCATCCTGTGGATCCGCACGCCCGGAGTCGCGGCGCTGCCGCTGACGCACATGCTGCGAGCCGTCTTCTGCTTCCGCGAGGATGTGCCTGCGGCTGCAGGACAGACGATGGCTGCGGTGCCTGAAGAGTGGATTGGCCCGGGATGTGTGCTGGCGGGATGTTTTGTCGACGCGACGGCACTGCCGCGTCGCTATCCAATCCTTGCCCGGGATCCTCGATTATTCCGCCTCACCGCGGTGGCGGAACCCGCCGAAGTCGAGGCCGCGGTTTACCGCCACCTGGTGGAGCAGGATCCGGAGCTGCCTGCGAGGCGGCCGCGGATGTTCGGTTCCCTGGAGGCCTTTCTCGATTCGAGATCGGAGCCGCTTACCACGGGGCTTGGCGCGGCGTTCCGGCGACGGAAGGCGGATGTTTCGATGTTCGATGCCATCGTGGTCGAGGAATCGATGGAGGAGTCGCTTCGCGCTCTGGCACGTCTGCTGAGGGAACGGTTTTCGCCGGGTTCGCGGGAAGATTGCCTGCTTGCCCGGGCCTGTGAATTGGAAGAATCGCTCGTGACGGCATTCGGTGATCGGACAACATCGGATCCACTCCCGGAGGAGTTGCATCGTCGCTATCGGGCGCGCAACCCGCGTGATGCGCGATTTTACGAAGCGGCCCGTCAGCGCATGGGCCGCGCGGGGCGCCCTCGATTTTCCCTGCGCCGTCCACGCGCGTTTGGAGGAAGCAGCGATCCGGTATTCGTCTTCAACCACCTTCCGAAATGTTACGGAACCAGTCTGCGCGTGTGGCTGCAGACGGCGTTCGGCTCGCTCGAGGATCACACGGAATTTCTCGGCACCACGAATCCCGTGGCGGACAAGCCCGCGGCGATCGACACGCTCGCTGCGGACACCGTGCTCTGCGGTCATTTTTGTGACGGTGTGTATCGGCTTCCGACCCGCTATCCCGGGGCATGGAAGGAAGGCAGCCGGTTTCACTTTTTCACATTTGTCCGCGATCCTCTCGGCATGGCGATGTCCGACTACCTGCACGTGATCCGCCACGATCCGAAGCGGGCCGCCGGACAACCGGAGGTGTATGCTTCGCTGGAAACCTTCCTCCTCGCGCAGAACAACCCGCTCGCATTCCGCCTGGGCTGTGGCGAATCGGACTGGTCCTGTGTGATGGAGCGCTATTTTTTTGTCGGAGTCACCGAGCGGCTCGACGAAAGCCTGCGCGGACTCATCGTTGGAATGCGAAGGATTCTGGCCGCCGCTCCGCTTACACGATCGGTCCAACGTGCGCTCGCCGCGCTGGACGTCCTTGGGAGGGAGCCTCTCCCGCACGCCAATGCTGGGAGTTCGCCCGATTGCGAAGTTTCCGACGGGACGCTTCGCCGCTTCCGCGAGCAGAACGCACTCGATTACAAGATATACCATCACGCCCTGAAGACCCTGGGCGGAGCCTCATCATGAGTTCCAGTTTTCCGACGATTTCCATCGTCACGCCGTCCTACAACCAGAAGCAATTTCTCGAGTCCACGATCCGCAGCGTGCTGGGTGATGGATCCGAGCCCGTGGAATACGTGGTGGTGGACGGCGGGTCCACCGATGGTAGCGCGGAGATCGTGGAGCGTTATGCCGATCGTCTCGCGTGGTGGTGCAGTGAACCGGATGGCGGACAATACCAGGCGATCAACAAAGGGTTCGAGCGCACCAGCGGCGAGGTGATGGGCTGGTTGAACTCCTCGGACATCTACCTTCCGTGGACGATCGGAACGGTGCGGCGAATCTTCGCGGAGTTTCCCGAGGTGGACTGGATCTGCTCCCTCTCGAAATGCTGCATCGAGGAGGACGGCACGTTTCGCGGGATGCAGGAAGTGAAGGGCTATTCGCGCAATGCCTTCGTTTCCGGCCTGCACGGGAGCGAGACGACATTCGATTTCATCCAGCAGGAGACGTGTTTCTGGAGACGGAGTCTTTGGGACAGGATCGGCGGCGCGATCAAGGACACCTACAAGTTTGCCGGGGATTTTCACCTCTGGTCCGAGTTTTTCGACCATGCCTGCCTAACCGGCGTGAAACTGCCACTCGCGGCATTCCGCTTTCACGGCGAGCAACGGAGCGCCGTCTCGAAATATCTCGTCGAGGTCGGAGACGTGTTGCGCGAGATGGGTGCGCGTCCCGAACCTGCGCATCACCGCTGGACGCGAAACATCGTGCTCTCGTTCGATCGTGGTGACGAAGCTGACGAGTCCCGTCACGCCTGTCGTTACAAGCTCTTCACCGGCGAGAAGGACGGCCATCTTTTCGACGAAAACGCAGGAAAGGCCGCCGATCTCGAAAAGGAAAAGGTCATTCACGATCTCGCCGCCGCCTGCGAGGAACGGCTGGCCATCATCGAGAAACTCCGGGAGCAGGCAACCTTCCGCTATCAACTGCGCAAGGAATTGAGCGGATTTTTGCGCAAATGGTCCTTCGGACTGATCAAGTAATTCCTCATGCCGAAAGAGCCCTACCTCTCCCTCGTTGCCACGAGTCGCAATGACAACCACGGCGGCAACACGCTGTATCGCACCCAGATTTTCGTCGACAGCTTCCTCGAGCAATGCGCGAGGCATCAGCTTCCCGCGGAACTGATCCTCGTGGAATGGAATCCGCCCGCCGACCGGCAACCGCTCGCGGAGATCATTCGATGGGACCGGCAAAACGAATGGGTGACCTGTCGCGTGATCACGGTGCCGCCGGAGTTGCACCAGCGCATCCACTACGGAAGCGTCCTGCCTCTCTTCCAGATGATCGCGAAGAATGTCGGGATTCGACGTGCACGCGGGGAGTTCGTGCTGGCGACGAACATCGATATCATCCTGTCGGAGGAACTTGTCGCGTTCATCGCAGGCCGGAACCTCGACCCCTCACGAACCTATCGCTGCGATCGTTTCGACGTGGATTCGAGCATCCCGGACACGGTGTCCCTGGATGAGAAGCTCGAGTTTGCGTGGACCCATCTCGTTCGAAAGAACCGCCGGCTCAAGCCGGACGAGCTTGTCGAAATGCAGCAACGGGAGGAGCCGGTTGAAAAACTTGCGGCTTTTCATCAGGCCACGGGACACTTTGACGTGGAGACCACGGGCGGCGTCACGGCCGTGGTTGCGAAGGACTCCGTCCCCGCGCACTGGCTGCATCTCGATGCCTGCGGGGACTTCACGCTGCTGCATCGGGACGGGTGGGCGGCGATTCATGGATACCCGGAGCTGGAGACCTTTTCCCTGCACATCGATTCCCTCGGGGTGCAGTGCGCGCACTGGGCGGGATTCCGCGAGACCGCGCTGCTTCCAAGCGCCGTGTGCTTTCACATCGAGCATGCACTCGGCTCGGGATACGTGAGGGAAAACGCCACGCCCATGTATGAGAGGCTGCGTGCGCAGGGTATCAACTGGCTGGACTACGAGGTGGTGGAGCCCCTGTTCGTCGAGATGGCCGAGACGAAGCGGGCGATCGACTTCAACGATGAGAGCTGGGGAATCCGCGACTGGTCGATGCAGGAAACGCTTTGCGAAGCGGGAGGGCTGACCGTCGTGCCCGCGGCGCCTTCCGCCCCGCTGAAACAGGTGACGGCCGTCCGGTCGCAGTTTCGTTCGGAGCGATTCGCCTGCGACCTGTATCGACGCACGATCGCACGGAAGGAGGAAATCATCCGGATGGCGGTGACGGCTCACGACGAGGCTCTGAAAGGGATGAACGCCTTCCGGGAGGCGAATGAGAGCGCGCAGACGCAGCTGAAAGAGCTCGCTGCGGCGCACTCCAAGGCTCTGGAAACCATCGAGGAATTTCGCGCGAAAATCGTCGCCACCCGCGGGCGGCTGCAGCGATATCAGCGAGTTTTCGGCTGGCTGGAGCGATTCGGCTTCTTTAAGTAGGAGTGCTCGCCGCATACCCCTTTTCTTCGATGTCCCAAGCTCCTGCAGATCTTTCCGCCGTTCGCGACTACTGGAATCGCCGTCCGTGCAACATCCGCCACTCCACGGCGGAGGTGGGCACGCGCGAGTATTTCGACCAGGTCGAAGCGCGCAAATACATGGTGGAGCCGCACATTCCAGGGTTTGCGGAGTTCGACCGATGGAAGGGAAAGCGCGTGCTCGAAATAGGCTGCGGATTGGGCACGGACGCGACGAACTTTGCACGTGCCGGCGCGGATTACACCGGCCTGGAACTCTCCAGCGCGTCGCTCGATCTCACGAAGAAGCGATTCGAAACATTCGGACTGAAGGGGACGTTCCATCTCGGAAACGCGGAGGAACTCACCGAGATCGTGCCGGCACAGAAGTTTGATCTGGTCTACTCATTCGGCGTCATCCACCACACCCCTCACCCGGAGCGGGTGATTGAGGCGGTGAAGGCCTACCTCAGGCCGGAGTCGGAGTTTCGACTCATGCTTTACGCGAAGAACTCGTGGAAGAATGCGATGATCGCCGCCGGTCTCGACCAGCCCGAGGCCCAGAGCGGCTGTCCGATTGCGTTCACCTATACGCCCGACGAGGTCCGCGACCTGATGAAGGGCTACGATGTCTTCCAGATCGAGCAGGACCACATCTTCCCCTACGTTGTGGAGAAGTATGTGAAATACGAATACGAGTTTCAGCCCTGGTTCGCCGCGATGCCCAAGGAAATGTTCCGCGCCCTCGAAAAGCAGCTCGGCTGGCACCTGTTGATCCGTGCGAGGCTCGCCGGCTGACCTGATGAGCGACGGCCATCCTGTTTTTTCCCGTTTTCCGGGCTATTCCGGCGAGGCTCTGGAGGACTGCCAGGCCGACTTTGTTGGAACGCAGACGCACCGCAAGTGCCTGCCGGGTGAGTTCCGGCCGGGAGCCACGATGCAGGGCGGTCCTGCACGGGACGAAGAGTATTTCGAATGGATCGACATCCTCGAGTCGGTGGTGGCTGCCCGCGACCGCTATACGATGATCGAGATCGGTGCAGGCTACGGCCGATGGGCGTGCAGAGCCGCGCTCGCAGCGAAGGCGATGAATATCCCGGCCGTTCATGTCGCGGCGGTCGAGGCGGAACCTCTACATCTCGAGTGGCTCGACGAGCACTTCCGGCGCAACGGATTGTCTGAAGCGGAATTTCGAATCTACCCGTTTGCGGTCGCTGCGAAACCGGGCAAGACGATGTTCATGATCAACAAGCCGGGGGAGAGTCCGGAGGAAATGGCGCGCCAATGGTATGGCCAGTCGCTGGCCACCAAAAAGGCCGTGCTGAAGCCCGTGAAATCTCCTGACTATTGCGGGAGACGGGTTTTCACCCTGCAAAGTGGCTATCAAGCCGTGCAGGTGGATGTGGAGCGTTTCGACACGGTGCTCAAGGATTATGACGTGATCGATCTGCTTGATTTCGATATTCAGGGGTTCGAACTCGAAGTGATTCAGTCGTGCATCGACGAGATCGAGCAAAAGGCGAAACGCGTCCACATCGGAACCCACGGTGTCGATCTCGAAGCCGGCCTGCGCGAGCTGTTTTCCTCCCGTGGCTGGCGGTGCAATTTCGACTTTCAATGCCAGCAAACCAACGAGACGCCGTTTGGACGGATTGCATTCAACGACGGCGTCCAGAGTTGGACCAATCCAAGGTTCGCGGCGTAAGGTCGGGAGTTTTACGATGATTCAAGACGTATCGATAATTGGATTGGGCAAGCTTGGCGCCAGCATGGCCGCGGGCATGGCCAGCCGGGGATTCAATGTGATCGGCGTGGACGTCTCGCAGCATGCGGTCGATGCGGTGAACGACGGTCGCGCTCCGGTGCAGGAGACCGGTCTCGGGGAAATGATTGCCGCGAACAGGGAGCGTCTTCGCGCGACGATGAGCCACGAAGAGGCGGTGCTCGCCTCGGACATCAGCTTTGTCATCGTTCCCACGCCGAGCGATGAGCGCGGAGCCTTCTCGATCAAGTATGCAGCGTATGCATTCACCGCGCTCGGCAAGGCGCTGGCGAAGAAGGATGGCTACCACGTGATCGTGCTGACGAGCACCGTGCTTCCCGGAGCGACACGGCATGGGTTGATTCCGATCCTCGAACGGGAATCGGGAAAGAAATGCGGCCCGGATTTCGGCGTCTGCTACAGCCCGGAGTTCATCGCGCTCGGCTCGGTGATCCGGGATTTTCTGAATCCGGATTTTTATCTTGTTGGCGAATTCGACACCCGCAGCGGGGACGCGCTCGAGGCGGTGAACCGCAAGGTTTGCATGAAGGATCCGGTCGTCCGGCGGATGAGCATCGAGAATGCGGAGATCGCCAAGATTGCCCTCAACAGCTACGTCACGTTGAAGATCTCGTTCGCGAACACGCTGGCGGACCTCTGCGAGCGCGTGCCGGGTGGCAACGTGGATGTAGTGTCCGATGCGCTCGGATGCGACACGCGTATCGGCCGCAAGTATCTCACAGGCGGAATGGGCTTCGCCGGGCCATGTTTTCCGCGGGACAATGTCGCCCTCAGTTTCATCGGCCGCTATCTCGGCGCAGATTGCAGCCTTCTCGAAAGAAACGACGACTACAATCGGTCGCTGTCCGCGCGTTTCGTGCAGAAATTGAAGCCGTATCTTCGTGCGGCGAAGTCGGTCGCCGTTCTGGGCCTCGCTTACAAGCCGAAGTCGCATGTCGTGGAGGAATCCCCCGGGGTGTTTCTCGTGCGGGCGATCGCTGACACCGGCGCGCGGGTGGTTGCCTTCGATCCCTTGGCGAACGAGTCGGCGCGCAGCGCGTTGCAGTATCACGCGCTTCTTGCGGACAATCTGGAGCAGTGCGTGAAGGATGCCGATCTAGTCCTCGTGACAACGCCGGATGACGCGTTCAAGGGCCTGACGGCGGAATTTCTGCTTCAGGGGCGCGACTCGGTGACGGTCGTGGATTTCTGGCGCTTTCTGGAACCCGCACTGGGCAATGTCCAGGGTGTTCGCTACGTGCCAATCGGTCGTTGCCTCGATGACGAGGACGCCGCGGCGCGCGTTCGGGAACTCTGGGTAGCGGAACCCGCGTGAGATCGTGATGGGGATCGATGTGCATTTTCGAATGCGATCCGGCGCTAACCTTCTAACCTTTTATCATGAGCAAAACTGATACCATTGTCGTGTGTGGTGCCGGAGGATTCATCGGCGGCCATCTTGTTGCTGACCTTCGAAGCAAAGGATTCACCCGAATTCGCGCCATCGATCGCAAGCCGATGACGGCTTGGTATCAACGCTTCAGCGATGTCGAGAACCTCGTCCTCGACCTCCAGGAAAAGGACGCCTGCTACCAGGCGGTCAATGGCGGGGATGTCATTTACAACCTCGCGGCGGACATGGGCGGGATGGGGTTCATCGAGAACAACAAGGCCTTGTGCATGTTGAGCGTGCTCATCAATACGCACCTGCTCATGGCCTGTCGGGACCTTGGAGCGCAGAAATTCTTTTACGCCTCGTCGGCGTGCGTTTACGCCGCGGACAAGCAGCTCGATCCCGCGAATCCGGGATTGAAGGAGAGTGACGCCTATCCCGCGATGCCCGAGGACGGTTACGGCTGGGAAAAACTTTTCTCCGAGCGCATGTGCCGGCATTTCCGGGAGGATTTCGGTCTCCACACGCGGATGGCCCGCTTCCACAACGTCTACGGCCCGTGGGGCACCTATGACGGCGGTCGCGAGAAGGCGCCGGCCGCGATCTGCCGCAAGGTCATTGCCGCCAAACTCTCCGGGAAACACGAGATCGAGATCTGGGGCGACGGCGAGCAGACACGCAGCTTCATGTATATCGACGACTGTCTGAAGGGCGTGCTCGATATCATGGACTCCGATATCGTGGACGCCATCAATCTCGGCAGCTCCGAGATGGTGACGATCAACCAGCTCGTTGACATCGTGGAGGACATCGCCGGCATCAAGCTCGAGCGTCGATACAAGCTCGACGCGCCGAAGGGCGTGCGCGGTCGCAACAGCGACAACACGATCATCAAGAAGTTGCTCGGCTGGGAGCCGTCGATTCCATTGCGCGATGGACTGAAGAAGACCTACGACTGGATCTACGAACAGATGAACCAGAGTGCGGAGGATGCGGCCCGTGCCGCACGGCATTTCGCACAGTAGGTCACCTTGGCTGCGGAATGGCGGCCGGATGGAATGAAAAAGAAGCGCAAGACGGGCGCAACGACATGGGTGGGAGCGCTTCTGTTGGCCGTTTTTGTTGGCGGGTGCGGGATTTTTCCGCACCTGCTCTTTTCTGCTGAGGCCGGTCGTCCGGCGTGGTTTTACAACTCCTACGACGAAGGCTACTACGGATGGCTGGCCATGCGAGGTCCGCTGTCCTATGGCATGCTGGGCTCGCTTTGCATGCGGATTGTAGCGGTGGTTGCCGGTGGAAATCTGGAGATCGCCATGGTTGCGGCCGACTTTCTGTTCCCCTTCCTCTGCGCACTTGCGGCCTGCTTTGCGGTGCGACCGCTGACCCGATCGGTTTGGGGGATGGCAGGGTGGGCTTTTCTTTTCCTCACTGCGTCCGAGATGCTGGCAGCGAGAAGCAGCTATGCACCGCACGCCGCATTGTTTGCCGGGGTCGAATCCCTTTTTACTCTGATCGACCCCCGTCCGGAGGGACTTTTTCCAACCGGAAATCAAACTGGCGTCTTCTGGCTGTTTCGCACCCCGGAGCCGCAAATTACATGGACGGTCGCTTTTCTCGTCCTCGGGTTGCTTTTTCGAATGCTGGCGACTGGAGGGCGTCGGGAGGCAATGCGGTTCTGGATGGCCTGCCTGATCGGCGGTTTTGGCTACCTACTGATCGTGCTGCCTTTGTTTGGAGCGATTTGCTTCGGAGGAGTTCTTCTCGTGATGCTGCGTGACCGGCGCGGGTGGCGGATTTTCTGGCCCGCATTCGCGGGCGGATGTGTGACCTTTCTCCTTGGGTGCCTGTCGGCGCGTCATTCGGGCGGAGATTCCTTGATCTTCACGTCCCGGACACCGGCCATTCTTCTGTCCGGGGTGATTGGAGGGATCCTTGCGATTGCACTCGCGGTTGTGTTGTGGCGGCGAGGCGTGACGGGATGGAAGGGACCACTCGCTGTGGCATTTCTTTGCGCGCCACTTCTGATGGCGAATCAGCATGTCGTGACCGGTCGGATGCTTTACCTTTTCAACTTTGAGAATTTTGCGTTCGCCCAGATCCTGGCCGTAGGAATGCTCCTGGGCGTTTCGGCTGTCCGAAAAGAGGATGTCTCTCTCGAACAGTCGACGTCCGTCGGGAGGTTGCGATTTGCCGGTGTGGGCTTTGCTGTCTTTGTCATATTTGCGCTCGGGGCCACCGTCCTCCGCAGCCAGTGGTGGGGTTACACACGGTCCCTCCCTCAAAACCGACAGGCTCTGAGTTATGTTGAAGCGATCCGCCAGGCAGGGTTGCAACCTGGCCAGAAACTCGTTTGTGCAGACCCGTTCGTCGCGGAAACCCTTCCCCTGCGATTGGGATGGCGGCCGGATTTTGTCGTGGCACGGGACACGGCGTTCGCGAAAACGATCTCTCCGCTTCGGTTTCCCGGGGATATTCCCCCCGAACGCGATGCTCTCCGACCCGGACTGTTCGAAGCACTGGCCCTAAACGGCGTCTCGACAGAGGCATTCTCCGAATCGTTCGATGCTTTGCTCGATCCCGAAAAGAAGGACTGGCGTTCCCGCTTCTTACTGGGAGGCACGCTTTACAGCTATGCGGATTTCTGGGCTCCGCTGACGCATCATCGGGCGGTGCGGTTGGATTGGATTGCGCAGGAGAAGTCCGCCCTTGTGCAGGAGTATTCGGATTTTCTGATGGCTGGTAATTGGCCGGCGGCTCCGACGTTGGTCATTTCCAAATGGGACGAGGAGCGCGTTCGGAATTGGGAGCGCACACGAAAGGTGGATGTCATTGCAAAGCGGATTGGAAACAAAGGCGCCCGGTTCAGCATTGTAAGGGTTCATCCGCCGGTGACAGATTCTCAGTCGCGGGAATGAAACGAATTGCTATCAGTCAGTCGAACTACATCCCGTGGAAGGGGTATTTCGACATGATTCGTTCCGTGGATGAGTTCGTTCTCTACGACGATGTTCAGTTCACCCGCCGGGACTGGAGGAATCGGAATCGCATCAAGACCGCGCACGGGCTCCACTGGCTTACCATTCCGGTGAAAGTGAAGGGGCGGTATCACCAGTCTGTTCGTGAGACGGAGATTGAAGGCAGCTCTTGGGCGGAGTCCCACTGGCAAACAATCCGGCATGGCTACGCACGGGCGGCATGTTTCGAGGAAATGGCCCCGATTCTGGAAAAGGTTTACGCTGATTGTTCAGGCCTCCACATGCTGAGTGAGGTGAATCGCCTCTGGATCGAGAGCGTTTGTCGGCTTTTGGCGATACAGACCCCACTGCGCTGGTCCTCGGAATTTTCGCTGAAGGGTGACCGCAGTGAGCGGTTGTTGAACATTTGCCTCGAAGCTGGAGCGGATTGCTATGTCAGCGGTCCTGCGGCCAGGGATTATCTCGATACGGGGTTGTTCGAATCCGCGGGAGTGGCCGTGGAATGGATGTCCTACGAGGGGTATCCGGAGTATCCGCAGTTGCATGGAGCGTTCGAGCATCGGGTTTCCGTGATTGACCTCCTGCTGAACGCCGGGAACCCCGCGGTGTGTCTGGAAAAGTTTCCCCGGTAGACCGATGAACGAAGCCTCTCCACCTCCGGCGGTTAGCGTCGTCAGTCCAGTGTATCTGGCGGAGGAATCCATCGCTGATCTCGTGCGGTCCATCTCGCAGGTGCTCTCGCGGGATTTTCCGCATTTCGAGATCGTGCTGGTGGACGACGACAGTCCCGACGGATCCTGGCCGCGAATCGTCGCGCTGGCGTCGGAGGATCCACGCGTTCGAGGGGTGCGATTGAGTCGAAATTTCGGACAGCATGCCGCAATCACCGCCGGCCTCGCCCATGCCCGCGGCGACCTGGTGATCGTGATGGATTGCGACTTGCAGGACGATCCCGCGGACATTCCCACTTTTATCGCGAAGGCTGCGGAGGGGCATGAAATCGTGTTTGGGCAGCGCCCGAAACGGGAGCATCCGGGATGGAAAAACCTCACAGCGGGCTTCTTCTTCCTGATCTTCAATCTGCTGACCGATGCCTCCTGGAAGCGGGCGTCCAAGGACATCGGATCCTACACACTTCTGACCCGAAAGGCCGTGGATGCGTTCCTTCGCGTTCACGATGCGCAGCGTCACTTTTTAATGATTCTGCGCTGGCTGGGTTTCAATCAGGGATATGTCACCGTAACGCATCGACCGCGTCCCCGGGGCCGGAGCGCCTACACCATTCCTAAACTCATCCGGCATGCCCTGGCAGGAATTACCGCGCAGTCGAACCGGTTGCTATACGCGTCGGTGATTGCAGGGTTGGGCTACGCGTTCTTTGCAGGCGTGGGCATTGTCTGGCTCGTCGTGCAGTATCTCACCCGAGGATCTCTCGAGGGGTGGACATCGCTGGCGGTGATACTCCTGAGTTCCACCGGGCTCATCCTCACGGCCATTGGAATTCTCGGCATCTACCTCGGCAATGTGTTCGACCAGGTGCGGAACCGGCCGCTCTATCTTGTTGCGCAAACGGTGAATTGATTCGCAATGAGTGACCTACTGGCAAAGGTGGCGCGGTATTACAGCGCCAAGCTTTCAGACTTCGGCCCGAGTCCCCGCGGGGTTGATTGGAATGGGGAAGACGGGCAGATTTTACGGTTCGAGCAACTTGTAAAGTTACTGCCCGAGGGCGAGAAATTCACGGTTTGCGATATCGGCTGCGGATACGGTGCGTTTCTGCCGTTTCTCAAGCAGCAGCGGCCGCTGGCAGAATACTTGGGCGTCGACGTATCCCCGGATATGGTGGCATCCGCTTCGGTGCTTCATGGCTCCGGCTGTTTCCATGTTGGGAGTGAGGCTCCGGAGGAGGTGGATTACATTGTCGCAAGCGGGATTTTCAATGTGCGGATGGATTTGCCGGCGGAGGACTGGGCCGATTATATCGAGCGGACGCTTGAAAGCTTCCATGCCGGAACGCGTCGCGGATTCGCTTTCAATTGCCTCACCTCGTATTCGGATTCCGATCGAATGCGGCCGGATCTTTACTATGTGGACCCGCTGGCGATCTTCGATTTCTGCAAAAGACGATTTTCGCCACGCGTGGCGTTGCTGCACGACTACCCGCTTTACGAATTCACGCTTCTCGTGAGGAAATAGCCCAATGAAACCGCTTCTAATCTTTGGCTGCGGCCAGATTGCCGAACTCGCGCATTTTTACTTCAGCGAGCAGGGGCGGTCGGTGGCGGCTTTTGTCGTGGATGCGGAGTTCCGGACAGCGAATGAGTTTCGAGGGGTTCCTGTTATCGATTACGATCGCGTGACGGAGGTGCATCCTCCGGATGATTTCGACGCGTTCGTTGCGTTGAGCTATTCGAAGGTCAATCGGGTCCGGGCGCAAAAGGTCGAGGCGATGCGGACTCTCGGATATGATCTCGCAAGTTACATCAGTCCTCGTGCCACCTTCCTTGCGGCTGACCCCCCTGGTGAAAACTGCTTCATTCTCGAGGACAATACGATTCAGCCCTTTGTGAAGATTGGCCGGAATGTGACGTTGTGGTCCGGCAACCATATCGGGCACCATTCGGTCATCGAGGATCACGCTTTTATCAGCTCGCACGTGGTGGTGTCGGGTGGAGTGCGAATCGGGGCGTATTCGTTTCTCGGCGTGAATTCGACGCTGCGCAATGGAATCTCACTCGGTGAATCCACGGTTGTCGGAGCGGGAGCACTGATCAACGCCGATACACCTCCGTCTTCGGTATTTTTCGCGCAAGCGGCAGAGCTGAGTCGCGTGCCGAGTCACCGACTTCGCGGGTTGTGAGGCACTGGCGGAGAGTCGGGCGCGTATTTTGCCCGGTTGGAGACCTGGCGTGGATGAAATCCCACGCGGCGAATCCCTTTGGAGTCGTGGTGGAGGGAACGGTCATCCGCATTTTTTTCAGCACGCGCGACGAGCGGAACCGCTCGAGCATTGGGTCGATCTGGATGGATCTGGACAGGCCGGGTGACATTTTGCAGTGCGATTCGCAGCCGCTTGTCGCCCCCGGGAATGCTGGATTTTTCGATGACAGCGGGGCCTCCATGGGCTCGGTCGTCCAGCGGGAAGACGGTCTGTATTTGTATTACGTGGGTTGGAATCTCGGAGTGACCGTCCCTTGGAGAAACAGCATCGGACTGGCGGTGAGCAGGGACGGGGGGCGAACCTTTGAGAAGCATGACCGCGTCCCGGTGATGGACCGGTCCTCGGAGGATCCATTTACAGTGTCCTATCCGTTTGTGGTCGGTGCGCCTGACGGAAACGGGTGGCTCATGTGGTATGGATCACATCGATCGTGGCAGGGGGAGCACGAGATGGATCATGTTTTGAAACGCGCGACTTCCGAGGATGGGATTCTTTGGACGCGGGAAGATCGACCCGTGATGGAGTTTTCTGCCACGGGGGAATACGCCATGTGCCGCCCAAGCGTGCTGCGGACCTCCGACGGATGGCGGATGTGGTTTGCATATCGGGGAAAGCGCTATCGCATCGGATGCGCGGAGTCTGAGGACGGCAACACCTGGACCCGTCGTGATGAGTGGGGTCTCGAACCGTCCGGGGAAGGTTGGGATGCCAGCGAGGTTACCTATCCGCATGTTTTCGAGTGTGGCGGCAGGCTGTGCCTTCTCTACAACGGAGAAGGATACGGTCGAACTGGTTTCGGACTTTGTATTGCGGAGGACGTATGATTCGAGCTGCGGGATGGAAGCTTTTGGGCCTGCCGGCGATTTACAAGGCGTTCGGCCGTCTTACGGGCGGCGATGCGTTTCGCGACTTTGTCCTGAAAGAATGGTTCGAGCTGAAACCCGGGGAATCGGTTCTGGATATCGGGTGCGGCCCCGCTGACTGGCTCTCGATTTTTCCGGAGGTGGAATATACCGGGTTCGACTTCAATCCGAAATACATCGAGGATGCCCGCGCCCGGTTCGGGGCACGCGGCCGGTTTCTCGTTGCCAATGCGGACGACGATTTCGGAGATCGATTGGGACGGTTCGATCTCGTGATTGCGACCGGAGTGTTGCATCACTTGTCCGATGCCGAAGCGCGCAAGGTCATCGATCTGGCTGCGCGGGTATTGAAGCCGGGAGGCCGTTTCGTCACTCTTGATGGGGTGCTTTGCGCAGGTCAGTCGCCACTTGCAAGGCGGATTGTCCTCAGTGACCGGGGCCGATTCATGCGGGAGGACGGTGAATATCTGGCACTGCTTGGAGAGGCATTTGGTCGGGTGGAGCATGAAGTCTATCACCGCAAACTGCGCATCCCTTACACGCACATTCTTGCCCGCTGCATGGCACCTCGGAACGTGCGACCGAACGCGTGAATCGAATTCTGGATTTTTTGGATCGAGGCGCTGTCCGAATGGCCAGTGGCGCTGTCGGTGATCCGGCTGCCAACGCTGCCAAGCTGGGGGCTGTTCGCATCCTTCTGGGGGTAATTCTTGCGTGGAGAACATTTTTCATCGCGCGGGACACCCGGTGGTATTTCGAGCCGTTCGAATGGTGCGGAATCGAGGCTTACTGGCATGCTTGGGTGGCTTGGGGAACGTTCGCGCTGGCGGTGATCCTGACTCTCGGAATCGCTTCAAGACTGGTGGCCTTGGTGATGGCGGTCTCCGCGGCGTGGTTTGCCTCGTGGACTGGCACCTACAACCTGGGTCCCATGTTATCGATCCCAATGCTCGCGGGAATTGCGGCATTGGGAGGAGGCTCCTGGGCGATCGGTAGGCGAGCCTCCCTGCCTTCCGCGAAGGATTGTTCCCGGGTCCTTTTCACGCTCTTTCTTTTTACCGCCGCCCTGCATTTTTCGGCTCTGTTGTTCCATCTCACCGATGGCTACTGGCTGAATGGACTCACAGCGGCGGCCATGTTGACGAACAGCTATCTTTGCCGTTTTTACGGGTTCTTCCGCGGCGTTGAGCAGTCGATGTCCGGAATCTTCCACGCAACCTCCGTCGGAATTGTGATCGTTCAAACGGTCTTTCAGGCGGCGATGGTTCCGCTCGTTTTTTTCCGATGGGGTAGGTGGTTTGTGGCTGTTTATGGCGCGGCGTTTGCGCTCGGCTCGCTGGTGGCGTTGCAGTTGTCGATTCTACCCGCGGTGGAATGCGTGCTGTGGGCGTGGTTGTTTCTCCCTGTGACCTGGCTGCCTCGTGGGCTCGTTTCCTCCGGTGCGGTCGATGAGGCATTCGGTTCCCCCGCCAGTGCCGTCCACGCCATGGTGTTTGGAGGCTTGACTGGATTGTTCTGGCTGTGCGCGATTGCCGGCCGCATTGGTCTCGGGGCAGAGCCTGCAGGGCTGAGGCCGGTGTTTCATCATGCGGGACTGATTTCTCCAAACGTCTTCAATCGCGGAGATCTCTCGATGGGCGATCGTTGGACGATCGTCGAAAGGATTACCAACGATGGAGTGGAGAGAATCCCTCTCAATGGCGATGATGGGCAACGGTTGGTCTACCATTGCAGCGATGTGTTGTATTACGGCAACAGCCTTCAATGGCGTCGAAAAATGGTGACAGAGGAAGACATGAGTGCGGCGCATGATCGTCGCAGTGTGGGACTGGCTTTGATGCGTCGCATCGTGCGTTACGACTATTTCCGTCGCGGGGGAGGGGATGCCGCCACCTACCGGGTTTCGGTCTTCGGCAACGCAGCTTCGAATCTCGATCATCCCGCACCCGACCGCTACACGTCACGGTTGCTGGATCAATTCATTCTCGTTGTTGACGCGCAGCGTGTTCGGAAGAAGGAGGGGCGATGAGCGCGGGGATGGAGCGACTTGCGCGCAATGTAACGTTTGACCAACGGGGTTTCTGGCGTTCGCCCGAGTGTCCGGATGTCTCGTATCCAGTGGAGGGGAATGACCTTTGCTTTTCCCTCGAGGAGGACTCGTTCTGGTTTCGTCATCGAAACAACGCGGTCGTCCGTCTGGTTTCGTTGTTTCCCCCCAATGGGCCGATCCTCGATATTGGTGGAGGCAACGGTTACGTAGCCAGAGGACTTGAAAACGCAGGATTCGAAACAGTGATGGTCGAACCAGGTGAGCGGGGTGCCGAGAATGCCGTGCGGCGCGGATTGAACCGCGTGGTATGTTCCACTTTTAATGGCGCGGGTTTTGTCGAGGGGGCGTTCGGAGGCGCTGGACTCTTTGATGTTTTGGAGCACGTCGAGAACGATGTTGCGTTTCTTCAGAGCATTCGAAGAGTGCTCGCACCAGGGGGGCGACTTTACATCACGGTTCCTGCACACTCCGCGCTCTGGTCGAACGACGACCGTCTTGCCGGACACTACCGGAGATATTCCCCACGTTCACTGGAGGATGTCTGCCGCAGAGCGGGATTCGAGCCGGACTTTTCGACATGTATCTTCACGTTGCTTCCGGTGCCGGTTTTTCTATTTCGCTGCATCCCGAGCTGGTTGGGATTCCGCCGCGAAATCAAGGCCTCGGTCGCGAGGGCGGAACATGCTGCGCCCGCCGGGATCGACGCTTTGTTGAACACGTGGTTCTCGCGTGAACTTCGGCGAATTTCGGAGCTTCGACCCTCTTCCATTGGAGGGAGCTGTCTCCTTGCCGCAACAGCAGTCCAATGAACAATCCGGTGGAAGCAAGCTCTGCCCAGGTTTCCGACAGGACATCCAATGGCCGGATCCCGTTTAACAAGCCCTACTTTACAGGTGGTGAGGTCGAGTATATCCGCCAGGCCTTCGAGGCGAACCATACCGCCGGCAACGGGGCATTCACACGGCGTTGTCAGGAATTCTTCGAACGACGCTATGGGTTCCATAAATGCCTCCTCACCCAATCGTGCACGGATGCTCTCGAGATGTGCGCATTGCTCGCGAGAATTCGGCCCGGAGATGAAGTCATCGTCCCGTCCTATACATTCGTGTCGACGGCCAATGCCTTCGTCCTGCAGGGAGCACGGATCCGGTTTTGCGACAGCGAGCCGGGTTCACCTCATCTCGATCCATCCGCTCTGGAGAGCCTCATTGGTCCATCCACCCGGGCGATCGTTGTGGTGCATTATGGAGGTGTTGCCGCCAACATGCGGCCCATCGTTGAGTTGGCGAGAAAACACGGTTTGGTGCTGATCGAGGATGCCGCGCAGGCCATCGAGTCTTCGTTTGACGGGCGCCCGTTGGGAGGTATCGGCGACCTCGCGACTTTTTCGTTTCATGAGACGAAAAACATCATCTGTGGCGAGGGTGGCATGCTTGTCATCAACAACCCGGAATATGCCGCTCGTGCAGAAATTCTCTGGGAGAAGGGGACCAATCGATCGGCCTTCTTTCGCGGCGAAGTGGACAAGTATCGCTGGGTGGATGTGGGATCCTCCTTTCTTCCCTCGGAACTGACGGCCGCCGCACTTTGGGCGCAATTGGAGCAACTTGAGCCGATCCAGGCACGGCGAGTGGCTGCCTGGAGCGCATATCACGAGATCCTGGAGCCTGCGTCGAAAAGATTTGGTTTCGATGTGCCATCGATCCGGACGGGAGCCACAGCAAATGGCCATCTGTATTATCTCGTTTGCCGCTCCTGTGAGGAACGCACGGTCCTGATTCAGGATCTCGATCGTCAGGGCATCAATGCCGTTTTTCACTACCAGGCTTTGCATCAAAGCCCTTATCAGGCCCGGTTCCACGAAGAGATGCCTCTGCCTCACGCCGAACGATATTCGGATTGCCTGCTGCGTCTTCCGTTGTTTGCCGAACTTGAAGAGGATCGCGCCAGGGTGGTCGCGCGCGCTGTGCTGGATTTTTACGAGCGCCGGGCATGAGCGAGAGACACATGATCCTGGCCTATGACGCCGATTGCGGCTTTTGCTCCGCTTCAGTGCACTGGCTTTGCAGTCTGAAATTCGCGGGACGCACTCTTTCACCGATTGCATACGGAGACCCTCGGATCCTGGCTCGAATGCCTGGTGTGGATCTTACTCATGCGGACGGCGGGGTTCAGCTCCTGCTTTCCGACGGGCGCTTGTATCGTGATGCGGGCGCGATCGGGGAAATTCTGGCGGCATCCGTTTCCCATCGATGGTTGGGGGTTTTTATTTGCCTGCCCGTGGTGTCCTCGATCGCCGGTGTCATTTACCGACTCGTCGCACGAAACCGGCATCTCATTTCCCGAATGCTCGGCATGAATGCGTGCCGGTTGCCTCAAAACAAAACTTTCAGATGACGTTAACCAAACTCGACTCAACGCGCGTCGACACGCCCGTTTTGCTGATCGTCTTCAATCGGCCCGGGCCGACGGAGCGTGTGTTCGCGCGGCTTCGCGAGGTGAAGCCGTCGCGGTTGTATCTCGCCGCGGACGGCCCCCGCGGGCATGTGCTGGAGGATCGGGAGAAGTGCGCTAAGGTGCGCGAGATCGTGGGAAACGTCGACTGGGAGTGCGACGTGAAGACGCGCTTCCTCGACGAAAACATCGGTTGCGGCAAGGCGGTGAGCGGCGCGATCGAGTGGTTTCTGGATGAGGTCGGAGCGGGAATCATCCTCGAGGACGACACGCTTCCCGCGAAGTCGTTCTTCCCATTCGCCGCGCGAATGCTCGAGATCTGCCGCGACGACCAGCGTGTGGCGTCGATCTCCGGAGACTGCTTCCTGCCGGAGCGGATGCAGCCGGCGTTGAGTCCTGCGGGCACGGTCGGTGCCTGCCTTTCGAAGTATTTCAACATGTGGGGCTGGGCCACGTGGAAGGATCGGTGGACCGGATACAGCCTCGATCTCTCCACGCACAGCGAGGAGGAGTGGATCTCGATCATCGAGCGCACGCATCCGAAATCCCTGGAGGCGAGCACCTGGCAGGCGATCTGGATGGCGATGCGCGCCGGCATTCTCGATACGTGGGATTTTCAATTCGCGTTCCATGCATGGGCGCGTGGACAATCGCACGTCGTGCCGACGTCGAATCTCGTGTCGAACATCGGCTTCGATGCGGATGCGACGCACACCGTGGATGTCAGCCCCGTGGCGAACCTGCGGACATTCGAGTTCGATCAGCTCGCAGTGCCGGAGCGCCTCGAAATCGACGAGGAACTCGACAGCCTGACGTTCTTCCTGCGGCACATGGAGGGCCTCCGCCTGACGCTGTGGCTGAAGGAGGCGTTCCTGCTCGAGACCCGGGATCGAGGCGAGCGCATTCCGTTCGAGAAGCAGCTGGTGCAGTTGCAGCAGGCGTGCAACGAGCGGATGGCCCTCATCAACAAGATGTCGGAAAAGATTCGCGAGCTGCAGACGCAGGCGACGCTGACTCATCAGCTGAAGAAGGTGCTCCGCATCGCCCGAAAATCCTGATCGTGCCACACTGGTCGAAATTTCCCGGACTGACCGTGGACAGTCCGTCGCCCGCCATTGCCCGGATCGCGGCCTCCATGCTGGACGCGGTTCCGCGAAGCGGCGGGGCAGCGAAACCTCCGGTGCTGCTTGTGCTGGCGGACCCGGTGCTCTCCGCCGTCCTCGACGGAAGCGCAATCGTTCCGCCGGGCGGATGGCTGCAGGCTCGATGCAGCGAGCTTGGAGTCCCCGTCCCGTCCGACGGGGATTTTCCGTTTTCGGAAGGATTCCTCACGCTGGGGGAGGGCGTTTTTGTAACGCGATTCGAAAGCCTGCATCTGCTGGCACCACCGGGAGATTGGCTGTCGCGCGTGGAAGACCTGCCGCAGTTTCTCGAACGGTTGCAATCGACAAGGCCTCCCGAACAGGCGTTGCGAAGGCTGTATCGGGAGCCATTGATGAAGGCGTTGTTCCGTCCGATCCATCGGACGATGATGCGGCGCAAATGGACCGGCGAGCCGCGCGCGCATCTGACCGGTGACGAGGTGATCGTCTATCACCACATTCCGAAGTGTGCGGGCATGTCCGTGTTTCATCACCTCAACGAATTTCTGAAATGGAACGATGAGCTCGTCCATCTCGACGCCCGCGCACTGGACGGTGTGAATGCGCATGGATTGATGCCCTTCCACCGCAAGGATCCACGGGAACTGGCGCGGATTGAGGTGCTGTTTGGTCACGAGGTTTCCGTCGACGACGCCGGAAAACTTGCGGGCCGCACACCCCTGTTTGCCACGTGTCTGCGGGATCCCGCGTCGCGAATGGTCTCGCATTACAACTGGGAGATGGAGCAACTTGCCGCCGGAGGCATGCCGATCCCGCCGTTCGACGAGTGGTATCAGCGTCAGGAATCCAACTGGATTGTCCGCTGGCTGGCTCGGCGTTTTTTCCAGTTGGAAACCCGGGGACGCAGCGACGAGGAGTTGTTCGAGGAAGTCAGGGTGGGGCTCGAGCGATTCTGGATTGTTTGCACGCTGGAGAATTTCAGCACCGCGATGCACCAGCTTACGGACAAGCTCGGGCTGCCACCGATCGACGCCGCATCGAATCGTGCGGGTGAAAGCTATTCGAAGCGTCAGGAACTCACGCCGGAGATCGAGGCACGCATCGAGCGCGACCATCCGTTCGATGTCCGGCTGCACCGCCGCTGGCGCGACGCGACGTGAGTTTGCGACGATGAACGGTTCCCAATTCGGTGTTCCGTTGCTTTATTCCCCGCATGACCTCCCCCCGCACGCTGCTCGTGATCCCGCACTACCGGGATGCGCATCGGCTCGAGCCGTTTCTCACGGATCTCGTGCGGGTGCTCCCCGGATCCTTTTCGATCCTCGTGTCCGACGACGGTTCGCCCGCCGCCGATGGGGATGCGCTGCGAAAATTAATCGGCTCTACCGCCACCGATGGGCCGCTCGTGCTGCCGCCGCTGATGAATCCGATCAACCGGGGCAAGGGAGCGGCAGTCTACGCGGGCTGGGATTCGCAGATCGATGGAGGTTTCGATCGACTTGCCTTTGCGGACGCGGACGGAGCTGTCAGCGCTTCGGAAATTTTGCGCGGACATCGATTCTGGGAGGAGCATGCGGGCGAGTTCGATGTTCTCGTGGGAAGCCGGATGGAGGCTCCTGGGCGCACGGTGCGCCGCCGATGGATCCGGCATGTGTGCGGGCGTGTGTTCGCAGGCGCGGTGTCGGCGCTCACGGGGTTGCCCATTCACGATACGCAGTGTGGATACAAGGTTCTGACGACCGCCGCCTATCGGACGATTCGTCCGCGATTGCAGGCGCAGGGCTTTGCATTCGACGTCGAATTACTGTTGCTTCTGCAGCAGGCGGGATGTCGGCTGCAGGAGTTTCCCGTCGACTGGACCGATATCCGCGACGGGAAGGTGAGTTTGATGCGGGAGTCGCTTCCGATGCTGGTGGAGGTCGTGCGAACGAGGCGGCGTGTTCGCGCAGGAAAACCGTGAATCGATTCGACGAAAGTTTTTCCGTCCTGTGAACGCGCTGGTCCACGCGATCGAAATCAACGATCGCCACGGCGTCGGAGTCTATATCCGGCGAATGTTCGGCGATGGGCGGGACTTCGTGTTCCTCCGCTCCCGTTCGCTCTACGAGGGCACGAACGAATTCGGAACGGAGGAGTTTCTTGGAGACCGCTTTTCAACGCTGAGCGAGCTGCGTGCCCGGATCGCCGGCATCGTCAGCCGACATCCGATCGAGCGCATCCTGTGCGTCCCGTATTACCCCGAGGACTTCCGGAATGCGGTGCTGCTGAAGGAGGCTTCCGGGGCGAAGCTCTGCACCTATTTGATGGATGATCAGAATATTTTTGCGAGGGAAGTCGGGGATGCCGCGGTGCGCCGATTGCTGGACGCGAGCGAACTGCGACTCGGCATATCGCCGCAGATGAGTCTGGCCTACGAACGGAAGTTTGGTCGTGAGGTCGCGTGGATGCCGCCGGTGCTTCCCGCGAGGCGAACGCCCGACGTGGGACCAAGACACGCACGGCGCGCGGCTCTGATTGGCAACGTGTGGAGCGCGATGCAGCTCGGAAACCTTCGCCAGGTCGCGCGGGAATCCGGATGGGCGATCGACTGGTTTGGCCGCGGTCCCGAGGCGGGATGGCTGGACGCAACACCTGAGGCGCTGGCGTCGGACAATGTCCACTGTCTCGGATATCTGGAGGATGCGGCTCTTGCCGGGCGGCTTGCGGAATACCCGTTCGCAATCATCCCCAGTGGCACCGCTGATGACGCGGACGATATCCGGTCGTTCTCGCTCTTGAGCCTGCCTTCACGAGTGATCCATCTTCTCACGCAGGCTGCTCTGCCGCTGCTCGTAATGGGAGGGGAGCGGAGCGCGGTTGCCGCGTTTGTCCAGGAGACCGGGTGCGGACTGGTCGCGCCTTACAACGCGACCGCCTTTTCGAGTGAAGCGGAACGGCTGGTCGCCGATGAAAGCGGATTCCGCGCAGCCGCGTCTGGAATAGCGGAGCGGATGACACTTGCAGATGCGGGCGACTGGATATGGAGTTCGCTCGATCGTGGTGCTCCGGTGGACGATCGTTTCGAGTCCATGCGAACCGGTCGCCTCGCGGTGCTGGAATGCGATGTTCTATCGGAACGAATCTTTCCCGCTCCTCAGCGACGCGGATGGTTTGCACGACGGTTCGGTGGCCTGGGACCGCTCGAGGGGCTGCGATTCTCGCGCGGATCGCAGCTTCGTGCGATTCGTCGGCATGCGCCGCTCGACGTCACCGGTCCGCATTCGTTCGAGGTCTCGACCTATCAGCGCGCGTTGGCGACCGCACTTGTCCGGGAGCGTGTGAAAGCGGGCGATCGGGTCGGAGTGCTGGACGGAGATCCCGGTTTGTTGCGCCCCCTCCACACGACCCATCGAGTGGAGAATGCGACGAAATCGGATCGCGGATTCGATGCGATCGTGAGTTTTCACCGGGAAGGTCCGGCGACCTTCGAGGAGCTGAACGCCATGGTGGTTGCCGGCGGACTCCATGTCCATTGTTGGACGGCGTATTTGCATCCCGGTCACTTTTCCGCGCCGCCGGAAGCGATGAAGCTGCTCGACGCGATCGACGATTGCTCGCTGGTGAGCGATGCCATTCTGGATGCCGAAGATCTGCTCTTCATGTCGCCACGGGCGACGGAGCGCTTTTGGAAAATTTCGAATCCTGAGGTGGGCCGTCCATTTTCGCTGAATCTTTGCTGGGAGGCCGGACGATGAGCGCGCTTCCGACGATCACGCTCGTCACGCCAAGCTTCAATCAGGCGCGATATATCGAGCGCACGATTCGCAGCGTGATCGCCCAGGAGTATTCCGCGCTGGAGTGGATCGTCGTCGATGCGATGTCGACGGATGAAACCGCGGAGATTCTCGATCGATATCGCGACCTTCCGTTTCTGCGGGTCATCCGGGAGCCGGACCGCGGGCAGACCGACGCGATCAACAAGGGCTTGCGACAGGGGCATGGTGAGATCGCCGGCTGGTTGAACTCGGACGACGAGCTTTTGCCCGGTGCGCTTCACGCGGTTGCCCGTGCCTTTGCAGCCGCTCCGGAGGCGGTGGCCGTCTATGGGGCGGGTCGCAAGGTGGACGAAGAGGGGCGGCTTCTGAAACACGTGCCCTCGCGGCCGTTCGATCCTGCCCTGCTGCGCACGGCCTTCTACATCCTGCAGCCGGCGTTCTTTTTCCGCCGGCAACTGGTGCTGGACCTTGGGGGATTGGATGAAGCGCTGCATTACGCGATGGATTGGGAACTCGCGATGCGGCTTGCGGAGAGAGGTCCGTTTGCGACCGTGAACGAGGAACTCGCGGCGCTCCGTTGCTACGCGGGAACAAAGACGGAGGGCGGAGGCTGGCAGCGGTTCGAGGAGATCGCGCGAATCGGCCGCAGAATGAACGGCGCGTTTGATCGAAACCTGATCGCATGGAAGCTGCGCCGGCTGGCGCGCGGATCCGCCTTAGCCCGCCGCTGCGTGGACTTCATTTTGTCGCAACTTTATCCCGAACGGTCGGTCATGGTCGTCGGCTGGCCGGAGGATTCAAAATCATGAGAGTTTGCACAACGGTGTTCGGCTACGCCGGCGGACAGCGGATCATTGACCGCCATCTGCCGGTTTGGAAATCGGTCTCGGACGAGGTCATTCTCGTCTATCCCGAGGACAGTCCAAATCGCGGGCACGGCGTCCGCCATTTTCCCACCGGACGCTCGAACAAATACGGGGAGGAATGCCTCAAGCGTCAGCTTGCGGGCATGCGGCACAGCCTCAGCGTGGATGCGGATTACTACGTGTTCGTGGAATACGACGCCTTTCTTCTTGCCCGTCCGATCGCGCGTTCGGGGGTTCAGGCGAACGTATTTCCGAACCGAGACCCGCGTTACCGGGGGCCGGGTTACTTCCATTTTCCGTGGATCTTCGATGCGGCGACCCTGCGGCGGTTCGCGGAGGGCGCGTCGATCGAGCCGCAGGAGAACGGCTTCGTCGATCGCTGGCTGCAGTGTCAGGTCACAAACCTTGGGATCGAGGTTCACAATCTACGGGCGTTGCGCGAGGGCTTTTCGCGCAATACCCTGCGGACCCGCGGTCAGCGGCGTTTTGCCGTCGAACTCGCGCGGCGCGGAGGTTACGCTTTCCATGGAATCAAGGATGCGGCGCTTCTGCGCAAGCTGCTGGCCGCTCGAAAAGTGCAACGATGAAAGTTTTTACCTTCTATTCGCCCGTGGAGGGCAAGCGCGAGCACGAGGAGCGTGCGTTGATCGATCTCTGGAAACGCTCCTGGGCAGCGATGGGCTGGGAGCCGACGGTTCTCGGATACCAGTCGCTGACGTTCGATGACGAAATCAGCGCGCTCGTGCGCAAGTTCAAGAAGCTTCCGAGCATGAACAAGTTCAACCTCGACTACTGGTGCTACCTGCGCTGGGTCGCGGTGGCCCAGCAGGGCGGCGGGTTCATGTGCGACTACGACGTGATCAACTATTCGTTCGAGCCGCGGCCGTTCGATCAACTGACGGTCTATGCCCGCAATGAGGAGCAATATGTGCCTTGCCTCGTCAGCGGCACGAGCTCGGAGTTCATGAGGGCGGTCGGCTGGTTTGCTTCATACCGCGTGCCGATGTTCGCCCGTTTCATGGAGCGCTCGCACACGTCGGACATGCTGATTTTGAAGGAACACAGCTCGAGCTTCAAACTCTGCACCGAGTGCATCGAATATGGGGATGCCGGGTGGGACACCGCGTCGGCGGTTCACTACTGCAACCGCGTCATGCGGCCAAACGACCTGATGCCCCGCCACGAACACATCGAGCGATTGCGTCCGCTGCCATCCAGCGCAGCCGCAGCCTGATCGACCGGCACGGCAATCCATGAGCCAGACCGACAGCCGCGGCGTGATCTACATTGCCACGGGACGCCGGCATCTTGACGAGATGCTCGTGTCTGCGCGCTCCCTGCGGCGTCACATGCCGGATTTGCCGATCGTGCTGTTCACCGATCAGGACGACCTTCCGGGCGATGTCTTTTCGGAGATTCGTCCGGTCGAGAACCCTCGCCATTCCTTCATCGATAAGATTGCGCCGCTCCGTGGAACGCCATTCGAGCGCACGGTATTTCTCGACACCGACACGTTTGTCTGCGCGCCAATTCCCGATCTTTTCGAGATCCTCGACCGCTTCGAACTCGCGGTATCGCGCGCGCCGCTGCGCCATGACCGTCCTTTCGCCACGCCGAACTGCTTCACGGAACTGAACACCGGGGTCATGGCGTATCGACGCTCGGACAACGTGGACGCGCTCTTTGCCGACTGGCTGCGGCTTTACGAGATGGAGGTCGCGGAGACGGGCCGGATGGACAGCGACCAGCCGGCATTTCGCGAGGCGCTCTACCGATCACCGGCGACGTTCTACGTCCTGCCCCAGGAATATAATCTCCGAACCGTGATGCCTGCCGCCGTGGGGCGCTGCGAGGTGAAGATCGTCCATGGCCGGGCTCCGGACATCGCGGAAGTAGCGCGTTGGGCGAACGAAAGCCGGAGCATCCGCCTGTTTCTTCCAAGTGCGCTGCAAATGACGCGACGCCATTTTTCGATTTTGTCGCGTCCCGGCCGAGTCGTGACCACGCTCCTCGATCTGTGCGTGACGCCGTTTGTGATCGCCGAGCGCGTGCTGCGGTTCGTGAAGCGCAACGTGCTGCGTCTCGGATGAGGATCGCCTTTCTCTATGCAGGCGGCCGGGAGGCGCGCTGGAAACAGGCGCTCGCGGGTGAGGTTCCGTCGGACTTTTTCTACGGAGCAGTCGAGATCGCGCGAAATGGCCACGATGTGGAATGCGTCGATGCTCCGGAGAATCCTCGTGGCTGGATTGCGGGTGCCTACAACCGCCTGTGGAACTGGCGCACGCCGGTGCGGACGCGTGGCGAGCATTTTGTCGCGGTGGGCGCCGTGTTCGATCGCTTGAAGCATGCGGATGTTGTCGTGGCAACCAGCACGCCGCATGCGAACGCCTTCGTGATGTGGACGCGTCTCAAACGGCTTCGCACTCCCGTGGTGGGCATCCAGTGCGGCATGGTGAATCATCCGCTGCACGGCGCGCGGCTTCGTGCGACGCGGCGTGTGCTAAGCCGCCAGGAAATCGTGTTGTTTGCGGATTCGGAACGCCCCGAGACCATCTCGCGCTTTCAGCTTCTGCCGGAGAGGGTGCATGCGAATCCGTTTGGCGTGGATACGGATTTCTGGACGCCCGGCCCGTCCTCTCACGACGGCGGATATTTGCTCGCGGTCGGAAATGACGGACGTCGCGACTACCGGACCCTCGTGGAGGCGGTGTCCGGCCTGTCCTTGCGAACGAAGATCGTCACCGCGCGGCCGCTCCCGGATCCCCTGCCGCCGAATGTGGAGGCCATCCGGGGATCGTGGCACCGACCCGCCGTGACGGATGCGGAGCTGCGGGATTTGTATCGCGGCGCATTGGCGGTGTGTGTTCCACTCGAGGATTCCCTGCAGCCCTCCGGCCAGAGCGTTGCCCTGCAGGCGATGGCGTGCGGCAGACCGGTGATCCTGACACGGACGCAGGGCCTTTGGACGGGCGGCGATTTTCTCGAGGGTGAGCACGTTCTGCTCGTGCCTCCCGCATCGGCGGTCGCTCTCCGGGGAAAGATCGAGGAGCTGGTTTCCGAACGTTCCCTTGCTGAGCAAATCGGAATCTCCGCGCGTGAGGCGGTTCTTCGGAACGGACGGATGACGGATTTCGCTTCGCGGCTGGAATCCGTGATCGCAGTCGCGCATTCTCGGGTTCACCCACGATGATTTTCTCGAAGTCCAGAAAGCCCACGCTCGCGATCAGCATGACGCCCACCCGGTCGTCCTGGGGAGGAGCGAGTCCGTTCGTCTCGCAACTCATGCATGGGATGACCCGGCGGGGCTGGCGCGTCGTGTTCGATCTTCGACATGACCCCGATGTCATTTTTGTAATCGATCCGCGACGGGATCATCCCGCCAAGCGTTTCGGCCTTCCGGAGCTGGAACGGTTTCACGCGGAGAATCCCGGGGTTCCGATCATTCACCGGATCAACGAGTGCGATCAGCGGAAGGGCACCGACGACATCGACGAGTTGCTGTGGAGGACGAATGCGCTCTCCTCGCACACCGTCTTCATTTCCGAGTGGCTCCGCGATTACTTCATAGAGCGCTGGTTCGATCCTGCGAGGTCGCATGAGGTCATCTACAATGGTGCGGATCCGCGGATTTATCATCCGATTGGCAGCCGCCTTCCCGGGCCCGGTGAAACGGTGCGCATCGTGACGCACCATTGGTCGGACAACTGGATGAAGGGCTACGATGTCTATCGCGAACTCGACGAGCGCATCGCCGCCGGGGAGTTGCCCGGAGTGGCCTTTCGCGTGATCGGTCGATGGCCGCGGGAGATCGAGTGGAAGGCGACTGAGACGTTCGGACCAATGACGGGACATCCGCTCGCAAAAAAACTTCGGGAATGTCATCTCTATCTCACGGCTTCCCGCTGGGAGCCTTGTGGAATGCACCATGTCGAAGGTGCGCAATGCGGGCTGCCGCTGCTCTATCACGAGGATGGCGGCGGGATCGTCGAGGCGGGGCGTCGATATGGCGCTGGCTTTCGTGAGAACCTTGTCGAGGCGGTGAAGCAAACCATCGGTCGGCTGGCCGAACTGCGTGGACAGCTTCTCCGGCAGCTTCCATGCGGCGATCGGATGACGCTCGACTTCGCCGAGACGATCCAGCGCGTGGCTGTGGAATCCGGAAGGCTTTGACGACCTGCGTCCTCATTTCCACCTGCGAGAAATACTGCACGCTTGCGGAGTTCACCCGCGCGCGGCTCGCTGAGTTCTGGCCGGATCTCCCGCCGGTGCGGTTTGCCGGACTCGAGTCGCATCCGGAGGCGCTGCCGTTGCGCGATGACGCGCGCAACTGGATGAAGCTGACGCGTTCCGCATGTGAGGATCTGCTCGCGGGCGGTGTGGAGTTTGCCTACGTGTTGCTGGAGGATCATCCGCCACTCGGTCCATGCGATGCGCGTCGATTGAACGACGAGTTGCCGGCGATGATGCGGGAGCTGGATGCGGTGAGTATTTCGCTGTCCGGTTTCGGGCAGGGACGAAAACGATTCGGCAAGCCCGTGCGCTGGAGGGATTGGAACCTCGACCTTTGCCTTCCGACCACGCTTTGGAAGTTTCCGCTGCACCCTGCGTTGTGGCGGCTGGAGGCGTTGAGGGAAATCCTGGACCGCTTGATTGCGCGCCTGCCGGAGACGGAGCACACCCCTTGGGCATTTGAGCGGAGAGGCGGAGCGCCGGATTCCGGTCTGCCCGAAAATCTCATTTCCCGCAGCTATCGCATCGAGGGGCGTGACAAGGCTGTGGCGCCGTATCCTTCGGGGCTCGGTGCAATGCGCGTGGCGACGGATGTTTTTCGTTTCGCCGCTCGAGTCCTGGCAGGCGCGAATGCGCGGGAGGCGGTGGATCAACGACTGCTCGGTGTTCATCACTACTACCACGGCCCGTATCCGCTCTTCTGGAGTGGTTTGATGCGCAAGGGACGCGTGAACTCCGATGCGCTTTATTTTCTCAAGCTGACCGGTCGTCAGGGATGGGAGGACGCGCTGGAGGGAATTCCCCGGGAATGAGAATCGTCGGCATCATGCTCGTGCGAAACGAGGACCGCTTCGTGGAGTGGTCGCTCCGCAACGCCATCGATTTTTGCGACGAATTTCTTGTTTGCGACCACCTGTCGTCCGATGAAACCCCTGCGGTTCTCGAAAGACTGCGGAAGGAGTTTGGCTCGAAGCTCGAGGTGAGACGGTGTCGGAAGTCCGGAGACTCCCACACGATGATCGAACGCTATGCGGGAACCGATACGTGGATCTTCGGAGTCGATGGGGATGAGATCTACGATCCTGCGGGGCTTGCCCGGCTGCGCCAGCGGCTCGAGGCCGGGGAGTTTCAGCGGTGGTGGGTGATTTTCGGAAACGTGCTGAACGTGAAATCGCTCGATCTGGAGGCGGCCCGTGCGGAGGGACATCTTGCACCGCCCTGCCGCAGCATGACGAAGCTCTACAACTTCGCCGCGATCGAATCGTGGACCGGTCGCATCGTCGAGCGACTCCATGGAGGGACCATTCGTTTTCGCGACGGGTTCGACGAATCTTTGCGATTGAATCTTCACGAGTCGACGTCGTGGGAGGAGGCGGACTTTCGCTGTCTGCATCTCTGCTTCCTCCGTCGCTCTTCGCAGGACGTGGAGTCGAACGCGCCCCGCAAGAACATCATGGACCGGCACGCGTGGAGTCTCGGCAAGGTGCTTGAGAAGCTGCGTGGTGGATCGGATTGGAAGGCGGAGAAATATGCGCGCGGTCCGAGTGTCTCGAAACCGATCGACGCGTTTCTGGAAAGGAAATCGTGAGACGGGCGGGCTTCATCGTGAACAGCCGGGTTCCGGAGCCGGCTTCGTTTCGCAAGGGAATGCCGCCGCATGCCCTGCTGACCGGTTGGGACGATGCGGGTTCGCCGATGAGCTTCATGCGATTTCGGGCGATCTCGCGGCATTTGCAGGGCACGGGATGGCACTACGAACTGTATCGTCCGTGGCGCCGGTATGATGTCGTCGTGTTTCTTAAATCGATGGGTGCACATTGCATGGCCCTCGCGCGCCGGCTGCGCGAGCGGGGCAGTCGCGTTGTCTTCGAGGCAAACGTCGATTACTACACCCGGCCTGAGGGAACCGTGCGCCTGGATGCAATGGCGCCGACGGACCATCAACGGTCCGACGCGGAGGCGATCACGCGCTTCGCAGATCTCGTGATCGCGTCATCCCGACACCTCGCGGAGGTCTGCCGGGCCTTCAATCCGCACGTGGAGTGGGTGCCGGACAATGTGGAGATGGCGCAACTTCCGCGCAGTGTCGACGAACCAACGCCGGTGGAAAGTGGACGGCTCAATGTCTGGTGGAGCGGAATGGAATCCAAGGTGTTCGAGTTCCTTGCGGCGGAGGATGCGTTCCTTGTGTGCGCGGACCGCATTCATCTGCACCTCGTCACCGGGGACATTGAATCCGGCCGACGACGCTGGCCGGCGGACATCGCGGAGCGCACCGACGATTTTCTGCGGCGCGTTCCCCATACGATTCACCGGTTTCGGGATATTCCGGACCTGCTCGCGCGGTATTCGAACGGCGGCGTCATCGTGTCGCCGCGGTTTCTCGATACGCCCTACAACCTTTCACACACGGAATGGAAAATCACGCTCGGCATGGCTGCGGGTCTGCCGGTGATTGCGAGTCCGGTGCCAAGCTACCGGGACGTTTCCGAGCGGGCCGAGGCGGGCGCAGTGACATTGTGTGACAGCCTGCCAGAGTGGACGGATGCGCTGCTCTCGGCCGTAAACGATCCGGCCGGAGTTGTCAGGTCCGGGGCGGCGGCGAAACGCTGCGTGGAAACACACTACAGCACCTCCGTGGTTGCAAGGATGCATTCGAAGTGTCTCGATTCATTGGTCCGATGATTGCGTGGTTTTTTCGCATCGGAGAATTTTCGCGAATCAATGACGCGGTGAGTCGTGGCCTGCGCGCCCGTTTTCCCGAACACGATTGGCGGGAGGTCGATGTGGAACGGGACATCGTCCGTGCGGAGCCGATCTTGTTCGTGCGTGCCAATGCCGAGGCTCTTGCACGGTATGGAATCCGGATTGCAACGAACCGCCAGCCACCACGGGATTTTTTTCCCAGGCTGCCCGTGGTGCTGGATGCCATCCGCCAATGGGTGCGGCGGAACGTGGACCCGACCACCACGGCGTTCGTTTTCCAAACGCAGTCGCTCTTCGATGCGCGACGGGAGGGATGCCGGCACTTTCTCTACACGGATCACACGTATCTCGCGAATTTGCGTTACCCGGAGCCTAAGCCGCTGATGCCGGTGGCTCCGACGTGGCGGGAGATGGAATGCGAACTCTATCGGCGGGCGGACTGCGTGTTTGTGTCGAGCCGTTTCGCAGAAGAGTCCGTTCGCGAGGACTATCACGCGGAGCGGGTGGAGTGTGTGTTTTCCGGAAGCAATGTGCCCGCTGCGCGTATGGCAGAACGGAGCGGAAGGACGATTCTCTTCGTGGGAGTGGACTGGGAGCGCAAAGGGGGGGCCGAGTTGCTGGCGGCATTCCGCGAGGTGCGGAGGGAAATGCCAGACGCGAAATTGTGGATCGCGGGCTGCGACCCGGGTGTGCGCGAGGAGGGCGTAACCATTTTCGGAAGGGTGTCCGCGGAACGGGTGGCGGACCTGTATGCGGAGGCTGATGTTTTCTGCCTTCCGAGTCGCATGGATCCGTCGGCATCGGTGCTGGCTGAAGCGGCCGCGGCGCGGTTGCCAGTCGTGGCGACACCGGTCGGCGGAAATCTGGAGCGGGTCGAAGATGGGAAGACAGGATTCCTTCGGGAGCCGCAGGGACTTGCGAGTGCGCTGGTGCAGTTGCTCCGGGACGCGAACCTGCGGGCGCAAATGGGCGAGGCCGGCCGCCGGATGGCGTTGGACCGCTTCACTTGGGACGCGGTTTGCGACAGGATGGCGGCTAGAATTCGTGCGGTGAAATGAGCAGAAGTCCGGATATTCGCGCTGAGGTCACAAAAGCGTGGCGTCTTCTAACCGCACCACTTCGTGCGATGCCCGGCTTCGTGATTGCCGGTGCGCCCAAGTGCGGCACGTCGTCGCTCTACGACTGCATTACCGCGCATCCGGATGTGCGGCGCGGACTCCGCAAGGAACCGACGAACTTCATTCATTATCCGGGCAGCCACTTCCGCGCCGCGATGAACTATCCGGTCCGGATGCCGTGGAAACGGTTCATGGTCGGGGATGGCAGCGTGGAATATTTCACGCATCCGGATGGGCCGGACAACGTGCGCGAAGTGGTGCCGAATGCGCGGCTGATTTTCATCCTTCGGGATCCCGTTGCGCGGGCATGGTCGGATTATCAGATGTATCGACGGGCGGGAACCGACACGGAGGATTTCTCTCAAACCGTCGAACGCGCCATGCGCTGGCTATCGGATGCAAGTCTGGAGCCGTTGGTCGATGCGGCGGCGCGGCATGCGATTCATCCCGCGCGTTACGTGTTGTGCGGCATGTATGCGCGAGCGCTCGCGCGGTGGTTCGACCGATTTCCGCGGGAGCAATGTCTGGTGTTGTTTACCGAGGAGTTTGCCGCGGACCTGGACGGGACTATGGCGAAGGTATTTGCTCATCTCGGTCTTCCGCCTTGCAGCGCGGGATCGTGCACGCGTGCGCGCCACGGAGGATACCGCGAGGAAATGTCCCCGCAAACGGCCGCCGCGTTGCGTGCGTTCTACGAACCGCACAACGACCGGCTGCGGGAAATGCTCGGCCGGGATTTGCCATGGCGGTGAGGCTTGTCGAACCGGTGCCGGCGTGGAAACGCGTGCGGTATGCAGCCATCGAGGCTGCCCGGCAGCTGTATCACGCGCCCGGGCGTGCCGCATTCCGCCAGCGACTGCGGAATCTCCGCAAGGCGGATGGAGGCGAGCCGAAGGTCAGTTTTGGGTGGCTGCACGACCCTGCACGTCCCTCGGAAACCGGGATCGGCGGTGCCGTGAAGCTCGCCCACCTTCGCCGACGTTTCGGCGAAGCGCGTGAGTCGTTCAACATCCTTTATCTCGTAAGCAGTGTGCTGCACCTGGTTCCTCACGTGGAGGAACTCGTCTCGTGGGCGAAACGGAACGGAGTGAAGGTTGTCTGGAACCAGAACGGCGTCGCGTATCCCGCGTGGTGCGGCGATTACTACCCGTGGTTCAACGCTCCCATGTCGCGGCTGATTCGTCAGGCGGACTTCGTGGTATACCAGAGCGAATTCTGCCGTGCGTGCGCGGATCGCTACCTCGGCCCCGTGAACGCGCCCTGGGAGGTGTTGTGGAATCCCGTGGATGTGCGGCATTTCACTCCAGGCGCGGTGCTGGATGCCGGGCGCTGGGAACTGCTGGCCATGGGAACGAATCATTCGTTCTACCGCGTGAAGGCGTCGCTCGACTGTCTGGCAGCGCTGGTGGCGGATGGGGTGAGCGCCCGATTGACGATTGCCGGCGAAATGCGCTGGCCCGGAGGCGATGACGAAGTGGCGCGGACAATCGATGCACTGGGTGTGCGGGACCGGGTGCGACTGCTTCCGCCTTTCACGCAGGAGGAGGCGGCGGGTCTTTATCGGAACGCGCACGTCCTGCTGCATCCAAAATACAAGGATCCGTGTCCGACCGTGCCAATCGAAGCGATGGCGTGCGGAATTCCCGTGGTTGGCTCCCGAAGCGGAGGAATGCCGGAACTTGTCCCCCCCGACTGCGGGGAACTTGCGGACGTTCCGGACGACTGGTGTGCGGACCACGCCCCGGCGGCCCGTGCGCTTGCGGATGGTGTGCGGCGGGTGATGGAAGACCGGGAACGGCGATCCGCCGCAGCGCGCGCGCGTGCGGAGGCGGTGTTCGATCAGGAGCGATGGGTGCAGCGACACGAGGACATCTTTCTCGCGCTGCTTTCCCGACGATGATTGGTTTTTTCGATGGCGGAGAATGAATCCTGGATCGTCACCGGTGCGCGCGGCGCGATCGGCGGTGCGCTGGTGCGTCGACTCGGGTCCATGGGACATTCCGTGACTGCGGTGTCGCGAAGCGCGGGAAATGGCTGCATCGAATGGGATGCGCTGTGGAATCTCCGGGATCTCGGCGCGGGCGGAACGTTCGTGCATTGCGCCTGGAGCACGGTGCCCGCATCGTCGGAGGCGGATCCAGGTCGCGAGCGGAATATTGATTTTCCGTTGCTCGAACGCATCGTGAACCTCCTCGCCGCCTCCGGAGGTCGCTGGACGCTGGTGTTTCTATCCTCGGGTGGCGCGGTTTACGGAGAGTGTCATGGCGGCGCCCGGACGGAGGCCGATGAATGCCATCCGATCGGCTGGCACGGCAGGATGAAACTCGACGCGGAGAGATTACTGGAACAGCGCGTGGCCGCAGCCGGGCTGGATACGGTGATTGTCCGGCCGTCGAACGTATATGGATTCGATGTCGTCGAGTCGCGACCGCAGGGATTGATTCCCCACGCGATCCACGCGGCTCGGGAGGGACGCGCATTGACGCTTTGGGGGGACGGCAGCGCGATCAAGGATTACGTCCATGTGTCGGATGTTCTCGACGGCATCCTCGCCATTGTGGACGGACGGCAAACAGGCATCTTCAACATTTGCTCGGGAGTATCGATTTCCGTGCGCGAGCTTCTTTCGGAGATTGAGGCGGTGGCGGGACGACGCATCGAAATCGAAACGACGCCTCGACGGGAATGGGACGTGCAGGAGAGCAGACTTTCGCATGCGAAATTGACTGCACTTACGGGGTGGGTTCCACGCGTTTCGTTGCGCGAGGGCATCGATCGGACACTGACCAGTCTGTCGCGATGAATCCGACGGTCTCCGTTCTCGTGCCGGTTTACAACGGCATGCCATATCTTCCGGACGCGCTGAAAAGCGTGCTGCGCCAGACGTGGTCCGACTTCGAGGTGGTCGTGGTTGACGACGCATCGACGGACGACAGCTGGACCACGATCCTGGCGATCGCGGACCGGGATACCCGCGTGCGTGCGGTTCGCAACGAGACAAATCTCGGGCTTCCCGGCGCGTTGAATCGTGGAATGGAATTGTCCCGTGGGAAATGGATTGCGCGGCAGGACCAGGACGATCTCTGCGATCCGCGTCGACTGGAACGGCAGCTCGCGTTTCTGAGAGCCCATGCCGACGTGAAGCTGCTCTTTTCGGACGCGCGGATTGTCGATGCGGAGGGACGTCCGCGCGGGCGTCGCCGAACGGTCACGCGGCCGGAGGAGGCGCGTTGGGATCTGTGTTTCCGATGTAACTTCCCGCACAGCTCCGCGATATTTGCGCGGGAGACGGCCCTTTCTCTCGGGGGCTATCGAAATGTCCACGCCTGCGAGGATTGGGATCTCTGGTCCCGGTTTGCGGAGGTGGCGGAGGTGGCTTCGCTACGAGCACCACTCATGAAATATCGCGTGCACGAGCGTTCGATGATGGGCGTCGAAAATAAGGCACGCCTCGCGAAAAGCGCTCCGTTCCTTCGTGGGATCATGCGGCGAAATTTCGAGAGATTCGCATGCATCGATCCGGACGGGCCTGCTGCCAGAATCATGATCGACGCGTGGGTGGATCTGCCCGGCTCGGGATGGGACGCATATTTCGCAGCCCGCGAGGAAACGGCGCGAGACTACGGTGCAGCGGGATCCTCCGGGTTTCGACGGCTGGTTGGTGAACAGGATTTCATGCTCTTTTGCCGGCTTGCGGGGCGTGGGCGACGGGAGGCGGTGGAGTTTTTGCAAAGGCGGTGGCACTGCTGTCCTGGTCGGCGCTTCGACTTTCCGTGGGTGCGTGCGGCGGCGATCCTCGCGATGGCGCGTGGATAAGTCGAAGACATGAACCGAGTTTCTACCGGCATATGAAGTTCCTGTTTTTGTCGAGTCATGCGCACCTTGCGCTGGATCCCGGATCCACGCGGGTTTCCGGTGGAGCGGAGTTGCAGGTGGCTCTGCTTGCTCGCGAACTGGCGCAACGGGGGCATGAAGCGGTGATCGTGGGAGGTGACGCAGGGCAGGGTGACGGCGTCGTGTTCGACGGAGTCCTCACGCGCACCGGTGGACGGTTTCATACCGGGGGACTTGCGGACACCGCCGCTGCGCTGCCGCGTGTGATCGAAGTGATCCGCGAGGAAAAGCCGGATTGGGTGCTGATCCTTGGATGGACGACGTGGGTGTTTCTATTGAATGCGCTAAAGCGTTCACTCGGTTATCGGTTCGCATTCATCTGCGGACTCGACACCGAGGTGAACGGAGAGTTCCGGCGCGAGAATCCGGTGCGGGGCGCCCTGTTTGAGCGAGGGGTTCGGAAGGCGGATGCGAGGCTCGCGATGAGCGATTACCAGGCGGAGCAATTCGCCCGACAGAGTCTTGACTGCGGGATGTATCGAAATTTGATCCTGCCACGCGCGTTTCCCCGGACGGTGGAGAAGACGGTTGATCTGCTGTGGGTTGCCCGGTGTCAGCCGATCAAGCGCCCGCATCTTTTTCTCGATCTTGCGGAGAGATTGCCGGATCTACGCTGCCGGATGATTTGCCCAAGAGAGGATGCCGGCTTGTGGGAATCAGTCGCGGCGCGCGCGAAGGGCATTGCGAATCTCGAATTCGTCGAGCGCGTGCCATACCACGAGATTCAGGCGTGCTACGATGCGGCGCGGGTTTTCGTGAACACGTCGACATTCGAAGGATGGCCGAACAGTTTCATCCAGGCGGGACTGGGCGGGGCCGCGCTGGCGTCGCTCGACGTGAATCCGGACCGCCTGTTTGAGCGGTTTTCCCCGGGAGTTTTTGCAAACGGCGATTTCGATGCGCTGGTGGCTGGAGTGCGGCAACTCGTCGCCTCAGAGGGTGCCCTGCGCGATGCGCAGGCGGGCTGCGAGCGATTCGTCGCGGAGCTGCACGACAACGCGCGAAACGTCGACGCGTTTCTTTCCGCACTCGACGTCTCGTAACCACCGGAAGTCAAAGTTGGCCACGGCCGGGAATTCGTTCCCGGCCATTTTTGTTCCCGGCGAACTTGCGCGTGCGAGGAATCGGGACGAGGAAGGTGTCATGCGACTCCCAGCGGTTCTCCCGATGATCTGGATGGTTTCTACGATCTGGGCTGCGCCCGATGCGAAAGTTTTCGACCGGAAACCGGGCAAGACCCGGAAGTTCGATCGCATCCAGTATTTTCCGCAAAAAGGCCGTGACGTCAGTTTTGGTGGTGACCGTCTGAAATGGACGGGGGAGGGCGATTGCTCGCAGAACGAGGCGATGGAGCCCATCATCTCCGTGCAGGGCGAAGGGGTGACGGTTCGCAATGCCTGGATAGACGGAGCACCGGACGGCATTCATGTGAGTGCCCCCAACGTGGTTATCGAAAACATCGTGTTCCCCAAGGTGTGCGAGGACGCGATCACGGCGAATTCGGGCGCGGACAACCTCGTGATTCGGAACTGTGCGTTTCGCGGTGCGCGCGACAAGGCGATTCAACTCAACGCCGGGAAGAACATCGTGATCGAGAACTGCCTGTTTGAAGATTGCGCGAAGCCGGTGCGCGTGAAATCCGGCGTCACGGTTACGGTGAGGAACAACGTGAGCACCGGATCCACGGTCTTCATTCTCGCGGATGGGGAGGGTGCCCGTGCGTTGGCTGAATCGAACGATGTTCGGAAGAGCAAATGGTTCGCGAAGGCCGAAAAGAAGGCGCGGATCGTGATCGGGAAGGGAAACCGCCTCTCGCGCATCGAGCGCAAAAACGAGGCGAATTCCGGCGGGGTGATTGAATCCCGGTGAATAAAACCCCGGCGCGACCAGTCATTACCCACACAACCGATATTTAAAAATGAAACGACTTTCTGTTCTCCTGCTCGCATTGAGCGGTGCCGTGATCGCCCTATCGCCGATGCGTTCGCAGGCGGCGACCGCAGTCTCGTTCAGTTTTTTCTACGATGAGCTGGCTCCTTACGGGAACTGGGTCGACGTGGACGGCTACGGCTATTGCTTTCAACCGACGGTCGCCTCCGGCTGGCGGCCTTACTATGACGGCGGCTGGGTTTACACGGATGACGGATGGTGTTGGAACACGACGGAACCGTGGGGATGGGCGACCTATCATTATGGTCGTTGGGCCAATGTGCGCGGATGCGGCTGGGTATGGGTGCCCGGCTACGAGTGGGCACCGGCTTGGGTGTCATGGCGCACGAGTTCGAACTATATCGGATGGGCTCCTTTGCCGCCTGAGGCGCGCTGGGGCGGTGGTGGAATCCGGTTCGGCGTCAGCTTCGGATTCGACATTGGGCCCAGCTACTACAACTTCTGCAGCCCGCGTTATTTCGGCTACTCGAATGTCGGTCGCTACTGCGCTCCGTGGCGGAACAACGTGAACATCATCGAGCAGACGACGAACATCACGAACATCACCAACGTCGTAAACAACAACACAACGATCATCCGCAGCGGTGGCCCGAACTACGACTTCGTTCGTAAAAACTCGGACCGGCCGATCCCGCGTGCGCAAATCGAGCGGGTGAGCAACCCGGCGGGTCTTCGCAAGGGAGGGCCGTTGAAGAACGAACTGCGCGGGGACAAGCTGCGGGTGGTTTCTCCTCAGATCGCGAACAGCAAAAACGCAAAGCCGAAACAGGTGGCGGCACGCGCCTCGAGCAAGAATGTCGATCGTGGGTGGGGGGACATCAAGGACCCGAACCGCTCCAAGCAACTTCGCGAACGGATGAAGAACGAGGCGGTCGCTGCAAAGAGACCTGAGAATCGTGCGAATGAAGGAAACCGCCCGCAGAACAAAAAACTCGCCACCGCGAACCGGCCGAATCAAAGCGGCCAGAACAAGAATGCCCCGAAAACTGCGGAGCGGGATCGTTCGCGTGTCGGCAACGGGTTGAAACCTTTCCTCGAACAGGGCGCGAAGACTGACAAGCGTCCGGACGTCGTGCGCAAGCCGGAGTCCAATCGTCCGCAAAACGCGACCGGGCAACAGCAGCGCACCGCTGACGCCAGGCGGAAGGCGGATTCGGACGCCGCACGTCGGGAGGAGGTCCTTCGCCGGCAGACACAGAATCCGCAGACGGCGAGTCGCACGCCCCAGCAGGTTCAACGCCCTCCGACGCAGCGTCAGCTGGAGACGCCGTCCCGTCAGCCGGTGCAGCGTCCGCCTCAGGTTGGACAGCGTCCGCCTCAGCAGACGGAGAAGCGGTCCAGGCAGCCGCAGCAGAATGTCCAGCGTCCGCCTCAGAACCGGCCCCAGTCGCAACCCCGCCCGCAGCAGACGCAGAAAAAATCCGACGATCAGAAAAAGAAGGAAAGTCGGCCGTCGCAGCCACAGTTTCGGCAGCCGCAGACGCAACAGCGGATGCCGCAGTATCAGCAGCGTCCCTCGCAGCCGCAGCAAATCCAGCGGGCGCCGTCGCGTCCTTCGAATCGACCGGAGAAACGCAACTGAGGCACGGCCGCTGAAAATCCGAGCCCGCCGACTGCCGGCGGCTCACGGAGCTTTCAGTTGTATACAGGGAATTTTCCCGTGTGGTTTGTGGTCGTAGTTCGCACGGCGAATTTGAAACCGCGAAGGCGATTCATTCGGGGGCGCAGGTCTTGAAAGTGGATTGGGCGGGCCCCTCCGGCCCGCCCAACCCGATTATCGGCTAATTGCCGACCGCACCCCTCAGTGCGATTCTTTTCGTGGTCCTCCCACTCCCGTCGTTGCCAATGGGACTGCAGGAGGAACTTTGTTTACGAAATTTTCTTTCCAGTTACGGAACATGCATCCGCCGATCCTCAATTTTGAAGTCCGGAGAAATGCCTGCGAATCGGAGAATATAGGTGAGATGCCCGGGGTGCAATGAAAGTTTGGGTCATTTTTCTTCGAAAAAAGGCTCGTTTTCAAAGGTGTAAAGCGTGGAGGAAAATGCGGAAAGTGCCACGCGAAACCGCACCCGGTTGCGATCTCGAGGCATGAAGCGTCGATATGTGGAGCCGATTGGAAAAACCAGGCAGTCACCATCCATCCGATCCGAGAAGCCGGAGCTTCTGTCACCGTTGATGGAAGATCCTCCCGCTCAATTGCGGGATATGTCCGCTGAGCAGCGTGCGGCGTTTGTGGCTCCGGGCACTTCGGAGGATCGGGTGGAGCGGTCGCAGCGGGATCAGGGGAGGAGATGACCGGATTGTCTACAACCCTGACGTGGGACGAAGCGGCGGAGTGGATTGGCCGGGAATTGCATCGGCTGATGGAGCGGCAGGCCGAATGGATCGGGACGGAGGACCTCCTGCCGGATGAAGAGTCCAACGCGTGTGCCGTGCGGGATCTTCGGTCTCTGGATGCGGAAACGCGGGAAACGCTCGACGCTGCGGTTGCCGAGTTTGCGGACCGGGGGGAATGGCCGCCGCTTTCCATCGAGTGCCGGTATCTCCTCAGTCGCCGGTTGTTCTGTGCGCTGGACCTTCTTCACACGCTGTCGCTGCCGGCGGGACGCCCGCTGGTTCCTCAGTCCACGGCGACTCCGAAGGAGATTCTTTTGTGGCTTTTGAACATCACGTGGCGGTCGCGTGCCGAGCGATGGCTGCAGATCACGGGCAGTTCCCGCCTCCAAACGCCGTCGAATCCTGCGATCCACGGAGATTTCGGAGGAGGCCGCTAGATCAAAGGATCACCTGAACCGGAGCGAGCACGTCGAACTCGAGTTCACCGCGGGCGTCGTAACGCCCCTCGACGGAGGCATGCGCGTAATCCGCGATCTTTCGGCAGGTGGCGAGTTCGAGACCGAGGCTCATCGTGTAACCCTGGGAGCCCTTTGCGGAGACCTCATAGGGTTCGAAAAGTTTCTCCACACCCCGGCCCTCGAGCGACCGCTCGAAGATGCCCGTGCCGCCCAGGGTCACTCTCAAATGCGCCCCGTCGCGATGTTCAAGTGCTGTGCGGATGTGAATGCGCTTCGAACGCTGGGAGGCCATCGTCGCCAGCTTGCGCACAATCATCAGGATGGCCTCCGAAGAGCCGGAGACCTTGGTTCCCTGAGGGAGCGTGTCCTCGAGAATCGCGGCGATCGATTTTTCCTGGAGCGTGCGGACGATGGGGAGCAGCAACTCCCGGGGGGTGAAAATTTCCTCCACGCCCGCCGTGGCGAGATGGGACGCGGCCGTGTAGTCGACGATCTCCATGAGGATGTCATGCAGATGCGTGCCGGCCTCACGAATATGCTCGATCCAGTTGCGAACCTCCTTGTCACGGGGAGAGGCGGCGAGGAGATCCGAGAACCCGAGAATGACATTCAGGGGCGTGTTGAACTCATGGCAGAGCAGCGAGAAAAAGCTGTCGTGAACGCCCATCAGCCGGCGCTGCATGTCCTCCTTGCGGGCCGCATGCCGGTGAAAGACATCGAAGCCCTGGGACACAACCTTCCGCAGGTGGTGACGCTCGAATGGCTTCGTAAGGTAGTTGAATGCGCCGAGATTCAGCGCCGCGATGGCGCTTTCCGTGCTTTCGTAGGCGGTCAGGATGATGATGTTCTGACTGTCGCGGATCTTCTTCAACCGCTGAAGCGTTTCGATGCCGGACATTCCCTCCATGCACAGGTCGAGGATGACGACCGGAAACGTATCCTGCATCGAGGCGGCGACCGCCTCCTCCCCGCTGGCCACGGTGGTGACATCGTATTCGTCCTTCAGGACGAGGCTGAGAGTCTGTCTGACGAGCGGTTCGTCATCGACCACCAGCAATCTGCGACTGGAGTTTTCGGAAACCATCACGCTCGACCGGATTTTTTCGCCGCGCCCGAGTGGCGGACGGTGTGCAGTGTGCCTTGATCCGCAGGGAAATAGAAGGAGAAAAGCAGACTGCGGTTCGGCTTCACCGTCACCTCCAGATCGCCTCCGTGGTGGTGGGCGATCAGGTAGCTCGAAGCGAGAAAAACCCCGAATTCTCGGGGATTCGCCCCGCGCGGGTTGAACGGGTGCAACAGGCTTTCGCCGGTGACATCGGGGCGAATGGGCTCAAAATCCTCGAAAACGACACAAATACCGCCGCCGTTCGTGCGGGGAAGCGGAGTGATTGCGATTTTCACCCGGCTGGAAGTGGGGAGGGAGACCACCTCCTCCGCGATCATGAATCGGAAAAGCTTCTCGAGCTGCCCGGGGACGCCGCGCACGGCCGGCAGGCCGTCGGCGATCTGGAGGTCGATCGTGAGCGCCTTTTCCCTCCGGAGCATTTCGGTCGATTCGATGGAGCGGCGGAGGAGTTCCGCAAGATTCACCGCCTCGAAGTCGTCCGGCAAGGGCGGTTCGCTCAACTGCCCGAGGTCCTTGAGCGTGCGGGAGACCTCGTGGACGTGACGGTTCACACTGGCGACAAACTCGTTCGAGATCGCAGAAGCGCCATCCTCCTCGAGCATCTGGTCGAGAATGAGCGTAACCGGGCAAAGCGCATTGTGGACGTAATGCCCGATCTTGGCTGCGATCACGGCCACGTCGTAGGTGCGACCCTCACGGATCTGTTCGCGAAACTCTTCGAGTCGCTGTTCGAGATTCTCGTGCTCGCGGACCTCGGCCTCGTAGTGTTCCAGCGCCGCGGTGAGTGTTTGTTCGAGATCGTCGAGCCGCCAGGGCTTCGTGACGAAGGAGAAAACGGCCCCGGAGTTGATCGCTTCGATGAGGAGATCGAGGTCGCTGAACGCCGTCGTGAGAATCCGCACCGTCCGAGGATATTCGCGGCGCACCACTTTCAACAGTTCCACGCCGCTGGACTCGGGCATGCGCTGATCGGTCACGATGACGCCGATCTCGTCCGAGTGGGTGGCGAGAACTTCGAGCGCCTCCCTGGCAGAGGCCGCCGAAAACACGGGGAAGCGCCGGGAAAATGCCCGGTGAAAATACTTCAGTGCCTTCGTCTCGTCATCGACGAGCAATACGCCTTTGCCTGCCATCGTCTCGCGTTTGCTGCGAACGATCATCGACCAATTGTTACATTCGCGCAATATCCGAAGCGGAAAATCTTTCGTAGAGTTCGCGGATCACCTGCTCGGCGTCCTCCGCTTCTCCACGCGGAGCGATCACCACCTCAAACGGAGAGTCGCCCGAGGAGAGACGGGAGAACTGGATGACCAGCGATGCGTCCGCCGCGGCAACGGCCACGACCAATTGGAGAAGCCGGATCGAAATTTCCGGGACCTGCCGCTCGACGAAAAGACCGAACAAATCGCCAAGCATGCCATCGGCGGGAAGGTTCGATTCCTGGATGCGCACGGTCACGCAGCGGTCGCCGTCGACCGAGACTTCGTTTCCTCCGCATGCCACGGTGGAAAGGAAGCTGCCGGCGGCGACCGCGACTCCATCCATGCCCGCGGCGTCGTCGGAGATGGCCACGGGAGCCCCGCCGGGTGGTGTGGACAGCCATTCCCGGCACTGAACCGCGGTGCGGTATTCGCTCAGGAGAAGCTCGGTGGGTTCAAACATCCGGAGATTGAACGCGCCATCCGCCGCGGTGGCGCGAAGGTCGTCCGGCATGGCCTTGATCATGGCGGCCAGCGCGCGGCGGAATGTCGCCCTCTGCGACTCCTCCAGCGCATCCACGTGCAGAAGCAGCCATTTCATGCGGTCACTGCAGATCACGCGCTGGAGGGTGGTCATTTTCAGCGCCATCAGCGCGTCGCGCTCCGAGAGCACCTGATGGTAGTCGGCTGCGCGCTGGAGGACCATGCCGAGCTCGTCGGTTTTCCACGGCTTCACGACATACTGATAGATGTGGCCGCGGTTCACGGCCTGGATCGCGCTGTCGAGATCTGAATAGGCCGTGGTGAGAATGCGCACGATGTTCGGCGCGGCGTTGCGCACGCGGCCAAGAAAATCCGCGCCAAGCATTTCCGGCATGCGCTGGTCGGAAAGGACGATGCCGATCTTCGCGCCCTCCCGGTTGAGGATCTCGAGTCCTTCAGCGCCCGATGTTGCCGTAAAGACCTCAAATTTCGGCGAGAACGCCATCCGGAAGTATTTCAGTGCCTTCTCCTCGTCGTCGACGTAGAGCACCGCGCAGGGGGATTTGGAGTCGTTGTTTAGCATGTGTTGAGCGCCAATTCGGCAGTTGGAATTTCAATGGTGAAGACTGCCCCGCCTTGCGGCCGGTTCGCCGCACGGATGACGCCGCCGTGCGAAGCCATGATGGTATGGCAGATACTGAGCCCCATGCCCATCCCGGAGCCCACGTCCCGCGTGGTGAAAAACGGCTCGAAAATTCGTCCGATGATCTTCTCGTCGATGCCCGGACCGGAGTCTGCGAATTCGATGATGGCGCGTTCTCCGTGGGTTTGGCTGCGGATCTCGATTCGCCGCGGTGCGCCCGGCGGATTCACAGCAAGCGCCTTCGCCGCATTTCCGAACAGGTTGATGAAGACATGTGTGAGCTGGGTCTTCTGGCCGCAGACCGCCAGATCCTCGGGAATATCCACGTCGATCTCGATTCCCATCAGGTCCTTCGCAGCGATCTTCTGCGCGTTTTCCAGCGCCTGACGGATCGGGAAGACCGAGCGCTGGTCCTGTTTCTCGGGGTATGCGAAGTCCTTCAGGTGCGTGATCACATCGCGGATGCGTTCCATCCCCTCCTCGATGTCGGCGAGCAGGTCCTTCATGTCGTCGCTCAGCGAGTCCTGCGCCTGTCTGGCGACCGCGACGGCAGTGAGCGTGTAGTTGAGGGGGTTGTTGATCTCGTGGAGAAGGCCGGCGGAGAGTGAGCCGATGGCGTTCATCTTCTCGCTCTGGATGAGCATCAACTCCGTGCGCTGCAACTTCTCGATCGTCCTGCGCAGCTCCGCGTTGCTTTCGCGGAGGTCCTTTTGCAGTCCGCCCGTTCGCAGAAGGTTTGCGACGCGCGTCTTGACCTCCACACTGCTGAACGGCTTCGTCAGGAAGTCGTCGGCACCTGCCTCAAGCGCGTCGATCTTGGATTTCTCGTCCACACGCGCGGTGAGAAGCATGATCTTCACATCGGCGAACGCGGGATTCGCGCGGAGCTCGCGGCAGACGGTGAGGCCGTCCTTCCGCGGCATCATCCAGTCCAGCAGCACGAGGTCCGGCCGGTGCTCCGCCACGAGGGTCGCCACATTTCCGCCGTCCTGTGTCTGCACGACGCGATGGTTTTCGGAGAGCAGCGAAACCACATACCGGCGCATGTCCGGCTCGTCGTCGGCAACGAGCACGACTTCCTTTCCCTGGCCGACGACAGGCAGATCCTCCTGCGTCCCGTCGGTCTGGCTTCGCCAGCTTCGGTCGGCGCTGCGAAATGCCTTCTCGAACGGTTCCTCGCCCTCGGGCAGATCGATCGTCGCCGGCTCCGGAAGAGCCTCGTCGGATGCGTCGGCGTCCTCCTCGGCCACCGGCAGGCGGATGCGAAACGTCGAACCGTTTCCCTCGGTGCTTTCCACGTCGATCGTGCCGCCGTGCTGTTCAACGAGTTCCTTCGCGAGGGCGAGACCGATGCCGACCCCCTGTGTCTGATTGGCTGTGTTCGACCGCACCTGATGAAAGCGGTCGAAAATTTTTGAAAGATCCTCTTTCGGAATCCCGACGCCGGTATCCGCCACCTCGATCGCGGCGCCTTCCGCATCGGCGGACCAGCGCACGGTGATCGTTCCGCCCGCGGGGGTGTATTTGATCGCGTTCGTGAGAAGGTTCACGAGCACCTTTTCCATGCGTGCGGGGTCGAAGACCGCCGTCGCCGCGGGATCGCCCTCCTCGACGCGGAAACGCAGGCGCTTCGCGAGGCCAATGTGGCGCACGGAGTCGACCATGCCCTTGAGATAGCCGCCGAGCTGGACCTGCTTTTTCCGAAGCACTTCACCGCCTAGGTCGAGTCGCGTGAGGTCGAGGAGGTCGTTGATGAGTTTGAGCAGGCGGAGCGTGTTCCGATGCACGAGCAGGAGTCCCTCGTGCGTCTTCGCATCGAGCGCGGCCGCGTTGGTGAGAATTGTTTCCACCGGGCCGAGAATGAGCGTGAGCGGCGTGCGCAGCTCGTGACTTACATTCGAGAAGAACTGGGTTTTCAGCCGGTCGAGGTCCTGCAACTCGCGGTTTTGCACGTCGAGCCGGTGACGCAACCGGAAGTCCTCGAAACGCACGCGCGACAGGAAGATGGTCATGCCCGAGCAGACGAGGGTCGTGATCAGGATGAACGACGTGTTGAAGCCGAAGAGCGGAAGCGACTCCGGCAGCTTGAAGCCGGGGTTCATGATGCACGCGGCCGCGTAGATCGCCAGCGATCCAAGGGACATGATCAACGTATCGACCACCGACCACGGCAGCAGACTTGACCATGTCATCAACACGAGGATGATGCCGGCAAAGTAGGGGGATTGCTCGCCATCGGTGAGAAACATCATCAGGCTGAATGACGACGTCATCACGAGGAGGGAAAGGATGCCCAGAACCCGTGCCCATGTGCGGCTGGGATTCGCCCGCTGCAGGTGAAGGATCGCCATGAAAACGAGAAGCACCGCGTCGACGCCGAAGCGGATCCCGACGAACTGCGCGAACCGGTCCGGATACAGGAAGTAGTCGAGCGTGATTCCCGACGGCATGCCGACGAGTGCGATCGCGTTCGCCACGATCACACTGCGGGCGAGCAGGCGTCCGTTGTGTTCGCGATACGCGGCCTTGATCTGCTCGTCGTTCTGGACCGCGGGTTCGTTCATGCGGGTTTGCGAATCGTCAGGAAGACGTTGACGCCCGTTTCGTCGGCAAAGACTTCCGCATCCGTTCCCTTGGGTGCCAGGGACGCGAGGTGCTTTTCATCGCGGTAGATGAGATACCACTCGAGGAGGTGCTCCATCATTGCGATGTCCGGGTTGTTCGGGTGGACGTTGGTCGCGACGAGCAGGCCGCCCGGACGGATCCACCGGTAATACAGCGAAAGCAGATTCCGGCAGACGTTGTCCGGGAAGTAGTCGAACAGGCCGCCGCAATAGATCATGTCGTAGCTCGGGAGGAATCCCTCACTCTCGAGATGGATGTTCTTGAGCAGGTCGTCGATGGACTTCTGGATGAACTTCACCGCCGGCTTCCGGCCCGTCTGCTCCATCGCCTCGTGGACGCGCCGGGTCGTGTATTGCAGCGTCTCGTCGTTGAAATCCATCAAATGGATCGCGCACTGGCTGGCGACCTCGTGATTGCGAATGAATCGCTGTGCCTCGATCGCCGGTCCGCACGCCACCGACAGCGCGGTGAAGATGCGCTGTTCCTCATCCGTCACGCGCTCCGCTTCCTCGGCAAGCTGGCGTTCGAGGATATTCACGCGGTTGCGGTGGGCGATACACGCCTTCACGCTCGTGGTGAGATCGTGAAAGATCTTCGCATACGTCGTCGTCCCGACCGACGGCGACTCCTGCAGCATCATGTTCACCATCTCGTAGTCGCCCGCGTAGCCGAGCGGCTTGTAATACGAGCGCCAGAGAAACGGCGCGCAGAGCATGTAGGGGTGGAGTTCCCGGCGGGCAAACGCCTTGTAGAGCACGGATTCCTCGTCGGGAATGCGGTTTGCCTCGGTCTGAAACTGGTTCAGCAGTTCGGTGAGTTTCTCCGCGACGGGCTTCTCGATGGATTCGCGGAAGCGAGAGGCCTTCTCCGGATTCGAGTCGTTGCCGACGATCGCGGTCTCCGCCTCCTCGATCCAGCGGCTCGTGCCCGAGAGAAAGTCGGAGAACTTGTTCACCGCGAGCTGATAGCCTTCGGAGAGTTTGAGGCCCTCCTCCCAGTCGTTGATGAAGCGGCTGATTTCGTTGTGCAGCGCCGGTCCCGGCTCGAGGTGCTCGAGATTGCTCCACGAGTCGATCAGGGTCACCGATGCGATGACCATCAATCCAGTGGTGACCAGGCTCGTGACGACTCCGCGGCCGCGGTAGATGACGCGTTCGCCGCGCATTACGGAGATTTCCTGGAGGACCTCACTCAGCTGGATGAGGGAGAAGGGATTGTAGACTTCGAAGACGGCGACCGATCTCGAGATGTGGACAAGGGTTCCGCGCCCTTGAAGCCCCGAGGTGTTGGTGAAGGCGACAAGACTGTCGATGCCGGCGAGTGCTTTTTCCACGTTCGTCAGATAGGGTTGATCATTTACCGCTTGCCCAAATCCGGCTCTCAGCCATTGCGGCGAGTTGCTGGAGGGTGGGGCCTTTCAAAAATTCCATCGCCGAGAAGCTGACGCCGATCCGCTCACTGATGCCGAGGCTTAGCTCAAGCACCATCAGGGAGTCCACACCCATCTCGTTGAGCTTGCGATCGACCGGCACCGAGGCCGCGTCCATCTTGAGGGTGGCGCCGAGAGCCTCCTGCAGGCGACCTTCGAGATCGCGCAAACGCTGGTCCCGCGAGGCGTTCGCGAGGCTCTCCCGGAGTTGCGAGGCCACGTCGTTCCCGCCGCCGCCCTCCTTCTTCAATCCGCGGAAGCGCGGATCGGCTGTGAGATGCGGATGAGCCTCGAACCACTTCGCCCAGTCGACCTTGAACACGCCGACCTGCGCCTCGTCTCCGCGAAGGATCCGTTCCAGCGCTTCGAAGGCTTCCGCATTGCGAAGACCCGTGATGCCGGCGGATGCGAGAACGCCGCTAAGGCTGCCATCCCGGGCGACGACACCGGTTTCCGCCAGTGCCCCCCAGTTGATGGATACCGCAGGGATCCCCTGCGCTCTCAGTGAATGCGCCAGCGCGTCGAGGATCGCGTTTGCCGCGACATAGCTCGTCTGGCCCCGATTTCCCACAAGGGCGGATACGGAGGAGTGGAAGACGACGAAATCCAGCTCGCGACCGGCGATTGCCGTGGCAAGGTTCATTGCGCCGGTCGCCTTCGGCAGAAACACCCGATCGAAGCTCTCCCGGCTCAGGCCGGCCATCATCGCGTCATCGAGCACCATGGCTCCATGCACGATCCCGCGCAGGTTCCCACCCGCGTGCGCGATCAATTTTTCCACCTGTGCAGCGTCCGTGACGTCCACGGAAAGGGCCTCGACCCGGGCTCCGCGCGACTCCATCCCGCGGATGGCTTCGTTGATGCCGGCCGCATTGGCTCCGGAACGGCTGACCAGCAGGATCCGGCCCGCACCCAGGTCCGCCAGCCATCCCGCCGTGGCGAGGCCAAAACCGGACGTTCCGCCGGTGACGATATAGCATCCGTCGGGACGCACGACCGCCCGTGGTGTCTCAGGAACGTCGACGCCTCCGGTGGAAAAATCGAGCAGTGCTCTGCCAATGCCGGCGGCGTGGCGAAACGCGTCAGAGGCCTCCCGCGCGGGGAAGTTTCGTGTGGCCCGGAGCTTCAACCGGCCAGAGGCAAACTCGTCGAAGATGGTCTGGAGCGCAGCCTGCACGAGATCCGGTCGCTCCGCTGCGAGCCGGTCCACATCGACGCTCGCGAAGATTACGTTGCGATCGAAGGCGCCCAGCGGAAGGTCGCGATCCGCGGCGATGTCCATCCTGCCCGTCTCGATGTAGCGCCCGCCATGCCGCAGCAATCCAAGCGCGGCATGCGCTGCCGTCCCGGTCAACGCGCCGATGACGGCATCGACTCCTTCGCCACGGGTCGCGTCGCGGATGGCGTCTGCAAAGTCCGGGGCGGTTGCCGGGAAAATATTCCGGAGGCCGAGAGTGCTCAGAAATTCACGTTCCGCGTCCGACGCTGCAGTGGCGAAGACCTCCGCTCCCACGGCCAGCGCCACATCAATGGCCGCGAGTCCGGTTCCGCCTGCGGCGTGCGGAATTAGAACGCGCTCGCCGGGCTGCAGTCGCGCGATCTCGACGAGTCCACGCCACGCCGTGATGTAATCGACCGGGATTGCCGCGGCGTCCATGTCGAGCGAGTCCTGAAGCTTCACGACGAAAGCCTCGGGAGCGATCGCATAACTGCACCAGGCCTTGCGGGCGAGGGCGGCCACACGCGTGCCCGGTTCGAACACTTTTCCACCACGCACGACGACGCCCGCGCATTCCAGGCCCCATTCCGAAAACGAGCCGTCGAATGCCGCCGGCGGCAGCTGACCGGTTATCCGGAGGAAGTCGCGTTCCGAAACCGTCGTCCGATGCACGCGAATTTCCACCTCTTCATCGGACGGCTCACATCGAGTCGCCGGCTGGAATCCGAGCGTGTCCAGGCGGCCCTTCGCCGCGACGAGCTCGACTGGTTCCTCGAGCGAGGTGGCGACGAGTGTCCGGCTTTCCTCCGCGATCGGGCGGGAAACCAGGGCTTTCTCGAATCGTTCTCCGCCACGGTATGCGATCTCCCCCTGGCTGCCGGCGCGGATTTCCGCGATGACGGCTGCGGCGTTGGGCACGTCAAAATCGATGGCTCTGCACGCGATGGAATCGAATTCATTCCGGGCGACCAGTCCCACTGCCGCAAGTGCGGACGCGCCCGGATTCGAGACTCCTTCTCCGGCCCGCACCGGCGAAGCTCCCCGCGTGACAAGCGTGACGTCCACGGACTCGGCGGGCTTCCCGAGCTGCTGCAACAGGCGGATCCACGACGCCGTCGTCTCGCGGGCGTCGCACTCGCCGGTGACCACGACCACGATCCGCCTGCGGCTTTCGAGGGATGAAGGGTCGTCGATGGCACTGCCCAACGTCACATTCGGGATCTGGCCTGCGAGATCGGCGGCGAATTTTTCGTCATCCGACAGCACAAGGACCCCGGATTCATCCGCAGGGCCGGTCGCTTCCAGCGGCGAAGCCTTCCACTCGATGGCATAAAGCGCCGACGAGTCCTGCTTCGCGGAATCCATTTCCAGCCGTTGCAGCGAGATTCCCCGTGCGGAGGCGCAGACCGTTCCATTTGCATCAGTGAGCCACACGTCCGCAACGATGCGGGTGGCGGTCTGGCTGAGAAGGCGGCCGAACGCATGACATTCCGAAGTGGCGGGCCGGGAAATGTAGCGAAACTCCTCGAAAGAGGAGGGGACAAAGAGCTGCTCACCGCTCGCGCAGTAAATGACGGCCTGCAGCGCGACGTCGAAAATCGACGGATGCAAAGGATGATCCTCTTCGTCGATCACCCCGCTCGCGTCGATTTTCACGAGGAAGCAACCGGTGCCGGTGAAGAGCTCCGTGGCGAGCCGGAACATCGGCCCGTAGTGAAGCTGACGCCGGCTGAGGCGCTCGTAGAATGGGTCCGGCGCCACCGCGTTCGGGCATTCCGCTTTCAAGGCGGCCAGATCCAGCGTCTCCCCGGCGGGATTTGTTCGCGGATACATCCGTCCGGTGCAGTGGCGCTGAAAGCTTCCTTCCTCGCCCTCGATGCGACTGGAAACGGAGAAGCGTCCGTCATCCGCATCGAAGTCGGTGACGAGGTATTGCAGCTTCGAATAATCGACCACGAGGACGCGCTCGAAATTCACGTTTTCGAGCACGACCGCCGGCGTCCCATGCACCTGTGAGCCCAGTGTCAGTGCGGCCTCGATGTAGCCCATGCCGGCGAAGACGGTCTGGTCCTGCACGCCGTGATCGAAGAGGAACGGGAAGTAGTTGCGGTTGATTTCGACCTCCCAGCAAGGCTTTGGCGAGAGCACGGTGCGGTTGAGATAGACCGGACCGGGCAGACCGAGCCGCTCCATCTTCGAGCGCTCCGACTCGATCCACAACGTCTGGCGCTGCCAGGGATATTGCGGGCCGGGCAGGAATCGTCCGCTCGTCGGAGCGACGGCGCTCCAGTCGGGATCGATGCCGGCACAATACAACTCTCCGAGGGTGAGCAGGAACCGCGGGAGTTCCGGCTCCGCGCGACGGATCGAGGTGAAGCACGAAATCTTCGCGTTCAGCGCCGCGGCGCATTCCTTGATGGAATTTCCCAGCACCGGATGCGGCCCGACCTCGAGGAAGTGCGTGTAGCCGTCCTCGATGAGCGCCTTGATGGCGTCCGAAAAACGCACGGAGTGCCGGACGTTTCGCCACCAGTATTCCGCCGTCCACTCGGTGCCGGGGCTCAAGGCCCCCTCCGCGGTGGAGTAGAGCGGCAGGCGCGCCGCCTGTGGGGAGAGATCCGCGAGCGAGGCAAGAAGCTCGTCGTGGAGCGGATCCATCTGCGGGCTGTGGTAGGCCACTTCGACGCGCAGGAATTTGTTGAATACGTCGCGTCCGGTCAGCTCGGCGGAAATCCGCTTCAGTTGGTCGGTGTCGCCGGAAAGCGTGACGGCGTTGAAGCTGTTGATCGCTGCAATCGCTACGCCGTCGAAGCGCTGGATCGCCTTCAGCGCGTCGGCTTCGGCAAGTCCCACGGCGAGCATCGAGCCATTTCCCGCCATCGTCTGTTGCAGGCGGCTGCGGTGAAAGCTCACCCGCACGGCCTCCTCGAGCGTGTAGACGCCGGCAACGTATGCGGACGTCACTTCGCCGACGCTGTGCCCGACCACGGCCGAGGGTCGGATTCCGTGCGCCTCCCAGAGCCGTGTCAGCGCAAGCTGGATCGCAAAATTCGCCGGCTGCGCCAGTTCCGTGCGCGCCATGCGGGACTCCGCTTCTCCCGCGAGCATCGCCTGTTTCAACGACCAGCCCGCAAGCGGCGCGAACACGGCGTCCACCTCGTCGATCGCGGCGGCAAACACCGGTTCCGAGCGCATCAGCTCCTGGCCCATGCCCCACCACTGCGGTCCCATGCCGGTGAACACGAAGACGAGCGGAGGTTTCGCGGACCCGGCGCGTCCACCGACCGCCACCCGTTCGTGTACCTGTCCGGTCGAGGCCGCCATCAGCTGGTCGCGCAATTCCTCCGGTCCCCCCGCGAGTGCCGCGAGCCGCACGGGGAGATGACTGCGCCGGAAGGCGGTGGTATAGGCGAGATCGGCAAAGGTGCCCGCAAGCGGCTGGCCGAGCAGGAAGGCATACTTGCCGGCGAGATCGCGCAGGGCCTCCTCGCTGCTGGCGGAGAGGGGGATCACACGCAGCGGACGTGCAGGGTCGTCGGGGGCGGAGGGAACCTCCACAACCGGAGCCGACTCGAGCACGACATGGGCATTCGTGCCCCCGTAGCCGAAGGAGTTGATCGCCGCGTAGACGGTCGGCTTTTCCTCCGGCGCCGGCAGTTTGCGCGTGTCCGCCGCGACTTCCAGCGAGAGGTCGGCGAATGGAATCCGTGGATTCGGATTCTTGAAATGGAGATTCTTCGGAACCTGGCGGTTCTTCAACACGCCGATCGTTTTCAATACTCCGGCCACGCCGGCGGCCGCCTCGAGGTGGCCGATGTTTGTTTTTACCGAGCCGACCGGCAGTTTGCCGTCGCGGCCGTTCGCGAAGTTGCGGTCCAGCGCTCCGAGTTCGGCGAAATCTCCTGCCTGCGTGCCCGTGCCGTGCGCCTCGACGTAGTCCACCTCCGCCGGCGAAATCCCCGCGCGGCTGTAAACGTCGCGCACGAGCGCCTCCTGCGCCTCGCTGTTGGGCAGTGAGATGCCATCGGTGCGACCGTCCTGATTCACGCCGCTCGCGCAGACGACGGCGTGGATTGTGTGGCCCGCCGCGAGGGCATCCTCGAGCCGCTGGATCAACAGGATTCCCGCGCCCTCGCCGCGTGCGTAGCCGGCTGCGGTTTCGTCGAATGCATGACATTCCCCATGATGCGAGAGGAAGTGCCCCTTGCTCATGATGATCGGAAAATCGGGGCGCATCATGGCATTCACGCCTCCCGCGAGCGCCATGTCGCATTCGCGCAGGCGCAGGCTCTGGCAGGCGTAGTGCAGCGCGACGAGCGAGGAGGAGCAGGCCGTGTCCAGCGTGAGGCTGGGACCCTTGAGATTGAACGCGTGGGAAATGCGGTTCGAAAGCACCGTCATCATCACGCCGCCGGCGGAATGGGCGTTGATGAGATGGCGGTTCGACGCCTGCGTCTGCAACACGAGATGGTCGAGGCAGAATCCGCCGACGAAGACCCCCGTCGACGAGCCCGACATCCGGGTGAGCGGAAGCCCCGCGTCCTCGAAGGCCTCCCATGTCACCTCCAGCAGCAGGCGCTGCTGCGGGTCGAGCGATGCCGCTTCGCGCGGGGACATCCCGAACGCCAGGGGATCGAACTGCCGCAGATCCATGTCGAGACTTGCGGCCTTGGGTGCGTAGTTCTTGCCTGGCCGTTGCTGATCTTCGTCGTAATACTGGCGCCAGTCCCACCGGTCCTTCCGGATCGGGCGCAGCGCGTTGCCGCCGCGCATCAGAAACTTCCAGAAGGCCGTGAGGGAATTTGCATTCGGCGGCATCCGGCAGCCGATTCCCACGATTGCAAATTTTTCGTTCTCCGGGGCGGACATGAAGATGCGCGATGTAGCAGAACCTCGAAAATCCTTCCAGCGGCCATCGGAGGAAATTCGCGGAATTTTGCGGCTGAGGGAGCATTTATCCGTGTGCCGTTGCGAAACGTGGCGCGTGTGGCGGCAAGGGCCGCCGCGGTGCGGTCATATTCCAGGTATCCAGATCCGTAAGGAGTCTCAAATTTCCAAGCGCCGAACTCATGGACCATGGGTCTGGTGCTGGATATCGGAGAGGGAAACCCAGTCCCATGAATTCCCCACGGCGTTCCCTTCTCCTTCTCTCCAGCTTCTTTTGCGCTGCCACCGCAGGTGCCGCCGAAGTCACCTGGAACGCCGACAGTGGCGACTTCCTCATCGGTTCCAACTGGAGCACTGGCACCTTTCCTCCCGCAGCCGACAACGCATCCATCAGCAATGGCGGCACGGCGACGATGTCCGGCGGCACGGCGACGGTGAACCAGCTCTGGACGGGGAACGGTGGCACTGACACGAACACCGGAACCTTCGTGCAAACCGGCGGAACGCTGACGCTTACGACCGGAGGTGTTTCGGGTCGCGGACCGAACGGCACCGGCACATGGACAATGACCGGAGGCACGTTGACCACGGGCGAAGTGCGCGTGGGCGGTGGCAATGGAACGGCGTCGGTGCCGCAGACCTCCACGGGCACGATGACGGTTTCCAATCCCGGCACAACGGTGACGTCGAGCGGCTACGTCGGGGTGGGATCGACTGGCAACGGCACACTGACGATCTCGAATTCCGCGTCGTGGACGCACAACGGCAGTGCGGTGTTTCTGGTTGGCGGCGACAATAACAACGCCGCGACGAATCAAGCCGGAGGCACCGGTGTGCTGAACGTCAACAGCGGCGCGACGTTGACCTTCGGCGGCGCGGCGAATCTGTCCATCGGCCGCAACACGAGCACAACGGTCGTTACCGGCAGCGGCACGCTCAATGTCAACGGCGGGACGATCACGTTGGGAGGAGGATCGCTGAACTTTGCGTCAAAGCAGGGGGGCGCCGGCCAGCTCGCAGGTAACGGCACGTTGAACATGAACTCCGGCTCGATCACCTCGCCCAATGGCATTCGCCTCAACGAGGGCACGACAACGCTGAACTTCAACGGCGGCACGACGACGGTCAGCGGGTTCCTCAAGCAGGTCGCTGGCGGGACGGGAACGATCAATTTCAATGGCGGGACGATCCGCGCATCCGCGGCCAGCGGCGACTTCTTTGGTTTTACCGGGACCGGCTCGGGTGGCGTGTTGAATCTCAACGTCCTCGCCGGCGGCCTGGTTTTCGACACGAACGGCAACGACGTGACAATCACCCAGTCGTTGAGTGGAAGTGGCGGTCTCACCAAACTCGGTGGCGGCACGTTGACGTTCTCCAGCCTGAGCGGTGTCGGTTACACGGGTGACACGACGGTTTCCGCGGGGGTGTTGAGCCTTGCCGCCGCCTCGCTCGACGACGCGAGCGATCTCTGGTTGACGTCGGGAAGCGTTCTCGACCTGAACTTCATCGGCACGGACGCCATCGCCAGGCTCTACATTAACGGGGTTCTTCAGAGCGGCGGGACATGGGGCGCGATCGGTTCGGGTGCGATGTTCACCAGCAGCCTGTTTACGGGCGATGGACTTCTGCTTGTGGCCGTTCCGGAGCCCGTGACAGTGGGATTGATCGTTTCAGGGTTCCTTGGGGCGGTTGCCATTGCGCGCCGCCGCCGCCGCGCGGCCTGATCTGATCAGACGCACAGAATCGTCGTGTTGTCTCTCGACATGCGGGCGCGCCTGCCTGTATCGAGTAGGGCTGAATTTCACTGAATGGATTTTTCCGCCTTTTTCACACCGGGAACCGAAATTTTCCTGATCTGGACATCGATCGCCAAGACGATCGGGCTCCTCTTTCTGGCGGTGCTGCCGCTCGTGTCGCTCGCCGTCTTTGCAGAGCGAAAGGTCAGCGCCTTCATTCAGGATCGCGTTGGGCCAAACCGCGTCGGCGCTCCGACGTCGCTGCTGGGATTCGACAAGGATCTGCGCCTCGCCGGCCTCGGTCAGATGATCGCGGACCCGATCAAGCTCGTCCTGAAGGAAAACTTCATCCCGAACTCGGTTAACAAGTTCTACTACTTCATCGCGCCGAAGCTCGCGATGATTCCGCCGGTCCTGGTGCTTGCGGTGCTGCCGTTCGGAAGCTCGCTCTTTGGCGTGGACATGGTCATCGCGAACGTGAACATCGGCGTGCTCTGGGTGTTCGCCGTGTCCTCGCTGGGTGTCTACGGCATCGTGCTCGCGGGCTGGGCGTCGAACTCGAAATACCCGTTCCTTGGCGGCATCCGCTCGAGTTCGCAGATGATTTCCTACGAGCTGTCGCTGGGTCTTTCGGTGATTCCGGTGTTCCTCGTCTGTGGCACCTTGAATCTCGGCGATATCGTGAAGTGGCAGGTGCAGAATGGCTGGCTGATCGCGCCGTTCTGGCCGCAGGGCTTCGACCTCGGTCGGGCATTCAGCGATCCGAAGATGATTTGGGATTCCATCGTTGCCGGCTTCTCGTTCCAGCGACTGCTGCTGGCCGTGCCAATGCTGATCTCGTTTTTCATCTTCCTCGTGGCAATGTTCGCGGAGACCAACCGCGCGCCCTTCGACCTTCCCGAGGCCGAGCAGGAGCTGGTCGGCGGCTATCACACGGAATACTCCGCGATGGGATTCGCGCTCTTCTTCCTCGGAGAATACGCCGCGATGATCGCCGGCTCCGGCGTGATCGTGACGCTTTTCCTCGGCGGCTGGAGCCTGCCGATGGTTCCGGACGGCTCGGCCGGCTGGTTCTGGGGACTGGTGAACATTGCCACGTTCTTCGCCAAGGTCTGCGCGCTGCTCTTCGTCTTCATCTGGGTGCGCTGGACGGTGCCCCGGTTCCGCTACGACCAGCTCATGCGACTCGGCTGGATCTGGTTCTTCGAGATTGCACTCGCCAACATCTTCCTCACCGCGGTCATCCTCGCGTTCATCAAGCGGTAAGGCGCATAACAACGAGCCTGTTCGCCTTGCGCGCGGACGAAAGCGGGGTGGAAGCGGCGCAATAGAGCGCAAACTCCGCAAAAGATCGCGCGATTTCGGGACGGGACTCGACAAGGGTCGCAGCCCACGGGTATCAACTTTCTCTGCATCACGTATCGCGATTTCATGGCACTAGTCGTCAACCGTCCCAAACTCAGCCTCGCCGAGAAATTTTACCTTCCCGCGCTGTTCGGGGGGATGGTGCTCACGATCCGCCATTTCTTCCTCACGCTTACCGGGCGGAAGAAGACGACGATGCAATACCCCGACGAGAAGTGGGACGCCCATCTTCCCGAGTGGTATCGCGGTGCGCCAACCCTCGTGACCGACGAGTGGGGCCGCGAGCGCTGCGTCTCGTGCCAACTTTGCGAGTTCATCTGTCCGCCGCGCGCGATCACCATCACTCCCGAGGAAATTCCCGCCGCCGACAAGTGGGCGAAGGTCGAGAAGCGCCCGAAGGAATTCGAGATCGACATGGTCCGCTGCATTTACTGCGGCCTCTGCGAGGAGGTCTGCCCGGAACAGGCGATTTTCCTGCGCAAGGACTACTCGATCACCGGCTACAGCCGCGCCGAAATGGTGCACAACAAGCAGAAACTCTACGAACTCGGCGGCCTGAAAACGGGCGTCGTCAACAAGTGGAACGAAAAAAAGTAGCCGTCGCTCCCGCCCAGCCTGTAAAACGCCCGCCGACCAACCCATTTTCGACGCCCAAGTGTCCCTGATTCTCTTCTGGATATTCGCCGGACTGATGCTCCTTTTCGGGCTCGGCGTCGTGCTGATGCGCAATCCGGTCTCGTCGGCGATGTGCCTCGTCGTTTCGTTCGTCGGGCTGGCCTCGCTGTTCTTCACGCTCGACGCGTTCTTCATCGGGATCATCCAGATCCTCGTCTACGCCGGCGCGGTGATGGTGCTCTTCCTGTTCATCATCATGCTCCTCGACCTGAAGGCGGCTCCCGCCCGCAAGCTGAACGTCATGGCATGGACGGGCAGCGGCCTCGTGCTCGTCGGGTTTGTGGCCCTGATGATGCAGGTTGTCCTCGGCAATCCCGCGCTTCACGCCGCGATGCCGGCGCTGACCGCGGACTACGACGACGTGCAGCAGATCGGCCTCGCGCTTTTCACGAATTTCAACTTCCCGTTCCAGATCGTTGGCGTCCTGCTGCTGGTCGCGACGGTCGGTGTGGTGGTCCTCAGCCGAAAGGAGTTGAAGTGAACGGGGCGAACAACCGCCGGATCATCGGACCCCAGCCCGGGAACTGCTTCTCGCATCCATGGAAGTGAGCCTTGCCCATTATCTCGCCGTCAGCGGCCTGCTCTTCGCGATCGGGATGGCCGGCGTGCTGCTTCGCCGGAACATTCTGGTGATCTTCATGTGTCTCGAGCTGATGCTGAATGCGGCAAATCTCTCGCTGGTCGCATTCACCCGGTTTCACCTCGTCGACGGCCTGCCGAACTTCAACGCCCAGGTGCTCGTGTTCTTCATCATTACGGTCGCCGCGGCGGAGGTTGCCGTGGGGCTGGCGATCATCGTCGCTCTGTTCCGAAAGATGCAGACGACGCATGTCGAGGATCTCAACTCGCTGAAATTCTAGATGGCGCCCTGGATTCTTCTCTTCACGCCGCTTGTGATGGCGGCAGCCATTCTTTTCGTCGGACTGCGATCGAAGACGCTCGCCGCCGCGCTGGCCATCGGCGGAGCGCTCGTGACCTGCGTGATCAGCTGGTGGCTCTTCCTTCAGCCCGATCCGATCACCGCGAAGATCGACTGGATCAATCTCGGTGCGATTCTCGGTCCCAACGCCCCCGTGGATTTTGCGGTGCCGATCGGCCTCAGCATCGATGCGCTGGCGAAGTCGATGCTCGTCATCGTCTGCACGATCGCGCCCCTCGTTTTCATCTACTCGCTCGGTTACATGGCGCACGAGGAGGGGTATTGCCGTTACTTCGCGGGGCTCTCCCTCTTCCTCTTTTCGATGCTGGGCATCGTCCTCGCCGACAACTTCGTGATGATGTTCATCTTCTGGGAACTCGTCGGCGTCAGCTCCTACATCCTCATCGGCCACTACTTCCGGAGGGATTCCGCGGCCGAGGCGTCCAAACAGGCGTTCACGGTGAACCGTATCGGCGACTTCGGCTTCATGCTGGGCATCCTCATGTTCTGGCTGTCGACGGGAACCTTTGTCTTCGCCGACCTCGCGGTGGAAAATGCGCCGGCCCTTGCAACGCTGGGAGCCTCGCCATTCTGGCTGGCAACCGCGTGCGTCCTCGTCTTTTGCGGCACGATCGGAAAGTCCGCGCAGATGCCGCTCCACGTGTGGCTCCCCAACTCGATGGAGGGCCCCACGCCGGTGTCCTCGCTGCTCCATGCGGCGACGATGGTCGCGGCGGGCGTCTACCTGCTAGCGCGGCTGTTTCCCGTCCTTGAAGGTTCACCCGGCGCGCTGACGGTCATCGGCTGGGTCGGTGGCATCACCTGCTTCGCTGCGGGACTGATGGGCATCCAGCAGAACGACATCAAGCGCATCCTCGCCTACTCGACCATCTCCCAGCTCGGCTACATGGTGCTTGGCATCGCCGTCGCGCCGCTCGCGGGGGTCGCGATGTTCCACCTCTTCACGCACGCCTTCTTCAAGTGCCTTCTCTTCCTGTGCTCGGGCTCGGTGATCCTCGGCATGCACCACAAGCAGGACATCTGGGAAATGGGCGGTCTCAAGAACAAGATGCCCGTCACCTTCGTGACGATGGTGATCGGCGGGCTCGCGTTGATGGGCTTCCCCTACGTCACGAGCGGCTTCTACAGCAAGGACCTGATCATCGAGTTTGCCTACGAGGCCGGCTGGCCGTGGTTCCTCCTCGCGCTCGGCGGCGTGTTCCTCACCGCCATGTATACCACGCGCCTCCTGGTGGTCGTGTTCTTCGGCGGACCTCGCAGCGAAGAGGCCAAGAAGGCGCACGAGTCGCCTGCGGTGATGCTGTTTGCGCTGGTGATGCTCTCCATTCCGGCGATTTGCGCAGGCTTTCCTCCAATCCAGAAACGCTTCTTCGAGATCGACCATCCGCATCACCTGCCGGGCTGGGTGCCGATCGCGATCATGGTGGTGCTGGCCGTCGGCATCGTTGCGACGATCCTCCTCTATCGCGGCGGACCGAAGAAGGATCCGGTGCTCATCCCGTTCTTTGCGAACCGCCTCTACATCGACGCCATCTACGCGCAGATCGTGCGCTGGGCGCAGGATGGCACCGCCGGCGCCCTGCGTTTCTTCGATCGCTGGTTCATTGACGGCATCTGCGTGACGTTTGGTGCGAAGCTGGTGAGCGCCTTCGGCTTCACGCTGCGTTTCCTCCAGGTAGGCAATATCCAGGCATACGCCTTCTTCTTCGGAGCGGGCGTCGTCGCTCTTCTTTACTTCCTCGTTGCCCGATGAGTCCGACCGGTCCGCTTTTCTATCTCACGCTGCTGCCGTTCGTCGCAGCCGTTCTGGTGATGCTCGGCAGTCCGGCCCGACTCGTTAGCCGGATCTTCTCGGGAGTCCTCCTCGCGCTCACATTGGCCCTCTGCGTCCAATACGACCGGGCCGCGGGTGGTATGGCGTTCGGATCGGAACTGCCGGTTTCCGAATCGCTCGACCTGTCCCTGAGGTTTGGCGCGGATGGATTGAGCCTCGCGATGCTCCTGCTGACAGCGATCGTTACCGTCGCGGCGGTCTGGGTGATTCCGCCGATGCAGGATCGGGAGAACCTCTTTTACGCCTGTGTGATGCTGATCTCCGGCGGCGTGGTCGGTGCCTTCGCATCCACGGACGTGCTGTTCTTCTACGCCTTCCACGAAGTGGCGTTGATTCCGACCTTCATTCTGATCGGCCTCTGGGGATCCGGCGACCGACGCGTGGCGGCATGGAAGGCGACAATCTATCTCGGAGCGGGAAGCTTCGTGCTGCTGCTCGGCATTCTGGGCGTCTACCTCAATCTGCCGGACGGCGTGCGGACGTTCGATATGACGTTCTGGCGCAATCTCCCCCAGATGCAGCCGGACTTCTCGCTGCCCCACTGGGTCTACTGGCTGTTGCTAATTGGATTCGGAACACTGATCTCGTTGTTTCCGTTTCACTCGTGGGCTCCGCAGGCCTACGCCTCCGCGCCGACGCCTGCGGCGATGCTCCATGCGGGTGTCCTGAAGAAGTTCGGGCTTTACGGCATGCTGCGAATCCTCGTCCCGCTCTTTCCGGAGGCGATGGAGCAGTATCTGAACATCTTCCTCATCCTCCTCTGCGGAAACATCCTCTACATCGGTCTCGTTACGATCGCGCAGAAGCGCCTCGACTGGATGCTCGGCTATTCCAGCGTGATGCACATGGGATACATCTTTCTGGGAATCGCCGCGCTGAACGAGATCAGCCTCAGCGGCGCGGCGCTGCTGATGGTGGCACACGGACTTTCCATCGCGGCATGCTTCGCAGTTTGCGGGGTGGTCCGGGAGCGCACCGGGACGCTGGAGTTCGCCGATCTCGGCGGGCTGGCAAAGCCCATGCCGCGGCTTGGCCTGCTGTTCGGATTTGCCGCGATGGCGTCGGTTGGACTTCCCGGGTTTGCGAACTTCCCGGGGGAGCTGATGGTTTTCTTCGGAGCGGTTGGCGCGGGTGAGGTGTTTGGCCCCGGCTTCACACCCTCCGCGATCCAGATTGCCGCGATCGTCGCGGTGTGGGGAGTGGTGATTTCCGCGGTCTACATGCTGCGCGCCTATCGCCGCGTGTTCTTCGGCTCGATGCCGGAGCGGTGGGCCCGACTGGCGGACGTGCCGGTGTTCACCCGCTATGCGGTCATCCTGCTGGTCGTCGCTCTCATGGTCGTGGGCTTCCTCCCGCAGCTTCTTCTTCAATACGTGACTCCTTCCGTGCTGCCGTGAATCCGCTTGTCCTCGAAGTTCTTGTCGTCTCTCTCGGCATCGCGCTGCTGATGGTCGAGGCGTTTTCGCCGAAGCCGGACAAGCGCCTCCTCGCCTGGATCGGCATGGCCGGCCTCGCCACCGTTTTCGTGCTCACGTTTTTTGTCGGAACCGTCCCGCCCGGGTCGCCAACCGCTGCGTTTTACACCGCCGATTCGTTCGCGATCTTCTTCAAGCGATTCGCACTCGTTTCGACGATTCTCGTGCTTGCCATGAGCATCGATTACCTCCCGGTGGTCGCGAGGTTCGTTCCCAGCGAACGAGAAGGCGGCGGGCTGGGGGAATTTCTGGCGCTTCCGGTCCTCACATGTGCCGGGCTCATGTGGATGGCTTCCGCCGCGGACTTCATCTCGATCTTTGTCTCGCTAGAGCTGGTCACGATCTCGTTCTACGTGCTGGTGGCCTACATGCGCCGCAGCAATGCCGGACTCGAAGCAGGCACGAAATACCTGATTCTCGGTGCGCTTTCGACCGGCTTCGTCGTCTACGGAATCACGTGGATCTTCGGAATGACCGGCCAGACGAATCTCCGTGCAATCAGTGAAGTGGTGACCGGGGGCTATCCCGCGGCAAACATTCCCGCGCTGCTGTTCGGAGTTGGCCTTGTGATCATCGCGCTCGGCTTCAAGGTAGCGGCGTTCCCCTTCCAGTTCTGGGTGCCGGACGTCTATCAAGGCGCGCCCACCCCGATCACTGCATTCCTGTCCGTCGGTTCGAAGGCCGCCGGCTTCGTCGTGCTTCTCCGCGTGCTCGAGCCGTTTTCCGCCGTTCCGGCGATCTGGGAAAAACTCTCGGCCGTGCTCGCGGTCGTCGCCGGGGCCACGCTCATCTACGGCAACCTGGCAGCCATTCCGCAGCAGAACCTCAAGCGACTGCTTTCCTATTCCAGTGTCGGCCACGCCGGATACCTTCTTATGGCCGTCGCGAGCATCGGGGCGGTGTTGCCCGGGCGCGAGGCATGGCCTGCGATCGGATTTTACCTGGCCGCGTATTTGCTGATGACGTTCCTCGCGTTCTTCGTCCTCGCCGTGGCCGGAGGCGACGAGATTTCGCACTTCAACGGCCTCGCGCGCCGTGCTCCCTGGCTCGCGGCCGCACTGCTCGTCTCCATGATCTCGCTTGCCGGCATTCCGTTCACCGCCGGTTTTCTCGGAAAGCTGCTCCTCTTCGATGTCGCGCTGTCCGCCGGGAACTACGTCCTCGTGGGAATCGGCGTCCTGACAGTGGCTTGCGGGTTCTATTTCTATCTGCGCGTCGTTGGCGCGATGTATTGGCAGCCGGTTCCGGATGGTGCCGCTCCGATCCGGGTTTCCGTTACCGCGAAGGTCGCGATGGCGCTGCTTGCTGTCTTGATTTTCGTCCTCGGGGTCTTCCCACAGCCGGTGCTGTCTCTTCTGGATTGACCGAAAATCTCGGTGATTTCGACACGGAAAAACGTCGAAGAATACTTGAGTCCACGTGATTTACGGTTACGGTTTGGCACGGCGATAGATTCCTCCGCTATCCCGGAATTCACTCGTCCAATCATGCACATCCCCCTGAAGCTTGCTGTCGCCGTTGGCGGCGCCCTCCTTGTTGCACACAGTCCGGTAGTCCATGCGGCCACCAGCGCCGTGGTGGGCTACGTCACCCTGAACATCGATGCGGCCACGGAATCTTCCCCGAAGATTTCCACGATTTCCCTGCCGCTTTACGCGCCCATCACCGGCAATGGAGCGGTCACCGGCCGCTTTACCAGTGTCGGTGCCTCCTCGCTTACGAATTCCAGCGCTGGCTGGACGGCGGGTGCCTTCTCGCAGAGTTCGCAACCGCATCTGGTAAAAATCACCAGCGGTCCAGCGACCGGCCGAATCTTCAGGATTACGGAAAACAACGCGACCAGCCTGACGGTCGACAACCAGGGCACCAGCCTGAACACGCTCGGGATCGGTGTTGGCTCGAACGGTGATACTTACGAGATCTTCCCGGCGGACACGATTCGCACGGTGTTTGGTTCTCCCGCGGACGGCGTCGTTGGCGGGACAAACGCCGATGTGGCCGATCAGGTGCAGATCCTGAATGCCGCCGGCGAGTGGGAGGTTTTCTACTTCAATACCCCCACGGGCGCGTGGGTCGCCGCGACGAACTCCGCCAACAGCGACAACCGCGTGATCCGTCCTGACGAAGGGATTGTCTATCTCCGCCGCGGGACCACCCCGCTGAAGATTGTGCTCACCGGTCGCGTTCCCGACACCACGTCCCGTATCGTGGTCCGGAACTCCGGCGCGTCCGCGATCGGTTCCACCTGGCCCGTCGACACGACGCTTGCCACCAGCGGAATTCGTGAGATCAGCGGCTGGGTCAGCGGACCCATCGCGACCGCTGATCAAGTCCAGATTTATTCCCCGACCAAGGGATGGCGCAGTTTCTACCACGACGGCACCAACTGGATGCGCGTCGGCCCTGCCATCATCAGCAACGACGAACCCATTCCCGCCGGCACCGCCGTCGTGCTTGCCCGGCGCGGCTCCTCCTCCGATACGACCATCCTCACGCAGAACCAGCCCTACAACCTGAATGACTGACATGGCCCCCGCACGCACCCTTTGTTGTTTCGCGCTCGCGCTGGCCTTTGCCTCCACGGCGGTCTCGCAGGTCATCACGGGTTTCGGTTCCTCCGAGCAGAATCCGCTGAACATCAACTCGGACTTTGTCTTTCCGTGGGCCGGCACCCAGACCGCCACAACGGTTTCGGTGACCGGTGTCTCCAACAGCGCCGGTGGCATCTTCCAGAGCCTCGCGAGTTCTCCGGTCTTCCTTCCGGAGCCGGAGGTAATCGCCCTCACGGGCACGACGGTTTCCCTCCCCGGAGGGGTCACGCAGTTCGACATCGTTCTCTACGATGCGAATAACAACACGCTGCGGGCGACCTTCGACTGGGCGTCCTTTGTTGGTGGAGCCACGGTCACCGCGGACCTCGTCGCGGACGAGGGCACGTTCGATGGCTCGGTGGCATCCTGGGAGCTGAGTCTGTTCGGCTCTCCCAACGAGGAGGTCTCGTTCACCTTCGACGAGCTTGCCGTGGTGCCGGAACCGGCCGTGGTGGCACTCGTTGGTGGTGCGGGCGTGATGCTCCTGCTTCGCCGCCGCCGTCGCGCACGGATCTGAGCCGGCTTTTGATCAACGCCTTCCTCGCGGGATATTTTGCGCTTTCCCGCGGGGACGGCGCGGCTACGATGCGCGCCGCATGGAAACAACGTTGATTCTCCTGAAACCCGATTGTGTGGCCGGCCGCAAGGTTGGTGAAGTTATCAAGCGATTCGAGGAGGCGGGGTTTCAAATCCGCGGTTGCAAGATGTTCAAGGCTGGTCCGGAACTGCTCCGCGAACATTACGCGCATCTGGCCGACAAGCCGTTCTTCCCGGAGCTTGAAGCCTTCATGTCTTCAACACCCGTCGTGGCGCTTGCACTCGCCGGGGACGATGCCGTCGCCCGCGTTCGCACGATCATCGGTCCCACGGACTCGAAGAAGGCCGAGAAGGGCACGGTGCGCGGGGATTTCGGCGTCGACGTGATGGTGAACATCGTCCACGCATCGGATTCGAACGAAAATGCCGCCATCGAGCTGCGCCGCTTCTTCCAGCCCGGCGAACTCTTCGAATACACGATGGACTACGTCACGCAGCCTGCGGCGTAGCGTTCCTCACTTTCACACAGCCGGTCGGGAAGGGACATCCGATGAAGGGTCATGGGTGTCATTTCCTGGATCGTGTTTGGTTTTATCGCGGGGCTTCTCGCGAGGGCGATCATGCCCGGGAACGATCGTGCGGGGTGCCTCGTGACGGTCGTTCTCGGAGTGGTCGGCGCCTTCGTTGGCGGGTGGATTGCCACGCAGATGGGGTGGGGGACGGTTGATGGCTTCGATCTTCGCAGCTTCGGCATCGCCATCCTCGGGGCGCTTGTGATTCTGGGGATTTATCGTCTCGTCGCGCGGCGTTAGTGCGGCACAAGACCCGATCACACTTGAGGACCGGGGTTGCGTCGCCTAACTTTCGTGAAAGGGCGATCTGGCGATGAATCCCGCAATGCAAAACACCGCGAGCATGTGGGTTCTTCTGTGTGAAGAACTCGAGGCCCGGCGATCCGGGGAGTCCGCTGAGGCGTGTTCGGCAGCGGCGAGGCGTTTCGAGCAAGCGGCGAAGGAGATTTTCAAGAGCAGGCCGGAACGGTTGCGGGATGCCCTGGAGATCGCCGGAGACATCCATCAGGCCTCGGGGTATTCCGCGGAGGCGCTCCGATCCTTTTCGGAGGCGATGGCGCTCGCCGGGAAGGAGGCGTCCCCGGTTGTGCGGGCCAGGATCGCGACGAAACTCGCGATCGGTCACGAAGCGGCGGGAAACCTTGAGGAGGCAAGGGGCTTCTACACGAAGGCGATCGAGGCGCATGATCAGACGCGTGATCGTTCGGAACTGCCCACCCTGTTGAACAACCTCGCCGGGCTTCACAGGGCCGCCGGGGATTTCGACGCCGCTGAGGCGGCATACGAGCGGGCGATGGAAGAGGCGGTTGCCGTGCATGGGCCGCACCACCCGGAGGTCGCGCTCATCGCGAACAACCACGCCGTGGCGTGCACGGACCGCGGGAATCTGCGCAAGGCCGAGGAACTGCATCTGCGCGCGCTTCAGATCCGCGAGGAGGCGTTTGGGGCAATCCACCCGGACGTCGGGCAGTCGATGGCGAACCTCGCCGTCGTCTACCATGCCTCCGGCCAGTCGCGAAAAGCCGAGCGTTTCTATCTCGCGGCGCTCGACACGCTTGCAAACTTCCATGCCGGGGACTCTCCCGAAATGGAGCGGATTCGAAAGAACTACAACCGGCTGCCACACATTCGGGCCCGCCGCCTTTCGAAGACGATGAAGCTTTGATCCGGGTGCGGATCGTTCCGGGATCCGCGCCGGCGAACAAGTGTCGCCAGTGCTGCGTGCCCGTCAGCTCGCGTCGGGTAGGATCTGCCTGGTGAGGCGTTCGATGCCCTGCCGTGCGAATTCGCTGTTCGGGTATTGGTGCTGCGCCTTCAGGAACCACGCGAGGCTCGATCCCGGCTGCCCGCGATTCTCGAGTTCCTCCGCCTGCCGCAGCGAGCGGACGAAATCCGCGGCGCGGGTCGTGAGATTGGCGCGAAGCTGGTTGAGCTTCGAGTCTGCGGGGTATTGCCGGAATGCCAGTTCCGCGCTTTCCCACGCGCCGGCGTAGTCGCCCCGTTTCTCGATTTCCTGGGCGCGGATGATGGCCCCCTCAATCAGCGTCATTTCCTCGAGCACCTTCCGCAGCTGCTCCTGCCGCGTCGGATCGTGCGCGACGGCGGCGATGAAGCGCTCCTTGTCGTCGAAGATCTGGCGGTAATTTTTCTGGCTGAGAAGCTGGTCGAGATCGACGAGCGCCTGGTTTTGCACGTTGCCCTGCGTGAAGATGCCGGAGGAAACCTCGGCAAGATCGGGATTGCGCGGCCAGATTTCCGTTGCCGCCTTCAATTCGATTTCGAGTGTCTCCCGGTCCCCGCTGACAGCGGCGTTGCGGGCTTTCGCAAGGTGCATGGCCGCGATTGTCTTCGCGGTCTGGATGGCGGCCATTGGCTTCGAGTTGTCGAAGTCCTTCGCAGTTTCCTCGAGTTCGGCGACCAGTTTTTCCGCGCGGGCGTAGTCCTTCACGTCGAGGGCGGAAAGGAGCTGGTTCGCCTTCTGGACGAAGGTGAGCGCGCGGCGTTTCTCCTCCCGGGGCAGGGTGCGGATCGGCGGCAGGTATTCGCCAACGAGAAACGCCTCGGCGAGTCGCTTCGACGCGCTCTCAGTCTCCTCGCGCTCCATCAGGAATTTGAATGCCTCGACTCCTTCAGCGACATCGCGAATTGCCTCGCTGGCCATCGAGTCGAGCGTGCCGACCGTGGGTGGCAGGCCTGTGGTCTTGTCGAAAAGGTCCTTGGCCTCGCCCTTCACGCGGAGCCGGTCGTCGCCGTCCGCGAAGACATGACGGTAGAACCGCGTCGCAATCAGCACGTGCTCGAAGCGACGCTGGAGAAAGAGCTGCACAATGAGCGCCTGAAACTCGATCTTCGCCTGCAGCGCCGCCATCTCGCGCTTCGCCTCGTTGGCCTTGCGAATGGCGAGCACCTCCGCGATCCGGGTGTCGAACGGTTGCACGCTGGCGTCCAGTCGCGCGTCGTCGAGTTTCTGCTGGGTCGTGCGATCGTCGCCGGCCTGTTGACGGTCTCCGCGGATGGAGCCGCGCTGGTCGCGGGTCATCGAGAGGCGAAGCCGGTCGAGGGAAACCAGCTTGTTGCGTTCGAGCCGGCGGCGTTCCTCGTCGAGCGCGTTGTTTGCCGCGAGCAAACGGTCCCGATTCCGTTGCGACTGCCAGGCGGAATAGACCTGGTTGGAGATCGTGTCGCAGAGACCGGCGTCCCGCCGAAATTCCGAGGCTTTGGGCAGCAGTGCGAATGCCTCGTCGAGAGACTTGGGCGACACGTTTCGAGGCTGAAGAAGACTCAGAATCTGCGAGATGATCGCGTTGTATTCCCCGTCCTGCTCCTCGGTTTCCTCGGGGGCGTTGAGGTATTTCTCAAAGCGTGCCTGGAAGATGCGGTTGTTTGCGATGTTCCAGGAACGGCCGTTCCAGGTGATCGTTTCCGTCCCGGGGTCGAAGAAGGGCATTCCACCGGCGGGGTCGCCTGCTCCCGCACCGGATCTGTCGGGGCTTTCCTGGTTTCCCTGTTGCTGCGGCGGGGGCTGGGGTGGTGGCGCCGGCGCCGGCTCAAGCACCTGGGTAAACGCCGCGGATGCCGTAAGCAGCATCAGACAGGGGAGAACCGGTTTGATCATGCCTTGGTGAGGTGGGTTGCCTTGAGAATACCCTTGTCGGTGACTTCGATCAAAAACCGGAATTTCTGTCCCTTCTGGATGTTCACGTCGCCGAGTTCCGGCGGGATCAGCATGGGGACGATCTCACCACTCGCATCGATGGTGACGGAAATCAACCGCCCCTCCGTTGCGGAGTATCCGAGAACATTGCTGATCTCGCCCTCCGCCCGGTAGGTATTGCCGCGCAGACTGTTCGAGTTTTCGAGGTAGGCGGTGACGTCCAGCGGTGCCGCGGTGCGATAGGGATCGCTCGTGGTTGCAAAGTAAACCGCCCCCGCCACGAAAATGCCGACGAGCACGATGGCTGCGGCGATCAGCCACGGATGTTGCGAGGAGGAACGGGAACGTCTGGCCACCTTCGGGATTTAGGCCGCCTGCAGGCGCAGTTCAAATCTGAATATCAGGAGATGCGGCTCGCGCGGGCTCCGACCCATGCAAAGAAAAGCCCGAGCACGATATGCGCGCAGAGCACCCAGGCGCACAGCTTCTCCGGTGAAAGGGATGTCTGCACGACCATCTGGACGATGTCGTAGTAGCGTTCGAGCTTCAATGTCTGCAGCACACCGGACCAGCTCCAGTAGGCGGAGATAAATGGGCGCACGGCGTTGCCGATCCACTCCGGCAGGGCGAGCACGGCGCCCGAGAGGGGCAGCTGGAACCCGACGAGATAGATCGAGACGAGCGACGCCTGCTCGGCGGTTGCCATCCAGCTCGACACCGCGAGGCAGATCGAGGTCATCGCTGCGTTTACGAGCACGAGAAAAAGGAGCTGGGTGAGCAGGTCGCCGGGAAATCCGCAGACGAAGTGGACGAACAGCCCCATCCAGATCGATTGCACGGCGACCAGCACCGCGAGGAAGACGGCCTTGCTCGCGATGTAACTGGAGGGACGCACCCCGCTGAGTTTTTCCTTCTCGAAAATCAGCCGTTCGGCGGCGATCTCGCGACCGGAGTTGTTGGCGCCCATCAGCGTGAGCAGGATCACCTGGAACATGACGATGCCCGAGACAAGGCTGCCCACCGTGCTGGCCTGGTCGAGGAACGCGAGCTTGTCCGCGAACTGTTCGATGATGCTTTGTTCGATGCCGGTGCCGAGATTGCGCACCTGCGGAAGGCCGTTCCATGCGAAGATCGCCACGAGAAACGGGAAGCCAAGGATCAATCCGAGCTGGAGCAACACCTGTCCCCGACTTCGTGAAAAGATCAGGAACCTTCGTTGGAGCAACGTCATGAACTGGCTGACGATGTCTGGAAGCGGCGGGTGGGTGTCGGCGGAAGGCTCGTCCGCTGCGGGTTCTGCGGAAGCCCCAACCGGAGTAGTGACCTCCCGGAGTGCATAGGCCGCGCAGTGCTTCCGCCACGACTGCGTCCATTCGGCCGGTTCCCGCTCCTCGAGCCGGGAGTAGAGCTCCTCGATGGAATCCACCCGGAAGTAGTAGGCCACATCTGCCGCGGGGCCATGATAGGCGAGCGCGCCCCGATGCATCACGACCACGGAATCGTAGAGGTGAATGTGCCGCAGGCTGTGCGTCACGGAAACGACGAGTCGGTCGTGTCTGGACAGGGCGTGCAACAGTTCGACGATCTCGTTCTCCGAGCGGGCGTCGAGCCCGCTGGTGACCTCGTCGCAAAGCAGAATGGCCGGCGCGCTGGCGATCTCCATCGCGAGGGCGAGCCGGCGTTTTTGCCCGCCGGAAAGGACAGCCACCCGGCGATCCGCAAACTCAAGCAGGCCAACCTCGCCGAGCGTGCGGTCGATCAACGCCTCCCGTTCGTCCCGGCTGAGCCCCTTCACACGCAGCTTCACCGCGGCTTCTACGCTCTCCCGGGCCGTCAGCTCGTCGTGAGCGATTCCGAACTGCGGGACATAGCCGATCTCGCTGGGTGCGAAGTCCTCCTCCGCAAGATTTCGCGACTTCCATCGAACGATGCCTTCCTCCTGTCCGTGGACGATGCCGGCGATCGTTTTCAGCAGCGTGCTTTTGCCGCAGCCGGAGGGGCCGATGATTGCGACGAAATGGCGTTGTGGAAGCCGCAGATTGATGTCGCCGAGAATTGCCTGCACGTTTTCGCCGCGGCCGACGAAGAGGGAAACGTCCTGTAACTCCAGCACGCGGCTCAGGCTGCGGGAAGCCGCCGGTGCTGACAATTCGAAACCGTTACAGTCCCAGGGACGGCTGTGCGTCCGAATCCGGGACAAATGCGGAGAACTTGGCGTAAAGCTCGTCGAGCTTTGCGACATAGTATTCGACGTTTTCGTCGCGTGCGTCGGGGTTCCATTCGGAAGCCATCCGCGCGTGATTGTAGGCCGTGACCTTTTTCTTCGTGCCGGTGATGTAGTAGCTGACGGCGTCTCCCGCGCGGTAGTCCCGTCCGCTGGCGATCGCGAGCTCGAACGCGGCGGAGCGGTTGCGGGACGATGCTGCGATCTTCTTCTGATACGATGCCGGGCTGTCCTGCAGGGCCTCGGTTTTGGCGAGTCTTGCGATCGGCCATCTTCGCGCGCGAATGGCCTCTTCGAACCCATCGCGAAGTTGTGCGGCCTCCTGTGCCTCGCCCCGCAGGATATGGCCGACGAGCCGTTCGAGAAACTCGCGCAGATACGGCTCCATGCCGCGCGACTTCAACGCCGCGCCCTTGAGTGTCATTCGCCCGTCGTCGGACAGGAGCGCGTAGTTCTTCGCCTTGTAGCTGAACATTGCCGCATACCGCGCATCGAACTCGATCTCGATTCCGTCGGGAAGGACCTCGCGGATGCCCCGTTCGAGGGCCTCGGGATCCGCCCCCTCCGGTGGCTGGAAGTAAATGCCATCCGTGTCGATTTCGATCACGTGTGCGCCTGCGCCGCGCAGCCAGTCGACCATCGCGCGCAGAAGCTCACGGCCCTTGGCGGTGACCGCTGCGGCGGCGTCGAAGTCCGCGAAATGCCCCTGCGCGAAGCCGAGGTATCCGTAAAAGCTGTTGATGAGAATCTTGAACGTGTTCTGCAGGGCGGAGTAGTGGAGCCGCTCGCTTTCGGACGATGCGTCCCGCATTCGCTGTTTTGCCTCGAGACGGAAGGTGCGCAACTCCGAGAGCATTCCGGCGAACACACGGAGCGGATCGGCCGCCGGAAGCAGATCGAAGCGGAGCATCACCGACGGATAGAGTGACGCGATGTCGCAGTGCCACACGTTGCGTGCGACTCCGGTGAAGAAGACATCGGTGTATCCGCCTTCGAACGGCCGCGGCTCGGGAGGATTCGGAATCGAGTGATGTTGGCGAAAGTATTCGCGCAGAAAGAGTGCATCGATCTTGGTCGCGTTTCCTCGAACGATCACGTCCTGGTAATTGTAGGGGAAGACCTGTGCCTGGATGAAGTAGCTCGCGCTGAGCACCGCAGCCAGTGCGCGGGTCTCGCGCACGGAGTGCAACGCCGACCTCCGGAAATCCGGGGAATCCTCTCCGGCGGCGCGCACCATTTGCGACGGATCGGTTTTTGCGCGCTCCGCCTCGCCGACGCCGAAGTGACGCGCGACATTTTCGAGCCCGAAGCCCTCCAGCTCGCGCGTTCCAACATCGTAGTATTGAGCGAGGACAAACGTATCCACGACGTGCCTGCCGAAGATGGCCGGTCGCGGATACTGGATCGTCTTCTCCGCGATCTGCAGGCGCGAGGACCGCGTTTTCACCGGACTGCCGTTGCGTCCCCAGCGAAGCGCCTGCTTGTATCGCTTTGCCCGCGCCGCGAGATAGGGGAGGTCGAACTTGAAGAGGTTGTGCCCCTCGATCACGTCGGGATCCCGTTCGCGAATGATCTCCGTGAGCCGCTCCAATGCCGCGCGTTCGCTTTCGTCATTCTCACAGTCGACGACGAGGAGATCCTCCCAGCCGGTGTTGTCGGCGATTGCGATCGCAGCCAGTGGGTCGCGGTCGGGATTCGAGAACTCGAACCCATCGGTGCAGCACGTCTCGATGGCGATTTGCAGCCGCCGGAGCGATTCGAAGGTCATTCCCTTGAACAGGGTGCGACCGGAGGCGGTGAGGTATTGCTGCACGGGATCGCCAAACCCGAAGCCCCCGGAGCGGGCGGCGAGAAATTCCTTCCATGTGGCAAACGTTCGCAGTCGATTGAGCGCGTGTGTGCCGGCAAGCGGCTCGCCGTCCTCCGCCGACCATTGGAAGGGTTGGAATGGCGCCTCTTCGACCGCGGTCGAGCCGTCGGCGTTGCGCCGGAAAACGAGCGCAGTGGCGGCGCCGTCGAATTCGACCGCCACGATGCCGGTTGAGGGATCCGAGCCGAAAAGAACGGGGCTGCTGAGATCGGTCATCGTGGGGCAGCATGGCGGAAGACGGGGCGGCGAAGAAGGGCGATTTCCAGCGTGTCGGAGGCGGCCGGGCCGTCTATGAGTGGAAGAGGATGATTTCGCGTGGAGACATTGCACGCATCGGACGGGAGTATCCGTTTGGATGCCTGCTGATCGCGATCTTCGCGTTGATCGTCGGGGCGCCGCTCACCACCGAGATCTCCAGTCATTTCGTGCGTCTGACCGGCCCTGTGGCTCTTGCTCCGCTGACCGCACTTCTGACGATGGCGTCAGTCCTTGCCGTGCGCGATGTGACGCCGTATCCGGGCCGGATGATCGCCCTCGCGTCGGGCATTCTGTTCCTGCTGGTGCTGAGCAGCATGATCACTCATCGCGCCCTTGGGGCGGCCCATCTGCTGGCCCAGGCGTTTTTTCTGGGGGCGGTGACGTGGATGATTCTTCGTGCGGTGTTCCGGGCAAGCGCGGTCGATGGCAACACGCTTTGCGGCGCGGCGTGTGTCTACCTGCTCGCCGGGGTGCTTTGCGGGTATCTTTTCGCGATGATCGAAATTCTCGAACCTGGCAGTTTCAGGATCACCGATCCGACGCTCGAGACAAAGATCGTGCAGCTCTCGAGTCAGCCCGGCTGGCTCATTTACTTCAGTTTCACGACGCTCACGACGGTGGGATTCGGCGACATTCTTCCGGCGCGTTCGCTGGCCCGAAGCCTGTCGGTGCTCGAGGCGGTGATCGGTCAGATCATGGTCGTCGTGATGATTGCGCGTCTTGTCGGACTGCACGTGGCATATTCCACCTCCGGACGGGGACGGCCGGTGAAGTTCGAGATTGCCGGGGGCGATTCCAAAATCGACGGCGTCCCTCCACCGAAGTAGGATTGCAGGAAATGCGCGCGAAAAACTGGATCGCGATCTGGGTGCTGCTGGGGATTGCCGCGTGCGCCTCCGCGGATGCTCCGGCCTATGGTGAGCCGACGCGGTTTGCGAAAGGGCGGGAGATCGTGTTTCCGGATTTTTCGATCCGGTATCTGGGCGAGCGTCAGGTGGCGGGCCCGCAGTTTCCGCGGGGATTCCGTTATTATGACTTCGAAGTGAAGGCGGGAGGGGAAACCCGGACCGTTTCGTGGACCAGCGGCACGGGCGTGATCGATTCCGCCTCGTTCGAGATTGGCGGAAAACCGTTCGAACTCGAGATGCGCGGAAGCGTCGCGCGCAAGGGCTGGTTGCGCGACGACGAGTTCGTGCTCTGGCCGCGTGCGCAGTTTCAGCAGGCGCTGGAGGCTGCGCGGCGGCGGAAGAACTGATCAACCCGCCTGCATCGCGTCGCGGACGATCGCGTCGACGAGGCCGGGAATGTCATGGACGGCGGCCTCGATGTCGACGTCCAGGGCGTTCTTCCGCATTGTGGCGGAGGTGACAGGCCCGATGCTGGCGGTTTTCAAGTTCGCCGGAAGGGGAAGCTGGAGTGCGAGGAAGTTCTCGACGGTCGAGGAACTCGTAAAGGTCACGATGTCGGCGCCCTCCTCGCGGAAACGGGCGATGCCGCCGGACACGTCGGCGGTTTCGGACACGGTGCGGTAGGCGACGGCCTCGTCGACAATCGCTCCGCGTTTCGTCAGCTCGTCGGCAAGAACCTCGCGTGCATTCTCCGCGCGGGCGAGGAGGATCTTGAGGTTCTCGACGGTGGTCTGCTCTGCGAAGGCCTTGACGACTTCCTCCGCCACATACTTCTCGGGCTGCAGATCGACTTCGAAACGGTAGTGCCGGATGCGCTCGGCGGTCGCGGGTCCGATCGCCGCGATCCGGACGCCGCCAATGGAGCGGGCGTCCTTGTAGACCGAGTAGAATGCCTCGAAGAAGGCGTCCGCGCCGTTCGGACTTGTGAAAACAAGCCAGTCGTAGGTGTGGGCGTCGCCCACGAGTTCCAGAAACTGTTTGCGGTTCTTCGGCGGTTCGATGCGGATCGTCGGCAGCTCATAGGCATCGGCGCCGAGCTCGCGGAGCCGGTCGACCAGCACGCCCGCCTGTTTTCGCGTGCGGGTGACGGCGATGCGCCTGCCGAACAACGGCCGCTTTTCAAACCATGCCAGCGTGTCACGCAGGCTCACCACGTGGCCGAAGACGGCGACCACCGGTGGCTTGAAATCCGCTTCCCCAGCCTTGCCCGCGATGTCCGCCAGCGTGCCGCTGAGCGTTTGCTGGCCCCCCATCGTCGCGGAGTGGATGAGTGCCACCGGAGTGGACGAAGGCATTCCCGCGTCGGTGAGCGAGCGGCAGATTTTCGCAATCCGTTCCATGCCCATGAGCATCACCTTCGCGCCGGGGGCGTTCGCGAGCGCAGCGTAGTCAATCGTGGAATCGGGTTTCGAGGGATCCTCGTGTCCCGTGAAGATCGTGAGGATTGAGTTGTGCGCACGGTGAGTCACTGGAATGCCGGCGTAGGCCGGCCCGGCGATTGCCGAGGAAACCCCGGGAACGATCTCAAAGCGGACGCCTGCGCGGGCGAGAGCCTCGGCTTCCTCGCCGCCGCGTCCGAAGACAAAAGGATCCCCGCCCTTGAGCCGGACGACCGTTTTGCCTTCGAGGGCATGACGGACAAGCAGTGCATTGATGTCCTCCTGCGTCAGCTTGTGGGCACCCGCCTTCTTTCCGACATGGATTTTCTCGGCCTCGTCCGGCGCGAAGCGAAGCAATTCGGGATTGCTCAGGTAATCGTAGAGGACGACGTCCGCGCGCTCGAGGCACGTCTTTCCGCGAAGGGTCAGCAGACCGGGATCGCCGGGGCCGGCCCCGACGAGATAACAGATTCCTTTGCTCACAATGCCCGCACGCTACCGGCGCGCGGACGGAGTCCCAAGAAAATCATTCGCCGCGGAGTTGCCGCACGAGATCCGCCGCCGCCTCCATCCACTCCGACGCGATCCGGCGGGTTTCGGAGAACACCGGTTCCGTCCGGTCATCGCGAAACCATGCAGCCTGCAGGTGCAACTGGCAGTCGGTGATGGTTCCGCGGGCGCCGAGCGGCAGATGGCAGCCCCCGCCGAGGCCGCCCAGCACCGCCCGCTCGGCTGCGACGCAGGTGGCGGTATCGATGTGATCGATCTCCGCCAGAAGCGAAAGGGCTGCATCGTCCTCGGTCCGGCATTCCACGGCGATTGCGCCCTGCCCGGGGGCGGGCAGCATGAAATCGAGCACCGACAGGTGGCACCGGTCGAGGTGAAGCTCGCAGCCGATCGCTTCCAGGCGCCGAAGGCCTGCGCCGGCGAGCACGATGGCCGCAATTTCCTCCGAATCGAGCAGCTTGCGAATCCGGGTGGGGACGTTTCCTCGAATCCCGACCACGCGAAGGCCGGGGCGGTGCCATTGAAGAAAGCGCTGTCTACGAACACTGCTGGTGGCGACGGTCATACCGTCGTCCAGCGCGTCGAGGCCGCCCGGGTATTTCGAAATGAGAACGTCGGCGGGATTTTCCCGTTCCAGGATCGCGCCGAGGCAGACTCCGGGGGGCTGATCGACGGGGAGGTCCTTGAGACTGTGAACGGCGGCGTCGATCCTCCCGGCAAGTAGGGCGTCCTCGAGTTCCTTCGTGAAGAGACCCTTGTCGAGCGGACCGGGGGCTCCAAGGGAAACGTCGAGGCGGTCGTCGCCCGAGGTGCGGATGACCCGTTCTTCGATCGCCGGCGCGGAGTCGGTCGCGCGAAGCTGTGCAGCGACGTGGCGCGTCTGCGCAAGCGCGAGGTCGCTGCCGCGGGTGCCGAGGACGAAAGGTTTCATGAGATCGAGAGGGCGGGGCTGGCGCGGCGCAGCCAGCCTAGGTAGTCGGCGACTCCGGCGTCGATGATGCTTTCGCAGTGCTCGATCTCGCGCCGGCGGATGGCGAGGGACTGGCTGGCGATGGATTGAAGGGAATCGATGTCGTAGAGGAAGACATTGTCGATGCGATTCACGGCCGGGTCGATGTCGCGGGGCACGGCCAGATCGATGAGAAAGAGCGGCCTGCCGGGTCGCAGGCGCATCATGGGTTCAAGCCTTTCCGGTGTCACGATCGGACGCGGGGCGGCGGTGGAACTGATGAGAATGTCGATGTCGTGAAACTCGTCCGACCACTGTTCGAAATGAATCGCCAACCCGCCGATCTCGGCCGCGAGGGTTGCTGCGCGATCAAAGCTGCGGTTCGAGACGATCACGGTCCGCACGCCACGCGACACGAGACTGCGGGCGGTGCGTTCGCTGGTGTCGCCGGCACCCAGAACCATCACGCGCCGTTGGTGCAGATCGCCGAAGATGCGCCCCGCCAGTTCTACCGCGGCCGCACCGACGGAGGTGGCGCCGTGGGTGATGCGGGTTTGGCTGCGGACCGATTTCGCCACCCGGAAGGCGCTTTGGAAAAGTTTGTTGAGGGTGCGCGAGGTCATGCCCGCATCGCTCGCCGCGGCGTAGGCCTTTTTCACCTGGCCGAGAATCTCCGTCTCGCCGAGCACCATGGAATCAAGCCCGCTGGCGACCCGGTAAAGGTGGCGGATGCTGTGCGGCATGTCGTGATGATAGAGCGGGGCATCGATGCCGGCCCGGTCGATCAGAAATCCACACAGGCTCTCCATCGCCTGCTCCGGGAACATGCTGGCCGCGTAGATCTCGACGCGATTGCATGTCGAGAGAACGACAGCCTCCGAGATGGGGTCCATGGATCGAAGCGCCTCGAGCACCCGCGGCATCTCGTGGTTTTGCACGGCAAAATGCTCGCGAATCCCCACGGGGGCGACCTGGTGGTTGATTCCGGCGCAAAGGACGTTCACGGCGCGTGCGGGTGGCGGGGAGTGCCGGAAGGTGTTGCTGCCAGGACCATCGGGAAGCCGGCGGAAGGTTTCGGCGTTGGAGGCATGGCGGGCTGCGCCTGCCCGAAGTCAGGCGGAAAACAAAGTGAAATGGCGACCGGCCGGTAGCGCTCCATGGTGCGTGGAAAATGCCCCGGCTGCGCAGGCTCGCCGCGCCGACCGGAAAGTGCCAACGTAATGGAATGTCGGATCGTGCTCAAACGATGATTGGCTTCGTAGAGTCACGACCCCAGCCTGCTAGCGTGCCGGTCATGCGTCAAAACTGGCGGCGACTGGCGTTTCTCCACTGGGCGGTGGATCCCAAAACGGTGCAGGTCACATTGCCGGAGGGACTCGCCGTGGAAACGTGGGAGGGGCGCGCATGGCTTGCGATCGTGCCGTTTGCCATGGAGCGGGTGCGCCCGGTGGGGTGTCCGCCCGTGCCGGGGGTCTCCGATTTTCTCGAGCTGAACGTCCGCACCTACGTGCGCGACGCCGAAGGAAGGTCCGGCGTGTGGTTTTATTCCCTGGATTGCTCGCAACCGCTGGCGGTGTGGACGGCGCGAAAATTTTTTGGGCTGCCCTATTTCCGCGCCTGGATGGAGGAGCGCATGCGATTGGCGGGTATCGACTATTTTTGCGAGCGCGAGGGCTCGGGACGGGTTGGCGCGTTTCGATATCGGGGAGTTGGACAACCGGAGCGCGCCCAGGTCGGATCGCTCGAGGAGTTTCTCATCGAACGCTATGTGCTGTTTTCCGTGAAAGGGGGGCGGCTGCGTCAGGGGGAGGTCTGGCACGAGCCGTATGAAATCCAAAAGGCGGAAGTTGCCGCGTGGAGCATGGTTCCGCTCCAACTGGCGGGATTCGATATGGATCCCCGTCCGCCGGATCACGCTGTTTTTTCCCCGGGGGTGGACGTGCGGATTTTCGGACTCGTCTAGCTCGAGAGGATTTGCGCGGCGGCCAGCAGACCGGCGGGATTTCCGATATCGAGCCGCCGTCCGTGGAGACGGATCCCGAGCAATCCCGCGTCGCGGCGGAGCGTCTCCATTGCATCGGTCAGCTGGATCTCGCCGCCGTGTCCAGGAGACGTGGCGTCGAGGTGGTCGAAGATGACGCGGGGAAAGAGGTAGCGCGCGGCGAAGGCATGCGGGGGGATGGGATCGCCGTTCCGGTCGAAGAGCGCGGGAACCTCGTCAGGGGAGGGCTTCTCCACGAGCGCATCGAGCTGGAAAATGCCGGGCCGAAGTTCGTGGCCACCGGCGACGCCGTAGCGGCTGACCCGGTCCGGCGGGCAGGACTCGATCGCGACGCTGCCGGTCTTCAATGCATCCCACGCGTCGCGCATCGTTGGCAGGGGGGATTCACCGTGGACAATGGTGTCGCCGAGAAGCACGGCGAACGCGTCGTCGGCGCCGACGAAATCGCGCGCGAGCCGAACCGCGTCGCCGAGTCCGCGCATTTCGGGTTGATAAATCGACGAAATCCGCGCGAGCGAGGAGGCCTCGCGCACGGCGGCGAGCGCTTCGTGCCGGCCCGTCTTTTCCAGATGCGCCTCGAGGGCGGAGTCGGGCTCGAAATAGCGAAGGATGGACTCCTTGCCCGTGCTGATGATGATCAGGATTTCGTCGAACCCTGCGGCCGCGGCCTCCGCGACCACATGGTGAATGACGGGCTTGTCGCCGACGGGGAGCAATTCCTTCGGAACCGCCTTTGCAATCGGGAGGAAACGGGTGCCGAATCCGGCTGCGGGAATAACGGCTTTCATACGGTGGCGATTGCCTCTGGAACCGGCGGCGCGAAATCGGGCCGGATAACGCGAATGCCCTTTGGCGCGAACGCGGCCTGCAGGGTTGCAAACATTTCCTCGTCGTCGTAGATGCCGACGATTGCGCCGCCGCTGCCCGCAAACTTCGCACTCGCGCCCGTGCGGCGTGCGGTGGCGACCATGTCGCGGTTGCCGTCGCCGACGTCGTAAAGACTGGCGCGCTTGTCAAAGTTCGCGTTCAGGATGTCGTGCATCCGGCGGGTGTCTCCCGACTCCATCGCACAGCGGAATTCCTTCGCGAGATCCGCCCAGAACCGGATTGCCTCCACGACATCCGCATCGCCGCGCTGCCAGCGGGCGCGCAGGTCATTGTGGTAGACCTCCGTGCCTTCGGAGAGATCCTCCCGATAGGCGATATAGAGCGGCGGAAGCTTCGCCGGCTCGAGAAATTCGTAGGCGCCGAAGCCGCGCGACTCAAGCAGGGACTTCGCAAAGTCCATGTAAACGACGCTCTGATACGCCTGCGCGACGCGATCCTGGAGGCCGGCGGGAATGCCGAGTTCGTTGTTCTCGACGGTCAGCACAATGTTTGCGAGGAGGTGCGGCTCGATGTCGACTTCGTGAAAGGCCATCAGCCCGCGCATGCAGGCGGTGATGAGCGCGCTCGATCCTGCGAGACCGACGCGGTTCGGGATGTCCGACCGGTAGCGCATCGTGAAATTCCTGCCATCCGTCGGAATCCCGCGATCGCGGCAGTGTTCGAAGAAGACCTTGATTGACGCCTTCAGCAGGCGAAACCCACCGTAGTATCCGTGCAGGCGGACGTCCTCGTGAAGGTCCTCCATGCTTGCGAAGACCGAATGGTCACGCCGGCTCGGCAGCAGCTCGAGCTCCGGGGATTCCCACAATTCGATGTTGGCGGCGAAGTTCCGGAATGCGAAGGCGATCGTGCGGCCGAAGTAGCCGTCGGAGGGATTGCCGACCAGACCGGCGCGCGGATAGGCGACGGAACGAATGATCATGGAGGGTTTGCAGCAGGGAGGGGAGGCACGGAGTTGCGCAACCGTCGGGCGACGGGGCGGAACCCGGGTGGAGACGCCCCGGCGGGCGTCAGTCCATCGCGAACGGGCTGTAAAGCGACTCCTCGTAGGCGGAGTCATACCAGTCGTCGACGATCGGCTCGTTGTAGGCGAACGGTTGCTCGTCCTGATAGAGCGGGTCGTTGTAATAGGCGTCGCTCTGGTATTTCGCGGTGCGTGCCCGGGAGGCGGGCGTGCCATGGCCGTAGAAACCGTCGGTCTCGGTGAGGTAGTTCAGGAGCTGCGACGAGGCGCCCATGGCCTTCAGCGATTTGAGCTGGGAATAGCTGAGGTTGTAGACCTTTTCCGTGCTCTGCAGGTAGCTGATGATGATCTGCGTCGGGACCTTCTTTTTGACGAGGTTCGCGATGTCCGTGTAATCGAGCGCGCGACCGTTGTAGATCTTCGTGTAGGTCGCGGCATTCACGCCGCGCGAGGAAACGGCTGCGGCGAGCTGGGGATCGACCTGCGGACCGGAGGAGCATCCAACGGCCGCGAGGGTGAGCGCCGCGGTGGCCGAAAGCGCGAGAGTGCGGAAAAGGACCATGACATTTAACTAGGGAAATCATACCGCCCCGGCAACCTCTTTGATGGCGCGCGTCCCGCAAAAGAACATTGCGCGGCCGGCGGGTCGAAATAGTTTCGCATCCATGAAAATCGCATCCATCGGAGCCGGGCGAATGGCCTCCGCGCTCGTGGCGGGCCTCGTGAATGCGGGCGTGGCCCCGGGGAGCAGCATCCTTGTCGCGGACCCCAGCCCCGACGCCGCCAGGAAGCTTGCGGAGAGTGTTGGCGCGACGGTCGCCGATTCCAACGCCGACGCCGTTTCCGGCAGCGATGTCGTGCTGCTTTGCGTGAAACCCGGAGACGCCGCGGCCGCGCTGAAGTCCTGCAGCGGTTCGATGCAGGGGAAACTGCTCGTGTCGATCGTGACGGGAGTGTCCATCGCGGCTCTGGAGTCGCTGGCTCCCGGGGTCCGTGTCATTCGTGCGATGCCGAATACGCCTGCGCAGATCGGGGCGGGCGCGACGGCGTTTGCGGCGTCGGCTTCGGCGGGGGCGGAGGACCTTGAACTTGCGGGGAAAATCCTGGGTGCCGTCGGTCTTGCGGTTCCGGTGACAGAGGCGCAGCTCGATGCGGTGACCGGGCTGAGCGGCAGCGGCCCGGCGTATGTCTTTCTGGTGATCGAGGCGCTGTCCGATGGCGGAGTCGCTGCGGGGCTGCCTCGTCCGCTTGCGGCGCGGCTCGCGATTCAGACCGTGCTCGGCGCGGCCCGGCTTGCAGCGGAGAGCGGCGAGCATCCCGCGCTGCTTCGCGAGGCGGTGACGAGTCCGGGCGGAACCACCGCAGCGGCCCTTGCCACACTGGAGAAGTCTGCGGTGCGCGCGGCGTTCATCGAAGCGGTGCGCGCCGCCGCCACCCGTGCTGGGGAGCTGGGCCGGTGAGAGTTGCCGTCATCGTCGCGGTCGCGATGCTTGCGCACGCCTTCGCGGCCGAGCCGGATTTTGTGCCGGAGGTGGCTCGGGAAGCCGCAGCCGAGGGCAACGCCGCGTTCGAAAAGGGCGACTTTGCCGCTGCGGCGAAAGCCTACCGCCGCGCGGTTGAACTCGCGCCTGGGAACATTGTCGGACTCGTGAACCTGGGAATGGCCGAGGCCCGGCTCGGTCACTACGAGGAGGCGGAGAAGGTGCTCCACGAGGCGGTGAAACAGCGTCTCGAGACCGGTGCTGCCTGGCTCGCGCTGGGGATGATGTATTACGAGCAGCGCCGATACGACGACGCACTTGCCGCTCTTGCGCAGGCCGCCCGCTACGACTCCGCAAATCCCCGTGCCCACCACTATCTCGGAGTCGTGATGGGGGCGAAGGGATGGCTCGATGGCGCGGCCGACGAGTTGCGCCGCGCGGTGCGCATCGATCCCGCCTACCGCGATGCGCACTACAATCTCGCCGTCGTCTATCTTCAACAGAGACCGCCCTCGATCGAGCTGGCACGCCGCCACTACTACCGCTCGATCGAACTCGGCGGGCCGCCCGATCGCGAGATCGAGAAAACTCTTAGCACTCCGCCCGCCGCCCGTTAAATTACCGCGCCGCCATGCGCATCCGGATTCTTCTCCCCATCCTCGCCTTCGCCGCGCAGGCCCTGTGTGCCTCGCCGCCCGAGATTTTTGGCAAGTCGGCGATTCTGTTCGATGTGAATACGGGCGAGATCCTCTACAAAAAGAACGAAACGCTTCGCACCCCCGTCGCGAGCACGCAGAAGCTGCTGACCGCCCTCATTGTCGCAAAGTCTGGAAATCTCGATGGCGAGATGGAGGTCGCAAAGGAGGCGACGCTCGCGGAGCCCATCAAACTTTACCTCAAGGAGGGCGACCGTTACAGACGCCGCGACATGCTGACGGCGTTGCTCGTGCGCAGTGCAAACGACGTTGCCGCCGCGCTCGCAATCGACAACGCGGGGTCGATCGAGGCATTTGCCGGGAAGATGAACGCCGAGGCCCGCAAGCTGGGAGCGACCTCCTCGAACTTCGTCAATCCCAACGGACTCCCGAACGAAGCCCAATATTCCTCCGCCCGCGACATGGCCTGCATCGCCCGCGCCGTCTATCGCAATCCGGCATTGCGGGAGATCATCAACCAGCATTCGGTTCCGTTCACCTACGCGAGTGGCAAGTCGGTCACGCTCACGAACACAAACCGTGTCCTGCGCACCTACTCGTTCTGCAATGGCATGAAAACCGGCTACACCATTCTTTCCGGGCATTGCCTGGTGGCCAGCGGCAGCCACAACGGTCGTGACATGATTGCGGTCGTCCTCAAGAGCGACAAGGCGCACGTCTGGGACGACGCCGCGAAGCTCCTCGAATACGGGCTCGGCATCGACAGGAAGGAATTCGTGCGGCATGAGGGGTAGCCGTTGGTCGGAGGCATTGGTTGCGCGCCTGTTCGCGGCCTGCCGACGACCGGTGCCGGGTGACCAATGACGAAAAAATACACGCTCCACGGCCCGGTGCCCGTCACGTCCGGCATCGACTATGCGGCGGAACTGAATCCCCAGCAACTAGCCGCCGTCCAGAGTCCGCCCGGAGCGTCGCTCGTGATCGCCGGCGCCGGCAGCGGGAAGACGCGAACGCTTACGTTCCGCGTGGCCTGGCTGCTCGAGCAGGGGGTGCCTCCGTCATCGATTCTGCTGCTCACGTTCACCAACAAGGCCGCCCGCGAGATGCTCGAGCGCGTCGCGGCGGTCGTTCCGGGCGGGGTGGATGAGATCTGGGGAGGAACGTTTCACTCCATTGGCAATCGTATTCTCCGCCGTCATGCCGAGGCGGTGGGATTCCGGCAGGGATTCTCGATCATGGATCGCGAGGATCAGGAGGATCTCATCGAATCGGTCGTCGCGCGCGAGGGATTGCGCACCTCCGACCGCCGCTTTCCGAAGGGCAGCGTGCTTGCGGAAATCTTCGGCCTGTCCGTGAATTGCGGTGAGACGATCTCCGGCGTTCTCGCGCGGCGGTTTCCGTATTTTCTCCCGCTCGAAGAGCAGATTCAGCGGGTGGCCGTCGCCTACGAAGGTCGCAAGAAGGAGGCAAATACAATGGACTTCGACGACCTCCTGTCGAAGACGCTTGAGCTCTTTACGACGGCGGAAAACGAGGAAATCGCCGCGCGTTATCAGCGGCAGTTCCGGCATATTCTCGTCGACGAATACCAGGACACGAACCGCCTGCAGTCCGAACTCATCGATCGTATCGCCGCACACCACGGCAACATCATGGTCGTCGGCGACGACGCTCAGTCGATCTACTCGTGGCGTGGCGCGAACTTCGAAAACATCCTGCGTTTTCCCGAGAAGCATCCCGATGCCGTCGTCCACCGCATCGAGACGAACTACCGCAGCGTTCCGGAGGTGCTGGAACTCGCGAACGCATCGATCCTGGGAAACGAGCGGCAATTTCGGAAGGAGCTTCGCGCGGTAAGGCCCGCCACCGGGGTCCGGCCCGCGCTGGTTCCGCTTTCCACGAACAACAGCCAGGCCGCCTTTGTCGCCCAGCGCATTCTCGAACTGCATGAGGAGGGGATGGATCTCCGCGAGATCTCCGTGCTGTATCGCGCCCACTTTCACTCGCTCGAAGTGCAGCTCGAGCTGACACGGAGGGGCATTCCGTTCGCGATCACGAGCGGGTTGAGATTTTTCGAACAGGCGCATGTGAAAGACGTGGCGGCGTTCATGAAGTTTGCCGTGAACCCGAACGACGAGGTCGCTTTCAAACGGATGGTGAAACTCCTGCCCGGCATCGGCGCGAAGTCGGCCGAGAGCCTCTGGGCGAGAACCTCCACCGCGGTTGCGTCCGGATCCGGCTTTGCAGCGCTCCACCGTGAAAAGGTTCCCTCGAAGTCGGTGAAACCCTGGCAGCAGCTTGTTCACACGCTGGAGGAATTGCGTCCGGGCGGCTCGCCGGTTCCGCCCGCGGCGATGATCGACAGTGTCCTCTTCGCGGTCTACGACGAGTATATGCGCGGGAAGTTTCCGAACTACGAGGCCCGCCGTGAGGATCTGAACACGCTGCAGAACTACGCGAAGCAGTTCGAGACGGCGGAGGAATTTCTCGCGCAGCTTGCGTTGCTTGGCGCGGTTGAAACGGGGGACGCGCTTGCCTCGAACGCCGGTGATGAGGATCGAGTCACCCTCTCGACCATCCATCAGGCCAAGGGCCTCGAATGGAAGGCGGTGTTCGTCATCTGGCTGGCTGAGGGCATGTTCCCCAGCTCCCGTTCGCTGGATTCCGACGACGATCTCGAGGAGGAGCGGCGGCTGTTCTATGTTGCGGTGACGCGCTGCAAGGACGAGCTCTATCTCACGTATCCCGAGCTGCGGCTCAATGCCGGCTACGGCGAGGCCTTCCAGCGACCATCCCGTTTTCTCACAGAGCTTCCCGAGCATCTGCGCGAGGAGTGGGAAGTGCAGCCGGCTCCGGGTGTCTATCGTTCCGCAACGACGGATGCTGCGGACTCCGACGACGAGCCGTGGTGAGGGTGCGCGAAAAGTTCGATTGATCCCCGGCCATGGACCAGCCCCACCTCAAGCGCTATCGCATCTTTCTGCTTCTCGTCGCCGGACTCGGCGGCCTGCTCTACGGCGTCGATGTCGGAATCATCGCCGGGGCGCTTCCCTTTCTCGAGGCGACCTCCGGCCTGACCGCAAACCAGCTCTCTTGGGTCGTCGCCGCAGTGCTGCTCGGCAGCGTGATTTCCACGCTGTTCGCCGGAATGCTTGCCGACTGGATGGGACGCAAGCCGATGATGATCGTCAGCGGCGCCTGTTTCATCGCGAGCATCCCGATCATTGCCCTCGCCGATGGCGTGGCTGCGCTGGTGGCGGGACGATTGCTCCAGGGCGCGAGCGCGGGATTCATTGGCGTCGTCGTTCCGCTCTACCTTGCGGAGAGCCTGGCCCCGTCGGATCGAGGTAAGGGGACGGGCATTTTCCAATGGCTGCTGACGCTCGGTCTCGTCGCCGCCGCGGTGGTGGGGCTGTATTTCACCCAGCGGATCACGCGGATGGAGGGGGTGGATGCGGCGACGTTGTTTGCCTTCAAGGACGCCGCCTGGCGCGGAATTTTCTGGGCATCGCTCCCGCCCGGCGTGGCGTTTGCGCTCGGGAGTTTCTTCGTCACGGAGTCTCCGCGTTGGCTTTTCCGCAGGGGGCGGATTGACGCCGCGCGCGCCGCGCTTCGGCGCTCCCTGCCGGAGGCGGAGACCGAGAGCGAACTCGCCGAGATGCAGGCGGTCCTCGAAGCCGGTCGGGCGGGTGAGAACCCGTCGCGCTCGTGGAAGTCGTTGCTTCAACGCAAGTATGTCCTGCCGTTTCTGCTCGCCTGCGTGATTCTCGCCTGCAACCAGACCACCGGCATCAATTCGATCATCGCCTACAACGCGACGATCCTCATCCAGGCTGGCCTCACCGCCCGGCACGCGCTCGTGTGTTACGTGCTGTTCACGACGGTGAATTTCCTGCTCACCGTCGTTGGCGTTGTGCTGGTCGACCGCAAGGGCCGCAAATTTCTCCTCTGCCTCGGCACGGGCGGCATCATCATCTCGATGCTGGGGGCGGGGCTGTTGTTTCAGCAGGCGGAAAAATCCCAGGTGGACCGTGCGGAGGTTTTCCAACGCATGGTGGCGCCTGACCAGACGCTCAGCTACCGGTTCGACCAGGCTTTTGCCGACGAACTCCTCGGCGATCCGTCGATCGAGGGCCGGAACACTTCATTGATCGTGGTGTATTCCTACGGACCGTTCCGTGCAGCAACGGCTGCGATTCGATCCGGCGATGACACCCCGCCCGTGACCATTACCCGGGAGAGCTGCGTGCCTGCCAATCCGGTGATTGGCTTCTTCTCGAATCCCTTTGCCTCCGTCGAGGAAGCCGCGGGTGCGCCGCTGCGCATCGAGCACGCGCTGCTCACGCCACTGCCCGATGCCGTCAACGGCTGGAAGGTCGCCGCCTGTCTCTTCCTGTTCATCGCCTTTTATGCGGTGGGTCCCGGCGTCTGCGTCTGGCTCGCGCTTTCCGAACTCATGCCAACCCGCATCCGCTCCAATGGCATGAGCTGCGCACTGCTGCTCAACCAGGCCGTCTCGACCTTCATCGCCGCCATCTTTCTTCCAACGGTCGCGCAGCACGGATACGCCTGCGCCTTCTACGCATTCGCCGGAGCCACCGTCGTCTACTTTTTGGTTGCCTGGCGATTCCTGCCGGAGACGAAGGGGAAGACCCTGGAGGAAATCGAGGCGTTCTTCGCCTCCGGAGCTCCCCGACGGAAAGGTCGCTAGATCCGCCGATCCCGGTTTCAAGAGAGCAAAGGCCCGGCCGATGCAGATCGAGGATGCCGGGTATTTGTGGTGGTGCTTTAGGGCGGATCACCCGGAACCTGGGCGCGGAAGCGCTGAAGTCGGCAAAAGGTTCTGTGGGCAACTATTTTATTTTAGTTGCGATTACTCCGGTCCCTGCAAACGTGTTTCAGTAATTCCATTCCTCCACCCCTATCCCCACCTCCAATAACCTCCTCATGAAGTCCGGATTTCACCTCCTGAAATGTGCGCTAGTGTCGACCTTTGCAGTCGGCGGAGCGCATCTCTCCCAAGCGGCTGACGCACAATGGATTCTGCCGCCCGATCCCGAAGGGGGATCGTTTACCGACGGCGACAACTGGGATACCGGTCTCGTTCCCGGGGTTGGCGAAAACGCGATTATTGGAAATGGCGGCACGGCCAATGTTGGGGAAGACGACGAGGTTACCATTCTCAGCCTCCGGGTGAACAACGGCACCGTTAATCAGACGGGGGGCTCGTTGGCCACCGAGGCGGTTGAAGGGATTGATGACGCACCGACGTTCTTCATTGGTGGCTTGAGCGGTGAAACCGGCAGCTATAATGCCTCCGGCACTTCCCTGTTGTCGGGAGGGCGGATCTTTGTCGGCAGCGGAGGGGGAACCGGCGTCCTGACGCTTTCCGAGGAAGCCTCCTATATTGGCAATCCCGGCCGTGTGACGCGTATTGCCGATGGCGTGGGTTCGAACGGCACGCTGAATGTTACGGACGAGGTGCAGTGGACGACCAACGACTGGATGATCGTCGGCAGCGGCGGAACCGGAACCCTGAATCTTTCGGGAACGACCGCGTCCATGACCGTGAACGGAAATGCCTATGTGGGTGACCTTGGTGGAAACGGCACGCTGAACGCCTCTGGCGGCGCCACACTGACCTCTGGGGACTTCCATGTGGGAACCGGCGGAAGCACGGGCACGCTGCACGCGTCGGATTCAGCAAAGCTGAATACGGCGAATTTCCTTGTGGGAACCGGCGGAAGCACGGGCGACGCGACCATCACGGGCTCGGCATCCGTAACCGCCGTCGGAGATTTCTTCGTCGGCAACGGAGTCGGCAGTGAGGGCACTTTTGTGCTTCAGGAAAATGCCAAGGCCTCCTCTTCCTCATGGGTGGTCATTGGCCGCACCGGAGGAACCGGAACGATGACCCTCGAGGGCTCGTCGGAATTCATCAAGACCGGCGGAGGTCAATTCTCCGTCGGAAATGGTTGGACCACCGCCAGTAACGGAACGCTCACCATTCGGGACAGTGCGTTGCTCGACATCCAGAGCGGCGAACTCTGGATCGGCGCTGAAGGCGACTCCAACACGGTGGGTGAAATGAATGTCGAAGGCGGGACCGTTAAAGCCATCAGCTGGGTGGCCGTCGGCCGCAACCACACCAGCGGAACGCTGAACATCTCCGGCGGTGTGTTCAACGTTTTGGCCACCGGCACCTTTGCCAACGGAGACCTGGGGAACTTCACCATGGAAGGCAGCGCCGAGGTGAATGCCGTGGTGAATCAGAGCGGGGGCACCTTCAACAACCTCGGCTCCGATACGATCATTGGCGAAACCAACGAGAGCGTGGCGGTTTGGAACGCCACCGGCGGCGTCTCGAATCACAACGTGCTTCGCTTCGGCGGAAAGTCGGGCAGCCTCGGAACGATGAATATCAGTGATGGCGCCGTGGTGAACACGAACAAGATCTATGTGTCTTCCGATGGGGGCAGCACGGGTCAGCTCAACCTCAACGGTGGCACGCTGACCACGAACTTCGTGGAAAAAGGCGCTGGTTCCGGCGGTGTTACCTTCAACGGCGGCGTGCTCAAGGCGAGTGAAACTTCCGACGCGTTGTTCATCCGGGATTTCCAGGCCGGAGATCTTGTGATCGCCGAGGGTGGCTTGAAGATCCATACGAATGGCCGCGCCATCGAGATTGGCGACACGCTTGTCGGTAACGGCGCCGATGGCGGTCTCACGAAGCTGGGTGCTGGCACGCTCACGCTGTCGGGGATGCACAGCTACGAAGGGTCAACGATCCTGAGTGAGGGTGCGCTCATCGTGTCCGGCACGTTGCTGGATTCCGCCTGGCTGGGAGCCGCAGAGGGAACGGAACTGACGATCGGTTCCGTTGTGGCCCTGAACGAGAACATCATCCTCGCACTCGATGGCGGATCGACGATCACCCTCGATTTTTCGGATGCCGCGACGATTGGCTCGCTTCTCCTCGACGGCAACATCATGGAGACCGGCACCTATGATCTCGCAGCCCTCGAGGCTCTTGGGGAAACCTACAACGTGACATTCGAGGGTCTCGATGCGACCACCGGATTGGTTGTGACGACGGCGGTTCCTGAACCGTCCACCGTCGCGCTGGCGATCGTGGGCCTCGGCGGGGCTTTCCTCCTGCGCCGTCGCGCGCTCGCCGGAAAGTAAGACAGGTTCCAACACTTCGTTTAACCGCCCATCCGGAAACGGATGGGCGGTTTGCATTTCGGGTGCTCCCACTTGCAGGCGCAGCAGCGATGTGCTGACTTGAGGCATGCGCGCATTTGTCGTTGTGACCGGGCTCGTTGTGGGCTGTGCGCTTGCGGAGATCGATACCGGGGATGCGCTGCGCGCGACGGTGACGATCCAGACGCCCCGCGGCGGGGGAAGTGGTTTCCTCGCGGAGTTCGACGGCCGGACGTTCATCGTCACCAACCAGCATGTTGTGCAGGGAGTGGCGGCGAGGGATGTGCGGATCTCGTTTTCTGATGGTCAGCCGTGTCGTCCGTTTGCCGCAGAGGTCGCAACGGGAGGGCCGCTCGATCTCATTCGACTGGAGGTGAAGGCCGACCGGAAGCCGCTGCAGATCTCCGCGCGGACGGTGAAGGTCGGAGATGCGGTGTGTGCGGTGGGCAATTCGCTCGCCGCCGGCGTCATCACCGCCAGCGAGGGCAAGGTGCTCGGTGCCGGTGCGTTGGATATCGAGACGGACTGCGAGTTTGTCCCGGGGAACTCGGGCGGGCCGCTCATCGATGCGGAAGGACACGTCATCGGCACGCCGACGAGGTTGCTCTTTGGCGACCGCAGCGGGTTGTCGAAAGGCACGCGCTACGAGAAACCCCGCAGGTTTTCCACGGCCATCCGGCCCGAGCAAAAATGGCTGCCCGTGCGGGACTGGAAGGATTTCATGACGGTGAGCGCAGAGATCGCCGCGGCATTCGATTTCCAGCGCGAGGTGGGGGAAATCATGCAGCGCCTGGTGATCGGGGGAAATCTGGAGTCCCTGGAGCCTTCGGATCCGCGGGTGGGGGAGGCGATCAGTGCGTTCGCGCGCCTTCTCCAGCGATTCAACAAGATGTCGGGAGCCCGCCCGACTGCGGCGGACGCGCAGCGAAACAACACCATCCTTGGTCAGGCCTACCGCACTGCGTTCAACAAGCTGTGCGAGGCATCCGACACCCGCATCTCCCGCCTCGAAAGCTTGAAGGTTCCGCCGGAGTGGGGATGGCTCGTTGCGGAAAAGCAACGGGCGGAGGAGGAAATGCGTGCGATGCGCAAATACCTCGACCAGGAGAGCGAAAAGACGCCGGCGTTCTTCCGAAACTGAGTTTTGCTGTGCGTCATCTCTGTGCGCGGGCCTCGAAGAAATTCTTGCCGGTCGAGGACGCGGATTCTAGGTTTCGGTTTCGCGATCCAGCGTGTTCCGCTCAGTCTTCCATCCCAGAATTTGACCGTGCCTTCAGTTTTCGGTTTCGCCCGCATCGTTTTCGCCGTCCTGTTTGTTGCCTTTGCCGCATCAACCTCGCTGCGCGCGCAGACCTTTACCCAGGACCTGGATCGGGCATGGTCGTCTTACAGCCAGGGCAAATACGCCGAGGCGCTGGAGCAGTTCAACAACTTCGTCCGCACCTACGAGAACGACCCGCAATTCGCGGAGGTGAACCCGCGGGTTCGCTATCTCATTGCCCTCGCACTGGTGCGACTGGGGAGATGGAACGAGGTCATCGCCGCGGTGGATGCCTCCGAGCGGGCTCCGGGCAAGCGCGAGGACGCATGGGCTGACGAACTGACGTTCTGGAAGGGCGTGGCGCTCCTGCGCACGGGGCAGCCGGCTGAGGCAAGAAAGGTCTTCGAAGGTTACCTCACGCGGTATGGCAACTCCCCCAAGGCGGCCACCGCCAGGATGCTGCTCGCGCTTTCCATGATCCAGGCCGAGCAGTGGGCCGATGCGGCGAAGCTCCTCCAGTCCTTGCGTCGCTCCGCCTCGGGCGTGATGTGGGGACGCTATCTCCTGCTCGAGACTCTTGCGCGGACCAATGCCGGCGAGCTAGATGCCGCCCTTGCACTCGTGGACGAGGGCCATCGCAACTGGCGCCGGATGGCGCAGATCACGGCGTTCGAGTTGCTTGCCGTGCAGCTCGCCGAAAAACTCCTCGAGGAGGAGGACAAGAGCAAGGCGATCCTCTGTCTCATCCGCATCCAGTCCCGGGACGAACTCCTCAAACTTCAGGATGAGCAGATCGCCCAGCTCGAGCGCTACCTCGCCGCGCTCGAAAAGCGGGATCCCGACGGCGTCGAGACGTTGATGACCCACGGCCTCGTCGAGCAGGTCAAGAAGGAGCGTGAGAACTTCGAAGCGATTCCGAACTTTGACTCGTCGGTCCGCTTCCGGATGGCCCAGGCGTTTCTGGATCAGGGCCGCTATCGCGAGACGGCCTACGTTTTGGAAAACATGCTCGATGAGCTGCCGCCCGACCCGATCGTCGAGCAGGGGACCGAGACCCTCGTGCAGTGCTACGTCGAGATCGGACGCTGGGACAAGGTGATCGAGGTGGCGGACAAGTTTCTGGAGAAATACCCGCAGTCGGAGGGCGTTCCGCGCGTGTTGATCCAGAAGGGACTCGCCCTGCAGGAGAACAACCAGCTCGCAGAGGCCGAGAAGGTCTTCGACGAGTTTCTGGATAAATATCCAAGCAGCGACCTCGCCGGCAACGCCTCCTTTCTGCGCGGGTTCAATTCCATTCTTGAGGAGCGGTTCGATGTCGCGGAGAAGCGCTTCAAGGAGACGCTCGAGAAATATCCGAACAGCCCGATCGCGGAAAATGCGCTGTTCTGGATTGCGCAGGCCGAGTCGATGGGGCGTCAGCATGATCTCGCGGTGCCCGCCTACGAGGCCTACCTGAAGAAATATCCGAAGGGTCAGTTCGCGACTGAGGCGAAATACCGTCACGCCTTCTCGCTTTATGGATTGAAGGATTACGAGAAGGCGATCCCGGAACTGACGGCATTCATCGAGGAAAACCCCAACGATCCGAACAGCTCCGAGGCACGACTGCTGCTGGGCGACGCGTATTTCGCGCGCAACGAATACCAGAAGGCGATCGATACCCTCATGGCCGTGCCCAAGGCAGGCGATGGCTATCGTGAGGAAGCCTTCTTCAAGGTCGCCAAATACTACAAGCTCGCCGAGGAGCCGAAGAACCTGCGGGACCTCATGGCGAAGTTCCAGAACGAGTTCCCGGAAAGCGCGCGACTCGCGGAGGCGGTTTACACCGAAGGGGCGTCCTATGCCGGTGAGCCGGAGAAGCAGACGGAGATTTTCACGACAGCGATCGACCGCTTCGGGGACGATCCACAGCAGTGGGGAGTCGCCGACATGATGGCGGAACTCGTGAAACTCGGCCGGACGAATGGCACGGAAGCGGAAGTGGTCCGGAAGTTCACGGAGTTGCGGGACACCGCGAAGTCCAAGGGGCAGCGCGCGATGGAACTCAACGCCTCGTGGGGTCTTGCGACCGCGCTTCGCGACAGCGACCCCGCCGCGGCGGATCAGGCGCTTTTTGCCGCGGCTCCGCTGCTGAAGCTCGACGTGGACAATCCGCGCATCGCGTTTGAGATCGCCGACGCGTTTCAGCGCACCGGCCAGACCGGCGAGGCCGTCAAGATCTACAAGGAGATCCGTCGCTGGAATCCCGTTTCCCCGCTCAACCAGAATGTCTTCGCAAACCTTGGCCTGATCGCGTTCAACGAGGGCAATTTCGACGACGCCCGCATGTGGTTCCGTCGCTATTTCGAGGAGACGCCTGGGTTCGTGCAGCTCGGTCTTGTTTCGCTGAAATCCGCGGAACTCGAGCGCAAGGCCGGCAACCTCGACCGTGCGATCGAACTCTACGATAATGTGCTGCGTGAGAAGAAGGTGGGCCGTCGCGAGAAGGCGGAGGCTCTTCTTGCCTTGGGTGAGATTCAACTCGAACGCAAGAAGCCCGACCTCGCCGTGCCCTATCTCCAGCGCATTTACATTCTCTACGGAGCGTTTCCAGATCTCGTCGCGCAGGCGTATCTCCTCAGCGGAAAAGCGTTCGAGGAACTCAAGGACCGGCTTGCCGCGGCCCGCACGTATGTCGAGATGTTGAACAATCCGGACATTACCGAGGAGAAATTCTCCGCCGAGCGCGCGGAGGCGAAGAAACGCCTCGATGCTCTTCCTGCCGATGTCCGCTCCCAGGCGGAGGCCGCATGGAAGGCTGAGGAGGAGAGCTTGAAGCAGAAAGGAGCATGATGCGGCGCATTCTTTCATTCCTCACCGCGGCTCTTGCCGTGCCGGCCGCGTTTTCCGCGGAGCCCCCTCCGCAGGACGTGATCACGTCGACCGCCGGCGTGACCATGAGTGGCACTCTCACCGGTCGCACCGACACCGGGGTCGAACTTCGCAGCCAGTCCCCGACGGGTGCGGTTGTCACCCAGGTGGTGCCGCTCGACAATATCGAGCGCATCGATTTCGCCAACGCCGACAAACTCCAGGAGGAGATTGCGAAGACTACGAAGGCGGATGCCCGCCGCATGCTTCAGCGCTGGCGCCAGGACGAGAAGTTCATCGATATTCCCGAATCCCCCGCAGGAGCCGTGGGCGTGCGCACCGCGCAGCTTCTGCTCGAAGCCGGAGGCACCGAGAACGTCCGCACGGCAGGCGAAATTCTTCAAACGATCACCGACAAGGCGTGGAGCGTCGTCGACAAGGATCGCGCAAAGGCGTTGACCATCGAATCCCTCCGGAACGCCGGAAAGGTCGAGGAGGCGGAGAAGGCGGCCCGAGAGTATCTCTCCGGAGATGCCAGCGCCGAGGGTAAGGCTGAGGTCAGCTATTACCTGGCGCTCGTGCTTGCCGACAAATACCGGATCTTCATCGAGGACAACCCGCGCTGGCAGCACGACCCCTACATGCGCCCGCAGCGCCAGCGGCTTTACAACGAGGTGCTGGACAATTTTCTGGCGTCCTACCTGCAGTATGGAGCCCCGCCGGAGATCACGCCAAAAAGCCTGCTTTCCAGCGTCACCTTTCTCGACAAATATGGCGAGCACGACGAGGCCGTCGCGATTGCCCAGGATTTGACCACCGTCTTCGGAACTTCCCCGGAAGCCGCCGAGGCGAAGAAGTTCCTAGAAAACAACTAACCCACGCACCGACTCCATGTTGCCAATCCACAAACATCGTTCCGCCCCGCTCGCCATTGTGAGCCGGGGATTGATGACAGCCGTTCTTCTGGCCCCGCTGCTTGCGGGCGCTCAGGAAGAGGGGGTGACCGAAGGTGCCGGAGCCGTGAAGGAAAAGACCCTGCTCGACACGTTCCTTACCGGCGGTCCGCTGATGTGGCCGATCCTTCTCTGCTCGATCGGAACGCTCGCGGTGGCCGTTTACTGCTTCCTCCGGATCAACAAGAAGAAGCTGATGCCGCGGGAGGAGGTTGAGGCGGTCGGGCAGTTCATGGAACAGCGCGACGCCGCGGGTGCCTACAGCTATTGCCACGGTCGGCCGAGCGCGTTCTGCACCACGATGAGTTCGGCGCTCCTGAAGGTGAACTTCGAGCGCGATCTGGCGAACAAGGCGTCGATGGAGCAGGCTGCGGGCGAGACGCTCTCCAATGAGGAGACCAAGCTCATGCTCTGGGTGAACTACCTCAACGTCTTCGCGACCATCGGCCCCATGCTCGGTCTTCTCGGAACGGTTACCGGTATGATCCAGAGCTTCGACATGCTTGCTGCCGGAAAGAGCGAGCCGTCGGATCTCGCAGGCGGCATCGGTGAGGCGATGATCACCACCGCGGGCGGCCTTATCGTCGGCATTCCGGCCATGTTCTTTTACTTCTACTTCCGGAATCTGCTGTCCATCGCGATTGCCGACATGCAGAAGCGAGTGACCTTCATGATCGATCTTCTTTCCGGAGAGTTGAAGCTCGAGGGGGCGCAGCACGACTACGCGGAGCTCGCGCAGGAGGCCGGCGAGGGCGGCGCTCCGCAGAGCTGATTCGGCGCGAACCGCAGCGGAAGACCGTAAGATGAAGATTCAGAAAAAGCAGGAGGACGAGGTCGGGTTCCAGCTGGCGCCCATGATCGACATGACCTTCCTGCTGCTCGTTTTCTTCATGGTGACCACCAAGATCAGCAAGGAGCAGATCAAGGTGGACATCAAACTGCCGCTGGCGAGCAACGGCATTCTGCCGGACGACCAGAGCAACCGCGATATCATCAGCATCGATGGAAGCGGGCAGTATTTCATCGGGCAGCGTCCGGCGACAAAGGAGGAACTTGCCCAGCACCTGAAACGACGGTTCAAGGACAGTTCTCCGCTTCGCCTTTACGTGCGTGCCGACCAGGGAACCCCTGGCAAACAAATCAAGGAACTCATGCGAATGGCAGCCGAGGCTGGTGCGATCAATGTGATCTTCGGAAGCTACCGCGACTGATCCGAATTTTCCTCCCGCCATGGAACTCAAACGCCGCTACGTCCAGACCGTCGAGATGCAGATGGGCCCCATGATCGACATGGTATTTCTGCTGCTCGTCTTTTTCATGGTGACGGCGAAACCGATCAAGCCGGAGAGCGACATCAATATGTCGCTGCCTGGCACCTTCGAGCAGTCTGAAAGCGTCGACATCCCCGACGAGCAGGTTGTGAGCGTGAAGTCCAACGGACTCGTCATCATTAACGACCAGCCGGTCGGAGAGCCCGGCGACAAGCGCCTTGCACGCCTCATCCAGATTCTCGGCCGATTCAAGACTGCCGCCGATGCGAACAAGACGGAGGCGCTTGTGACCCTCGATGTCGAGGACGGGGCGCGCCATCAGCGGATCGTCGACGTGCTCAACGCCTGCGCCGAGGCCGGTGTGACCGGGGTGACGTTCAACGACACGTCCGAAGGCTGACGTTCGCTGCCGGGGGTCAAGCCGCCGATCCTGCCTTGCCCGCAGCAGCGGTGCTGATGCCGTCGAGAAATTCCTGAGCGACGGGTCCGAGGCGGTCCGCCCAGAAGGCGCCGATTACGAGATTTGGAAAACCCTTAAGCGGAAGTTCCCTCACGCCTTGGGGAATCCGAAGGAGGGAAGTGCTGACGGTCAGTCCGGCTCCGAGTCCCCGGGCCACATATGGGGCGATCATTTCGGCGGAACTCACCTGGATCGCAATCGGCCATTCCCGGCCCTGCTTTTGCAGCCGCGTGGCAAAGAGGCGGGGCAGCAGCTCGTGCGGTGGCAATGAAACGAGGTCGAGCCCGCCACCGGCCCCGGCGCGGATTGCATCGGCGGCGGAGTGATACGGCGAGTCCTCCGGCACCAGCAACGCCAGTGGAAGGCGCAGCAGCGCGCGGGATTTCATGCCCGGTGGAAGGGACGAGTCGAGCACCGTTACGGCAAGGTCCGCTTCCCCACGCAGCACGATCTGACGGGCGAGTTCCTGATCCGCTTCAACAACGGTAAGACGGAGTCCCGGGTGGCGTCTTTTCAACGCCGCGAGCAAACCGGGGGCATGGTCCCGCATCACCTCGGAGAGCCCGGCAATCCGGAGTTTGGCAATTGTCTCGCCGCGCAGTCTCGCCTCGATTTCCCCCAGGTTGCCGAAAAATGGCGCGACGAAATCGAACAGCTCCCGACCGGCCGGCGTGAGCTGGAAGGGCCGCCTCCGAAACAGGGTCACGCTGAGGTCCTCTTCGAGACGGATCATCTGCGCGCTCACCGCCGGCTGCTGCACGCCATACGGGATATGCCGGCAGGCATTCACGATCCCTTCATGTTTCGCGACGTAGTAGAAGAGCTCGAGATGGTGGGTATTCAACATTGAACCTTCCAATGTTTATCCAGAGAGAATCGATTATGTAAATATCAGATTCCGCCATAGAACGGTTCGGTATGAACGACTGGAAACCCTCTCAGGGAATTGTGGATCGGTGGATTGAGCGGACGGTGCGTCTCGTGGCGCTGGGGCTCGGGCGGCTTGTGTATCGCGTTCACGTGCAGGGCGCCGAAAATATTCCCGCCACCGGTGGATGCCTCATCGTGTGCAATCACGTGAGCTACTCGGACACGATCCCGCTTTCGATCGCCATCCCGAGACGGCTGCGGTTCACCTCCGAGGAGAAACTTTTCCGGGTGCCTTTGCTTGGGCGCTGCCTGCGCGCGTTCGGATCGATCCCGGTGAGCGCGGATTCGGCGCGGACGGCGATCCGCCGCACGGTTGATTGCATCTCGCACGGTGAGGCCGCGCTGCTGTTCCCGGAGGGAAAACTGACGCTCGATGGCAACCTGCAGCCGGTGAAGGACGGTTATTCCCTGATCGCGCGCAAGGCGAACTGTCCGGTGTTGATGGTCCACCTCGACGGACTCTGGGGATCGATTTTCTCGTTCGAGGGAGGCCGCTTCTTCCTGAAATGGCCAAAAGTCTGGCGTCGCGAGGTGCGGGTGACGATTTCCAGACCGCTCACCGCAACGGAAGCTACAGCCGGGACCTTGGAACGATTCTGGCGTGCATGTGCCGTCCGGACGGAAGAGGTCGAAGGTCGAATCGGGGGCGATGCATTTGACTCGAGGGCCCGGAGCGCGTAGGCATGAACGTTTCGCGTTTTGATGAGCATTCTGGATCGTTACGTCGGCAAGGGGGTGCTGGTCACCATGACGATCGGCGTTGTCGTGCTCAGTCTGGTGCTGGTGCTCGGCAATCTTTTCAAGGAGGTGCTCGATCTCCTGATCAACAAGGACGTCCCGATCGAAACGGTGCTGGCGTTCATGGCCTTCGTCCTCCCTTTTTCCCTGACGTTCACGATTCCCTGGGGATTTCTGACGGCGCTGCTTCTGGTGTTCGGGCGCATGTCGGCGGACAACGAGCTTATCGCCCTGCGGTCGAGCGGAGTGAGCATCCTGCGCATTTGCACCCCGGTTTTCGTTCTGGCGATCGTGCTGACCGGGATCTGTTTCTGGATCAATGCCGAGGTGGCCCCGAAGGCCGCCCAGCGAATGACGCAGGCGGTGTTCGAGATTCTCACCAGCAACCCGATGTCGCTCTTCGCCGCGGATGAAGTGGTGGACGAGTTTCCGGACCGCCGGGTTTACGTGGGTGGCAAGGAGGGAGACACGCTCAAGAATCTGATCGTGTTCGAAATCGACAAGGACAACACACCGCTGAAGGTGTTCTACGCGAAGCGGGGGGAACTGCGGCCGGATCCTGACAACAAGCGGCTTTTGTTGAAGTTCTTCGACGCGACGCTCGAGCAGCGGGATCGCGAGGACCCGCGGGATATCTACAAGATCCAGCCCGGAAACCTGATCGGCGCGGGCGAAATCGGTCTGCCGCTGGACGCGCTTTACGACGAGCACTGGCAGGAGCGCAGGCTGGAGGCCTACACGTTGCCGGAACTCACCGAGTTCATCAGAGCCGGCGAGCGGGAGAACATGGAACCCGCGAAGGTGGAATGGCACCGGCGTTTCTCGGCGTCGCTCGCGTGCCTTGCATTTGCATTGGTGGCGATCCCTCTTGGCATTACCGCGCACCGGAAGGAGACGTCGGTCGGCTTCGCGCTGAGCCTCGTGGTGGCGTTCACCTATTTCTTCTTTATCATTCTGGCAAATACCTTCCGGGACAATCCCCACGCGTTCCCGCAGCTGCTCATCTGGACTCCGAACGTTCTGTTCATCGCGCTTGGCTCGGTGATGTTCTACCGCCTCGCGCGGAAGTGACCCGTTTCGGGGCTACTTCATAAAGTAGCCGCGCTGCTTCTCGGAAATCGGAGCGCCGAGTTTCTCGAGAACCAGAAGCATGTCCTCCCAAACCTTCCGTTTTTCCGAGATGGATTGATTGCGGAGCAGGTAGGCGGGGTGGTAGGTCGCCATCACCGGAATGCCTCGATAGTCGAGCCAGCGACCGCGAAGTTCCCGCATCGGACGGGTGTCCCCGAGCAAGCCCTCGACCGCGGTCGCGCCGAGCGCGACCAGGACCTTTGGCTGGATTAGTTCAATCTGCTTCTCGAGCCAGGGGAGGCAGGTGCGCATTTCCTCGGGACGCGGCTTGCGGTTGCCGGTGGAGCCGGGAGGCATGTCGGGCCGGCACTTGAGGACGTTCCCGATGTAAACCGCATCCCGGGAAAAGCCCATGGTCTGGATGATCTTCGTGAGCAGTTGACCCGCGCGGCCAACGAATGGTTCGCCCTGGATGTCTTCGTCGGCGCCCGGGGCCTCGCCAACGAACATCAAGTCGGCGTTTGGATTGCCCACGCCGAAGACGACCTGGGTGCGTGTCCGGACAAGGTGCGGGCATTCGGTGCAGCGGAGCGCGGCTTCGCGCAATGTTTCGAGAGTCCACTCGCGGGAGGGAATGATACGAGGCGAGGTGGCATCGATCTGTGTCTGACCATGCGAGGCGCCCCCCGAGACGACTTCCCTCTCCTGGCGCAAGGTTCCGGCCGGAGCATCGTCCTTCCGGGAACACGATAGCTCGCGCAGCATCGCGGCCTTTGCAGCGCTTGCGGTGGGCTTTCGGCCGAATCCTCGCTCGATCTCGCGGAGCAGCGGAATCGCGGCATCAAGGGCGGGTTTCAGACGGTCCATTTCAGCGGGCATGCTGGCGCGGTGATTCCTGTGGCACGAGCGGAAAATCAGCCGGCACGGGTGCGGTAAAAACGATCCGTTCTCCGGTGCGCGGGTGATCGAACGAAAGCTTCCATGCGTGGAGAAGGTGACGCGGGAATTTTCCGCGACGGCCGTAGATGGGGTCACCTGCGAGGGAATGACCGAGGTGCTTCAAATGAACCCGAATCTGGTGCGTGCGACCGGTTTTGGGTCGGCACTCGACCAGGCTCAAGCCGTCGCCAGTGGCCAGCACGCGGTAGTGCGTTACGGCCTCGCGGCCTTTTTCGGCAGGAACGACGGCCATCTTCTGACGATGCACGCGGTGGCGTCCGATCGTGGCGTCGATGGTGCCGGAGGCCCGTCGCAAGGTGCCCTCCACGATGGCGAGATAGGTTTTTTCCACCGCGCGGGACGCGAACTGCGAGGCAAGGGAGTGATGCGTGAAGTCGTTTTTTGCAATCACGAGGCAGCCGCTGGTTTCCTTGTCGAGGCGATGGACGATGCCGGGACGTTCCACGCCGCCGATGCCGGAGAGATCGGTGCAATGATGCAGCAGTGCGTGGACGAGCGTCCCGGTGTCGTTTCCCGCGCCGGGATGGACGACCAGCCCTGCGGGTTTGTCGAGCACCAGGAAGTCGGCGTCCTCGTAAAGAATGGCGAGAGGAATGTCCTCGGCCTGCAGGGCCTCCGGCGGAATGGTGTCCGGCACCGAGACGGCGATCTCATCATTTGCCTTCAACGCCTCCGAAGGCCGGGTGACAGCGCCGTTGAGGAGGATCTGTCCGGCCTTGATGAGGTTTTGAACCCTTGCGCGCGAGAGATCCGGGCAATTCGCCGTGACGAACCGGTCGAGGCGGTTTCCTTCATCTTCGGCCGCGACGTGCAGGGTGATGGTTTCCATTTGCGAAGGAAGAGTTTCGCCCGTTGACGCGGGAAATGCTACATTCTCGCGTCATGTCCGATCCTGCTCCCCAGATCGTCGAGAGCTGTCCGGCCTGCCAGCAGGTGATCGACGTCACTGGAGAGGCGCCGTTTTCCGAGGTGGCGTGTCCCTCCTGCGGTGCGGTGATGCGTGCCCGCGTCCATTTCAACAACTTCACTTTGCTCGAATTGCTCGGCGAGGGCGGCATGGGATCGGTCTTCCGCGCGCGCGACAACAACCTCAATCGCGAGGTCGCGCTGAAGATCCTCAAACGCGAAGCGGGTTCGACCGAGGCGGACTGGGCAAAGCTCGCGGAGGAGGCGCGCCTGACCGCGTCGATCAATCATCCGAATGTCGTGAAGGTCTTCTCGTTCGGCGAGGACCACGGCCAGTTCTATCTCGCGATGGAACTCGTCGAGAAGAGTTCGCTCGACCGGCTGATGACGCTGCAATCGAAGATCGCCGAGGCGCAGGTGCTCGATGTCGGCATCCAGATCGCCGAAGGTCTGCAGGCCGCCTACGAGCACGGCCTGATTCATCGCGACATCAAGCCGGGAAACATCCTCTTCGCGAGTGCGAATCTCGCGAAGATCGTGGACTTCGGTCTCGCGCGGGTGCTCGACGAGGAGGCGCAGGAGTCCGGAGAAATCTGGGGCACGCCGTTTTATGTCGCCCCGGAGAAGCTCGACGGCCGCCCGGAGGATTTTCGCAGCGACATCTACAGCCTCGGGGGCACGTTGTTTCACGCGCTTGCCGGACGTCCGCCCTTCGACGCGAAGACGGCGTCGATGGTCGTGCTGAAGCACATCAAGAACCAGCCGGTCAGTCTCCAGGCGTTCGCGCCGAACATCTCCGACGAGACCGCCTACGTGATCAACCGGATGCTGCACAAGGATCCGGACCAGCGTTACGGCTCCTACGAGGAACTGCTCAATCACCTCCAATACGCACGTCACCGTCTGATGGAGCGCGCCGCGGTGCAGGAACCCAAAAAGCACGCCCGGCGCGCCCAGCGCCGCGGGGTTACCATCGGGGCGATCTGGGCAACCGCACTCGCCCTTTGCTGTGCGGTGGGGTGGGCGTTCTTCATTCCGCCCGGGCGCAACGAGGACTCCGGATTGTCGAAGGACTCCGCCGAAACCGCACGCATGGCCGAGGCAAGGCGCGCGATGGCCGATGGAAAACACGGGGAGGCCGCTGTGGCATTTGCCGCGATCGCGGCTTCCGCACCCCAACCGCAGGCAAACTGGGCGCTTGCGCAGCAGGCGGCCGCGGACTGGCTGGCGGGAAAACCCGATGCTGCGCGGGAGGTGATGGGGCGGCTCGCGGCCCAGGGATTTTACAGTTACGACCTTCGCGACCAGCCGCTCGGGAGATTTTTCGCCGATCTGGGATCTGGAAAGGTTGAGGATGTCGGGGAGGGATCGGATTTTCGCGTGTTTGGATTGCTCGTATCCGGCCTCGAAAAGTGGTCCGGCGGCGATCTGGACGATGCAGTGCGGGATTTTCAGCAATTCTTCGAGGGGCGACCCTCGGGGGGCGACGAATGGATTGCGGATCTGAAGCCGGTGGTGGCTCCCTACCTTGCGGACCACGCCGCCTACGTGCGGCTGCGGGATCGTGTGAGCGAAGCAGATGGGTCCGCAGGTGCGGATTTGCTTCTCGAGATCGATCAGGCAAAGCGTGATGCGAGGACGGGTGATGTGGTTGCAGCAAAGCTCGAAGCGCTGAAGGGCGGAGTTCGCCTGGAGTGACGTTGGACATCGTCCGGGAGCCGGGTAACGTTTCCCCATGAGCAGTGATTTTCCAAAGCTGACGCCGGAGGAGATTCAGCGCCGACTGTCCGACTTCCTGCGTTCCGGCTTTCCGCAAAAGCCCGAGGCCGCTCCTTCGGGTGAGCCGGACGACAGCGACGCCGTGGAGCGCGAAGACCGCGACGTCTTCGAGTTCAATTTCGTGCCGCGGGATATCAAGCGCCATCTCGACCGCTTCGTGATCAAGCAGGATGAGGCGAAGAAAGTGCTGAGCATCGCGGTCTGCGATCACTACAACCATGCGCGTCTCGCCCGGCGACTTCAAAACGAGGAGGGCGCTTCGCCGATCGAATATGCGAAGCAGAACGTGATTCTTGTCGGACCGACCGGTGTCGGGAAGACGTATCTGGTGAAGCACATCGCGGACTTGATCGGCGTCCCGTTCGTGAAGGCGGATGCCACAAAGTTCAGCGAAACCGGCTACGTGGGCGGCGACGTGGAGGATCTCGTGCGCGAGCTCGTTCACAAGGCGGATGGTGACATCGCCCTGGCGGAGCACGGGATCATCTACATCGACGAGATCGACAAGATCGCCAGCTCGGCGAACGGCACGGGTCGCGATGTGAGCGGACGGGGCGTGCAGACCACGCTGCTCAAACTCATGGAGGAGACGGAGGTGCCGGTGCGCAATCCGATGGATCTGCAGGCACAGATGCAGGCCGCCTTCGAAATGCAGCGCAAAGGGCGGGTGAAGCGCGAGTCGATCAACACGCGGCACATCCTGTTCATCGTAAGCGGAGCCTTCGACAAGCTCAGCGAGCAGGTGCGCCGGCGCGTGCGGCAGTCCCGCGTGGGCTTCAATGCGGAGCCGGCTGCGCTCGACGATGACGAGGCGGCTCTTTTGCGACAGGCGGTGACGCAGGATTTCGTCGCCTACGGGATGGAGCCGGAGTTCATCGGGCGGCTGCCGGTGCGCGTGGTGTGCGATCCGTTGTCCGCCGACGATTTGTTCGAAATCCTCAAGCGCTCGGAGGGCAGCATCGTGCGCCAGTATGAGCGCGCGTTCCAGGCATACGGAATCGAGGTGTTGTTCGAGGATGACGCATTGCGCGAGATCGCGGCACGGGCGGAACTCGAGCGCACCGGCGCGCGCGGGTTGCTCACGGTCTGCGAGCGGTTGTTGCGGGAATTCAAATACGAGCTACCGGACTCCGGCGTGCGGTCCTTTTCAGTCACGCCGGCTCTGGTTTCGGATCCCGCGGCCGAGCTCGCAACGCTGCTTGCGACCGGACATGCGGAAAAGGAGCGCTCAATGGCGGCGATCGTGGACCAGTTTGCGGAACGCTTCCACGACCAGCATGGGCTGACAATTTCCTTCGAGTCCGAGGCCCGTCAGCGGCTCGTCCGGATGGCAATCGATCTCGACCAGGGTGTCCGGGAGCTGTGCGAACGGTTGTTCAAGGACTATCAGTTTGGCCTCCAGCTCATTCGCAAGAACAGCGGGCGGGCGCAGTTTGTCATTCCCGCGCGGGCCGTCGAAAATCCCGACGGGGTCCTAAGCGAATGGGTGGTGGAATCCTATCGCCACGGCCGGCCGAATGAGGCAGGCTCCAACGATTCCCCATGAGGTATTTCAAAGCCACGCTCGTCATCGGCATTGTCTCGATCGTCGCCGTCCTGGTGCTCGATGCATCCGGATGGCTGAAAACGGCGGAGGTGTGGACCCAGTCCGCCCTCCAGCAGCTTTCCGAGGACCGGACATTGGTTCCCGTCTCCCGTGGATCGGTCTTTCTGGTCGCCGCGGTTCTCGCGTTCTTCTTCGCATGGACGACGGCCGACATCTCGCGACCTGCTGCGAAGACCGTGATTGCGCTGGGAGGATTCTGTCTCACGCTCACCAGCGCGCCGGTGCTGGCACTCTACGGAAAATTCTACCCGCCCTTCCAGGCCGCTCTGGCCATCCTGTTCAGCTTCGCTCTGGGAATCGGCTACGCACAGAGCGCCGGCGGCTCGCGCAAGCGGGTGCTGACCCGGTTGTTCGGCCAGCGGTTGTCCCGCAAGCAGTTCGCCCAGCTTGTCGACTCCTCGCTCCCGCTCGAGTTTCCGGGGGTGGAACAAAACGCCACGGTTTTGGTGTGCGAGGTCCACAATCACGTCGAGCTTCTCGAGCGTCTGGAGCCCGCCGATTACGTCGCGATGACCAATCTCTACCTCAAGGCCGCGTCGGACTATCTGGTGGACGCAGGGGGGTATCTCGACGAATGCAACGGCGAGAGCCTGCGGGTGATTTTTGGCGCGCCGCTCGCGCGTGAGGATCACGCCCGCATTGCCTGCCGGGCGGCACTGGATCTCGTATCGCGCGTCGAGGAACTCAACAAGGAATGCGACGCACGCTGGCACCAGCGGCTGGATTTCCGGGTCGCCGTGCATTCCGGTCCGATGATTGCAGCTGCTTATGGGGGCACGCGGCTCGGGTCGTTCAGCGTTGCGGGAACCACCGTCGAATTTGCGCGTCGCCTCTGCGCGGCGTGTGCAACGTATGGATGCCGGATTCTCGTCGGTCCGGAGACCTACGCGGACGCCCGGGAAATCGTCGAGGCGCGACCGATCGAGTTGCTGCGCCGTCCGGACGGCCGCCGCATCGAGCTTTACGAGGTGCTGGCGCCGGCGCACGGTCTTTCGCCGGAACGCGCGCAGAGCCGCGACCACTTCTGGAAGGGCGTGATCTATTACCGCGAGAAAAAGTGGGAACTCGCTCTCGAGGAATTTTCGAAGGCGAGGGTGCCCGGCATTCCCGACCCCGGTCTCGACAACTTCATCCTGCGCACCGAGCGGGCTCGTCGCGGCACGGAATCCACGCCTGCGCCGGGGCCGTTGCTCGCCGAGATTCGCTGAGCCTTGAAGCCGGTTGATTACCCCGAGCCGTTCCAGCAACTGGCGCGGCAGCTTCGCCGACTTCCATCCATCGGGGCCCGCAGCGCGGAGCGGATCGCGCTCTGGCTGTTGACGTCGCCGGATGCCAATCGCGAGGCGCTCGCGCATGCTCTGGCGGAGACCTCCAGCGTGCGTGCGTGCGGGAAGTGCGGCTTCTTTGCGCTGGAATCCCTTTGCGAAATCTGTCGCGAGCCGTCGCGTCTCGGGCGCGAAATTTGTGTGGTGGAAACCGCGACCGATATTCTGCCGATCGAGCGAACCGGGATGTTCGGCGGTTCCTATCACTCCCTGGGAGGCCGGCTTGCCCCCCTGGAAAATATCGGACCGGAGGACCTGAGGATTGACGTGCTCGTGGAACGGATCGCGGGCGAGCGTCCGTCCGAGATCATTCTTGCGCTGAGTGCGGACGTTGAAGGGGAGGCGACGGCGAACTATCTCGCGAGGGTTCTGCAAGCCACCGGGGTGCCGGTGACGCGAATCGCCCAGGGGCTGCCGGCGGGGGGAGGGCTGGAGCACGCGGACTCGCTGACCCTCCAGCGGGCACTTGCGGGACGCCGCGGAATCCGGGACTGACCATCCGGCTTGACCGGTGGTGCGCTGTGGCCCCGAGCGAGAAATGCGTCCGCCTTGCGGGCCGAGTGCAAGTCCCGGCTTCGCTCGCACGAATTCGACAGAGGGCGAAGTTCTTCCGATCGGGCGGAAGTAGCGCTTCTGAGGCCGCATCCCGTTGACTGGGATGCGGTGCCCCGATGAGACCGATGAGACCCCGAAAAGTCGAATATTTGGAGGTTTGAAGGTCGACGACAGCTAGTTTGTATACAAAAGACGCTTATTGACAGAGTCTCGAAAGTGGCATTGTATACAACCCATGAACATCCCGTCCTACGACGGGATGCTCGAATCCCCGGAACAAGATGCATCCCCCCGCCTTTCGCCGGCTTCGCTCTCGCGAAGTCGGCCAAACGCCCGGCGCGTGTTTCTCGCTTTGGGGGAATTCAACCTCCTACTCCAATGATTAAATCCACCTCACGTATCCTCACGATCGGCCTTCTCCTGGTCGGCGCGGGCATTTCCCAAACGGCTTCAGCCGCCATCAAGGCTGGCGACAGACTCCTCATCGACTTCGGACCCAGCATCGTTCCAGCTGACGGTTCTCCAATGGTTTCCCCGGACAGCAACGGGCTCTACTGGAACAATGCCATCATGAACCAGCGAAATGCCAAGGGAAACCAGCCTCCCGACGTCGTCAACATGGTGACAACCGCTAATATCGCCACTGGCGTGAATATTACATTCACCAACAACTGGCAGATGAATGGGAACGAAGCTGGTGGTTTGTTGGATCCCAATCCGTCTTTCCTCGGGGACCTCGCTCAAGTTAACGCCACTCGCGACTACATTTTCCTCAACACCTCGGATTCGGGTTCGTCGGCATCAATGACCTTCTCCGGGTTGAATCCATTGCTGACCTACGACTTCCAGATCTTCGCCACTCGAAGGGAGACGAATGTCCGCACTACTCGTTATTCGATTACGGACGTCAATGGCCTGCACACCTATGACCTGCAGACATCGGGGCCCGGAATCGGAGCTGGTGGATATAACGGAAACAATGATGAGTTGGCTTACCTGACGGGCATCGTTCCCAACGAATTCGGAGAGATTACGTTGACCCTCTCGTCACCCACCAACAATTTCGCCTACATCGGCGCCATGAGCCTCACGGCGGTGCCTGAGCCTCATGAAATGGGCCTCGCGATCGCAATGGGGTGTCTCGTTCTCGTTGCGGTGCGCCGGTATCAGCTGCGTCGTGCGCAGGTCTGAGCCATCGGCGTAAGAGCCTTCTTTGTTGAAGCAGAGTGGCGGCTTCCCAGCTTGGGAAGCCGCCATTTTCTTTGGATGAACCGCCCAAGGCCAACCACGAAGCCTTGCTGCTCCAGGGGTGGTCACGAACCGCAGGCCGCGGGGACCGTCAGGTAGATCACGCAGGACAATCCAGGCGGGATGTTCGTGGCAGGTAAGCGTTCCATCAAGCGCCAGTTGACGGAGTCATAGATGTCATACGGAGATGGTATGACGTGTATGGATCAGGCGGCGCGTTTGAGGGGAGTCGGGCGGCGAGCGGTGGCCCAAGCGGAGGGGGTAA